>WNFJ01657692.1_pt1 | contig 13921 bp, 10 predicted proteins | sample 5400461 | NCBI WGS metagenome assembly WNFJ01 (sample SAMN13153349, study PRJNA577476) | soil metagenome | isolation source: 115 cm saprolite on Douglas fir-dominated hillslope | place: USA:California | collected 2013-09-17 | reverse complement strand
ATACAGTTTGGGAGGATCCCCATAATCGTCTTGCGATCCTACGTCTGACTTTATCGTCGAGAAAATCCCTTTCGGGGACCCACGGGCGCTCAGTTTTTGAATCGTCGCGTTGACCCGCAATTCTCGGTTGGCGAAATCTCCAGATTACGACAGTTGGAAAGCGCCTTGACCTTCACGTCGGGTGTGGTGTCTAAACAAGAGCGTGAGAAGCCGCTTCCTGCTCTATGCAGTTCTGATTCTGGTGAGTTGAAATGATAGGCCTCTGATTCCACTCGTCCGCTCCAAACGTGTTGCTGAGCGGATTCGGGTGTCGGCTTGACTTCATAGATCGCCTTGATGGTGACCGCAATAGGGCTTTCGTCAGCCACAGGCGGGGGTGGAACTGCATCCCACTCATCGTCCAGTTTGATCGGATAAAACATCTGGGGATTTGTTTCCACGGGAGTATTCCGCGTCTGGAGTGCGGTAATGCGAGATGATTTGGTCAACCACTTGAACTGGACCGGACTGCAATAGCCGGTATCATGCGACCTGCGGGCATCGGTTGGCGAATCAATTGTTTCGTGGCGGGCAGATGAGTGGGATGATCTCTCTCCGGTTCCTGCGATAAACCCGGAAATCGCCGACGTCAACGGTAATCACCGAGTGGAGCGGATTGAGTTCGCTCATTCGAATGAGGCACAGATCGGCGAGATCCGGCTTGCGATCTGCGTAGCGTCGAGCCAACTCCCGCAGCTCTGAGAGGTTGCCGGAACAGTCGAAAACTACTCGTAATAACCCCTCATCCAATAGGGATAACACATAGAAACTGGATTCTAAATGGAATGCCGCTTCGGCGAGAACTGCCTCGCAAGTAAGGAGCGGGTCGGTGACTCGACCCGCGAGATCAAGGGCCCATTTGTGATGCTGATCATTCTCCCTGGCGAAGGCCACGATGAACCCCGTGTCTGCGATGCCTCTCATGAACGGGAGAATCCTTTCCTGGAGGAAATGTCTGCAGGTCCGCCCTTAATCGCACCTGCGTGGCGAAGAAACCGCTTGCCTCGGCTGGATTTCGCGGCCTCGATCTGATCGCGGACCAATCTGCCCATCGGCACCCCAGTGCGGCGCGATGTTTCTTTCAGCCACGCCATAAGCTCTTCGGTAAGACGAATCGTCAATGTGTGACCCATATGGCAATATTGTAACACAGTTCGCTATTTCCAAATATCCGTGATGGGCGCTGCAGCGCGGTCCCCTTCGGCCAGGGGCTGCAAGCCAAAGTTGTCCTCGATGGTCCGCAGCACATTGTAATGCGTGTAGTGACGATCGAGCACTTTGGGATCCTGCTGGCTGGCTTCCTTCACCATGTCTCCAAGGAACAGCGTAAATATGCGATTGTCGGAATTGCGGTCGGACTCGTCGAAGGTCAGGATCACCAGCGTGCCTTTGCGCAGCTTTTCGTTGAAAGTCTTATCCAGAAACTTGCTGACCCAGGCGCCGGCCATCCCAACATTCGTATTGTGTCCATCGTTATTCATGTTCGGGGTGTAAAAAGAGTAGGCCACAAGACCTGCCTTCGCATCCTTCACGAAGTTATCCTCCCCGATTGGCAGCAGACTGTTGGCCTTGCCCGAATCGACGCCGACAACGCGATCGCACCACTTTTCCTGCACCTCGCCAAAGCTCAAAAACGGCACGTGCCGTCGCACATAGTCACCCGCCTTCCGCTTGGACACATGCTGACTGTCAATCCGGAACGGGCAAATCCCTTGCGGCAACTCCTCGGCATAATTTTTGAAGTCCAGTCCGCTGGCGATCAGGCGATCGGCGATGGTTTTATGGACGGCATCATTGGGAAAGTTAACTTGACGGTCGGCTAAATATCGCCCGCGGCGATGAATGCCAAAATCGGTGCCCGCCACCAGGGCCAGGTAGTTCGGATACGAAGGATGAAACAGGGCGTGAAAGTTCGAGAAACTGGCCCCCTTGGCGGCTAATGCCGCGAGATTCTTGTCTTTTACCGCAACTTCGTAGTCGCCATTCTCAAGAACGACGATGACTACGCGGTCGAAGTGATGGGCGCTCGACTTGGCAGCCGCCTGAGCGGCGTCGTCTTTCTTCTCCTGAGCTGGCTTCGCCGCTTCCGCCTGATTGGTTTCTGCAGGAGTGATCGATTGCCCCTGCGAAAGGGCCGGAAACCACCCCCCCAGCAGGCCCAAGGAGAAATACGCAGCGAAGAATAGCTTCCGGGAACGAAACGCCCGGCCGGTGGATATTGGTCTCATCTGAGTTCTTGTAACACATTGACACATCCCTTCATCAAATAGAATACGAAGATCGCCCGATGGACCTTCCCCAAAAAATCCGCAGCATCCCGACCGAGCCCGGTGTGTATCTGTACAAAAACGCCGAGGGCGAGGTCATTTATGTGGGCAAGGCGAAGAACCTGCGTAGCCGCGTAGCCAGCTATTTTCACGAGGGCAGGTGGGAGGACTCAAAAACTGGCACCCTGGTCCGCGAAGCCGTCGATGTCGACTACATCGTGGTCGCCAACAACAAAGAAGCCCTCGCCCTCGAAAACAATCTCATCAAGCAGCGCAAGCCGCGGTTCAACATCCTGCTGCGCGACGATAAAACCTACCCTTACGTGAAGCTAACGCTCGGCGAGCGTTGGCCCCGGGTTTACGTCACGCGCCGCCTACGGAAAGATGGCAGCGCCTACTATGGTCCTTATTTCCCGGCTAATCTGGCCTATCGCATCGTCGATCTGATCCACCGCAACTTTCTGATTCCCTCCTGCAAGGTCGACCTGACGCGCTTTCATCCCCGTCCCTGTCTTCAGTATTACATCAAGCGCTGCATGGGACCGTGCGTGAAAGACCTGACTACTCCTGAGACCTATCAGGAAGCGGTGCGCGATGTGAAACTGTTTCTGGAGGGGCGTCCAACAGACTTGAGCAAGTCGTTGACGCAGCGCATGGAGCAGGCCGCTACGGCCCAGGAGTACGAGCGCGCTGCCAGATATCGCGACCTGATTTCCACGGTCGAGCAGTTGCAGGAGCGTCAGCGAATTGCCGCCGCCGAGGGCGATGACGCCGACGTTTTTGGCTATCACTATGAAAATGGCATGCTGGCAATAAATCTGTTCCACATGCGCGGCGGCCGGGTTGTCGACCGTCGCGAATTCTTTTGGGAGGATCTGCCGGAGTTCGCCTTTCCCGAAACGCCGGAAGCACAAGACGGCCGTCGTAGAGACGTAGTTTGCTACGTCTCGGGCAGCCCCAACGCCGCTGCGGAGATCCCAGACGCTGCCGGCAAAGACGTTGCAAGCAACGTCTCTACAGATAATTCATTTTCTCCCGGTGAGTTCTTCTCTGCTCTTCTCAAGCAGCTCTACATCGGCCAGCCTTATGTCCCGCGGAATCTCTACGTCCCTGTCGATTTCGAGGATCGCGAAGCTCTCGAGGATTTACTCTCCGAGCAGATAGTTGGGGGGAACGCCCGCGCTGCGCTCGTGCATATTCTCGTTCCACAGCGCGGCGACAAGCGCGCGCTGATCGATCTTGCCGGAACCAACGCCAAGCAATCCTACGATCAGCGGTTTCGCGTTCTCAAACCTAACGCCAAGGCCATCCAGGAAGAATTGCAGGAAGTTCTCAGCCTGCCAGAGTTGCCTAAGCGGGTCGAGTGCTTCGACATCTCGCACATTCAGGGAGCGGAGACCGTTGCCTCGATGGTGGTTTGGAAAGACGCGAAGATGAAGAAATCGGACTATCGCAAGTTCATCATCCGCACCGTCGAAGGCGTGGACGATTTCGCATCGATGCGCGAAGTGGTCACGCGGCGCTATAAGCGCGTGCTGCAGGAAGAGAAGCCCATGCCCAGCCTGATCCTGATCGACGGCGGATTGGGACAGTTGCACGCGGCAGCGGAAGCATTGGAATCGCTTGAGATCATCAATCAACCCCTCGCCGCCATCGCCAAGCGTGAAGAGATTCTTTACGTTTACGGGCAAGAGCAAGATCCCATCGCGCTCGATCATCACTCGCCGGTACTGCACCTGATTCAATTGATTCGCGACGAGGCTCACCGCTTCGCCGTAACTTTTCACCGCAAACGCCGTCAAATGCGCGACCGTTCTACTGAGCTCCTGGAGATTCCCGGCGTAGGCGAAAGCACCACGCGCCGTCTGCTCGAACACTTCGGCAGCTTGCAGGCGGTGAAACAGGCGGACCCGGCGGCGCTGTCAGCGGTAGTAAGCCGGGTACAGGCGGAGGCAATCAGCAATCACTTTCGGAAATAACTGATTCTATTGCATAAGCCTAAAGGGTGCGACTGATTCTGCTGAAGTTAGCTCTGGCGCATTCTCTGACGTTCTGCTAAGTTCCACGAATCCGCTCCGGCGGCGGCAGCACAAGTGCCATTTGCCGAGCCCAGGAAGCCTCAGGACCGATGATCTCGCCCCGGCATCCCAGAACTACTTCCACTAAAAAACTCTGCCCAGCAGCTGGCAAACCCCTCTAGCGTCTAGTTAATTCTTTAAGATATTATACGGTGCGACCTGCGGCACGCTAAATCATTGATTCCACACGACACGATTTTAAGCATAATTTCAGGATTGAGCTAACTCGTTGATTCCGCGCGCAGCCCGAAAGGATCCCTCCGGGAGCCCCTCTGTGGTCAAGATTCCATGGCCTTGCTAAACTAGCATTCGGACCCCATCTCCAATTTTAGTTTCCATGAAACTCCGTCACTGGATTACCGCAATTGTGCTGCTTCTGCTGATGGCTCTGGCCATCATTGGTCTGGTGCGCACGCGCGAGCAGAAACCGGCTGCGGAAACTGACGAAACGGGCAAGGCGCCATCCAAGCGGCTTCAGGCCCGGGGAGCGGCGAAGCGTCCATTGGTCGACCAGCGTCCTCTCCTGACTGCGCGCCGAATGGCCGCCATGGCTTCAACTCCTGAGGAACAAGCGCTAGCGCACGAGGCCGAGAAAGTTGGTGACCACGAAGTGGATCTGGCTTTCTTCGATGCGTTGCGCACCGCGGAGGAAAATCCTCCCCCTTTAAGCCCCGAAGCCAAGCTCCTCGAGGAAAGAAAGAACAAGGCCACTCTGGCGCTTAAGGAGGATCAGGACAGCATTGCGCAGCTAACCCGCAAGCTGGCCACCGCTCCCGAGTCGCAGAAGGACAACCTGCAGGATCAGATCGACGTGGCCAGAGCGCAGATGGATCTCGATCAGGATGAATTGGACGATGCCTCTGAAGACCTGGAGCAGGCAGGCGGGGATCCTCAATCGAAGATCAAGCGACTAAAAGCCGAGCACGATGCCAGCGACCGCAGTATTGCGCAGCCTGCCTCGGCCATGAACCCTCACGAGCAGGACTACAAAGCGCACACCATGCTGGCGGTGTTTCGGTCCTGGAAAGCGCTGCGGGACAAGAAAGCATTGATCGACGAGGCGCGGCAGGAAGCAGTGGTCAAGGCTCAGCGCCTCAGCAACCGTCATGCGATGCTGGCGGCTCAGGTGGAAAGAGAGAAGGAGAGCCGCGGCGCCGCCAAGCAGCAGGCTAAGGGTTTTGCCGCGGGGAGTAAGGCATCGAGCCGCGATGAATCGAAAGCCGGGGCGCAGACCGCACTCGATTCTCTGAAGCAATATAGCCGCGACCAAAAAAATTTGGCGGACCTCGGCCGGCGCGTCCAGGACGAACAGGAACTGAATGACACCTATGCGAGTTGGATTGGGCTGGTCGAAATCCGACAACGCGCCGCCCTGCACAACCTGATCGAAAGTTTTCTTTGGATTGTGGTCGTGGCGCTGGTTGTGTACCTGGCCCACCGTGTGATCGATCGGCTCTTCGGCGGCGTGCATCCTGAGAACAAACGAGTCGACACCTTGCGAGCGGTGGTTAAGTTTGGAGCGGAGGCGCTGGGCGCGATCGTCATCTTGTTCATCGTGTTCGGCATGCCCAGCGAGACCACCACGATTCTTGGCCTTGCCGGCGCCGGTCTCACCGTGGCCAGCAAAGATGTGATCATGGCGTTCTTCGGATGGTTTCTGCTGATGGGACGCAATGGCATCCGTGTGGGCGACTGGGTCGAGATCAACGGCGTGGGCGGAGAAGTGATCGAAATCGGCCTGCTGAAAACCGTTCTCCTGGAAACCGGCAACTGGGCCGATGCCGGACACCCCACCGGCCGCCGTGTGTCCTTCGTGAACAGCTTCGCCATCGAAGGTCACTACTTCAATTTCTCGACCTCCGGACAGTGGATGTGGGATGAACTCCAACTCACGATTTCAGGGGACCAGGATCCTTACGCCGTGATCGATGGATTGCAGAAGCTCGTTGCCAAAGATACCGAAGCCAATGCAAAGAAGGCCGAGCAGGAATGGCAGCATACGACTACGCGATACCACGTGCAGGCGTTTTCAGCAGAACCCGCGATCAACGTGCGTCCCAGTGGTTCCGGCGTTGAAGTGCGCGTGCGCTATATTACCCGGGCCTACGAGCGCCACGAAACCCGCAAGCGGCTGTACGAGGCGGTCGTGGCGATGCTGCGGGGAAAACCGGCGGAAGTTAAACCTTAGAGATTTACTTCTTCGCGGACCTTCCTGCCGAACTTTGTGGCGAACGGAAACGACTTCACATTTGTGCCCACTCTAGAAAAACTCGGAACCCTCATTGTGACCGGCGCCAGCCGCGGCATTGGGGCGGCAATCGCGAGACTGGCGGCTGAGCGCGGATTTTCCGTGGCGGTCAATTTTGCAACCGGCAAGGCCGAAGCGGAAACGGTTGCTCAACAGATTGTTTCCGCCGGCGGGCGCGCCCGCGCCATTCAAGCTGATGTTGCTCGTGAGGAAGACGTCATCCGGCTCTTTGAAACCGCCGAGCGCGAACTTGGAGCGATTAGGGGTCTGGTCAACAACGCTGCCATCACCGGCGGATTTTCTCGCATCGACTCTGTGAGTGCAGAGGCTCTTGCGAAAGTTATGGCGGTGAACATATCGGGAGCAATTTTATGCGCGCGCGAGGCCGTGCGCCGCATGTCAACCAGCCGCGGTGGAACCGGTGGCGCTATTGTGAATATTTCTTCCCGGGCAGCGCAGACGGGATCCGCCGGAGAATGGGTACACTACGCCGCATCAAAGGGCGCTATCGATAGCTTCACAATTGGGCTGGCGCGCGAGGTTGCGACCGAAGGAATTCGCGTAAACGCTGTCGCTCCCGGATTGATCGAGACCGGGCTGCACGCGGCCAATGGCGAACCGAACCGGCTGAATCGACTGGCAACGACCATTCCCATGCAAAGGCCAGGCACGGCACTTGAGGTAGCTGAAGCAGTGCTCTGGCTGCTGTCCCCCGGCGCTTCTTACTCGACCGGGGCCATTCTGGAGGTCGGCGGCGGGCGCTGAATTTCGTCGCCTTGCATCCCAAAGCACATTCTTCCCACTTCCCACAGACATCTTACTTCAGCCTGTGTGCACGACCTTGACGCGCCATCTGCAGCGCGCCTGCTACCGGCTCGACGACCTGCGGGTTGAAAACTCCCCGCACCCTGGTTGAATACCGGAAAACCCCACCGGCCATCGACAGCCAAACGGCCAGCGAAGCCGCATCTTGTCCTGTGAACAGTCGGCGAATAGCGATTCCTGCCAGTCGCGAGAGTTCCCCGCCCGCCTGCGACAGCACACGCTGCGCCAAGGCATCTCCCGTATCGGCGGCAGCCAGGATTGCAGGAAACAACGCCGCGAAATCTGGACCGGAGTTGGCTGCCAGCACGAACTCGTCGAGCGAGCGTAGCCTCCAGGCCGATTTCAGGTCGCGAAAAAGAGACAAGGCGGCTGCACTGGCTTGGGAATCTTTTCGCTGGTCGGGGTCCTGATCGATCGCCTGCAACACGCTGGCAACTGCGGTGCGGCCAATCCAACGCGCCGAGCCTTCATCAGAAATGGCGGAGCCCCAGCCTCCGGCCCGGGCAGTTTTCCCCTGCGCATTTCGGCCATAGGCCACTGAACCAGTCCCTGCGATCACGATCACTCCCGCCCCCTCGCCGAAGGCAGCTTCCAGCGCGATCAGCAGATCGCCCACGACTTCGATTTCACTGGCGATCAATTCCGTAACGAGTTTACGCACAACGGCCGCAATCTCGTCGCGCCCAGCGCCGGCGACGCCGATGCAGGCACGTTGTACTTGCTGGGGAGCGATTTTCGCGGTGGCGCACGCCTCGCGAATTGCCTGATGCAGCGACTCACGCGCACGTACTTCTCCCACGCGAGTGATGTTGCTGGGGCCGGCAACTGCCGTCGCAAGCTGTGATAACTCGTCGCCCACTGCGCAGGTGGTCTTGCTGCCGCCGCCATCAATGCCCAGGTAGTAGGCCACGCGTTAGTTTTATCACAGGACATAACGGCTCCATCCGGTTTGACGTTGGGACTCGGGCGGCGGTTCCAGATCGGTCTTTGTTTCTAGAGGCAGTCTATAGAGTCTCACTCGCACGGAATAAAGATTGCCGCCATAATTGAAAATGGATCAAGATGAAGATTCAGATTTCGACACTCGACAATACGGGTGATGTACGCGGATTCGCCTTCAGTGCCCCGATCCAGGCCCTCGATTTCGTGGGACGCATTGCAGACATGCGATTTGCCTCCACTAGTCCGGGAACTGTGCGGGGAAATCACTATCACTTGCGTAAGCGCCAGGCAGTTATTTTATTTCCCGGTCCGGCTTGGTCGCTGCACTGGGACGAAGGCGAGGGCACGCCGGTGCAGTGCAGCAGCTTTGATGGCAGCGGCGCGGTGATGGTTCTGGTCTCGCCGGGATGTTCGCTGGCGGTGCGCAACGATGGAGATAAGCCCTTGTGGTTGGCGACGTGCTCGTCTAAGCCCTACGATCCCGAAGACATTGTGATGCGAAAAGTGATCTAGATTCCGGCACAACACATGGGCCTCGACAAACTCGATCTCGCGATCATCGCGCTGTATTTGGTTGGCATCACGCTGTTCGGGCTGCGCTTCCGCAAGCGGCAGCGGTCTTTGCGCGACTATTTCCTGGCTGGACGCGACATTCCGTGGTGGGCCATCGCGCTTTCCATCGTCGCCGCCGAGACTAGCACGCTCACCATCATCAGTATTCCTGGACTTGCTTACGATACGAATTTCACCTTTCTGCAAGTGGTGATGGGATATCTTGTGGGCCGGGTAGTGATCAGTCTTGTGCTGCTGCCGCATTATTTTCGCGGCGATCTCTATACCGCTTATGAACTCATTGAACGCCGCTTTGGGAGCGGATTGCGCTCTCTAACCGCCGGCCTGTTTCTATTGACGCGGGCGGCGGCCGAAGGCGTGCGCGTCTACGCAGTTTCGATTGTCGTTTCGATCGCGCTGGGAACGGGCGAAGTAGCCTCCATCGCAATTATCACTATATTGACGCTCATCTATACATTCGAGGGCGGACTGGCGGCTGTGATCTGGACCGATGTAGTGCAGACAGTGATCTACGTGGGTGGAACGCTGGTGGGGCTGGTAACGATTCTGCATCTCGTGCCGGGAGGCTGGAGTGCGATTCATGCCGCGGCCGCAAGCGCGGGCAAGCTGCAGGTATTCGATTTCAGGCCCACGCTATCGATTGCTTATACATTTTGGGCAGGTGTGATCGGCGGCACCTTCTTTATCACGGCTAGCCACGGCACCGACCAACTCATCGTGCAGCGATTGCTCGCAGCCAGAAGTCAGCGACAGTCGGTGACAGCACTACTGACGAGCGGGGTGGCGATTCTGTTTCAGTTTGCGCTGTTTTTGATGGTGGGAGTCATGCTGTGGGCGTACTACCACGTGCCGTCGTCGGCTTTTGGCAAGCCAGACAGAATCTATCCCACGTTCATCGTCAGCCGAATGCCGCATGGAATTTCCGGGCTGCTGATTGCGGCTGTTCTGGCTGCGGCCATGTCGAATCTAAGCGCAGCACTGAATTCGCTTTCGTCGAGCACGATTATGGATTTTGTTCTGCGCTTCCGGCCGCAGACCGATGAGCGGAAACGAATACGGCTTTCCCGGCTGGCGACTTTTTTGTGGGCGATGGTTCTTTTTGGGTTGGCGGTATTGGCGTTGCAAAGAGTGGGACGCGTGGTCGAGGTGGGGCTCCAGATTGCTTCCGTGGCCTACGGCGCTCTACTTGGAGTGTTTCTGCTGGGTGTGCTGACGAAGCGGGCCAACCAGCGCGGCGTCATGGTGGGAATGCTGTTTGGTTTTAGTGTGGAATTATATTTGTGGGGAACGCACGTCCCGTGGACATGGTGGGTGATGATTGGGACGACAGTCACGTTCGCGGTGGGATACGCATCCAGCCTATTGATGCGCGAGTAGTCTTACTTAGCGCCTTAGCGGCGCCTTCTGTACCGCGAGCCCCTGGAGGAAAGCTTTTAAGCGCGGAGGGCGCAAAGAAAGGCCGCGAAGAACGCGGAGAAGGCCTATGATCTCGTTCTTCTTCGCGATCTCTGCGGCCTTTCTTCGCGACCTTCGCGCTTAGAAGCTTTGGCTTCATCGTGTGACGTATACTGGCACACTTCGATCATGCCGAAACTAACAGAGCGGACTACAACCCGGCCCGAGCTTGCCCGCGACCTGGGCGTCAGTCATGCCGCGGCCGTGGTCGTGGGAACCATCATTGGCAGCGGAATTTTTCTGGTTCCCGCTGAGATGATGCAGGCTGTGGGTTCGGCCAAGTTGGTCTATCTGGCGTGGCTGGTGGGTGGGATGCTGTCTTTTTTTGGCGCTCTTACTTATGCCGAACTGGGGGCCATGAAGCCGCAGGCGGGCGGCGAATACGTTTACGTTCGGGACGCATATGGACCGCTCGGAGGCTTTCTCTACGCCTGGACATGGTTCGTCATCGCCAAACCCGCATCGGTGGCGACCGTAGCGACAGGACTGGTGCGGATTCTGGGCACGTTTCCGATCTTTTCATTCTTTCCTAACAATGTTGTGTCCACGCCATTCGCCGTAACTTGGGGCCAGCTTGTGGCTATCGCGGCGGCCATTCTTATTTCTCTGCTGAACTACGTTGGAGTCAAAAGGGCCGGCGAATTCCAACTCGTGTTCACGGTACTGAAAGTAGCGATCATTCTCGGTATCGTGGCCGTATGCTTCAGCGGCGCCGGAAGCGCAACCGGACGAGGCTGGAGCAACTTCGCCGGAACGTTCACCGGAGCCAAGGGCGGGATCGCCGGTTTCATGGCAGCTCTAGTAGCGGCGCTGTGGGCATACGATGGCTGGAACGACCTGAACATGGTGGCCGGCGAGGTAAAGCGTCCCGAGCGAAATATTCCGATTGCCCTGATCGCGGGTGTGGGTACGGTTGGGGTGTTGTATGTCCTGGTAAATGCCGGGGTGCAGTATGTGCTGCCGGCGAATGTAATTGCGGCGTCGCCCCGGCCTGCCTCCGACGCCGTCGCCCTGATTATGGGACGCATGGGCGCAAGCATCGTCTCTGCCGGTATGGCGGTCTCCATGCTCGTCACTCTAAACGGCACCATCATGAGTGGCGCTCGCGTACCGTTTGCCGTTGCCCGCGACGGATATTTTTTCTCGGCTCTGGCCGAAGTGCATCCGCGGTTTCACACTCCGTCGGCTGCGATCGTTCTGCAGGTGATCATGTCGATCGCTCTTCTGCTGCTGGGAGGAAATTTTCGCCAGCTTTTTTCGCTCGCCATCTTCGCGGAGTGGCTCTTCTACATGATCGCGGGCAGCACCGTCTTCGTCTTCCGCTGGCGCGATCCGGATGCCTCCCGGCCATACCGAATGTTTGGTTATCCCTTTGTTCCGGCTGTGTTTATCGCAGTCGCCGGCGCTCTTCTCTACTACACCTTCCGCTCAGACTGGCCAAACTCCTTTTATGGACTGCTGGTAATCCTGGCTGGTGTACCTGTATTTGCCTGGTTTCGCAGGCAACGTCAGGCGCAGATGGGTCCATAACTGAGACTTACCTTGGCCCTGGCCCATTTTGAACGCAGTCCTAAGAACGATATTCTGTGGTTACTTTCGGTCAAGGGCCGTGGACACGTTTACCCCCTGTCCTTTCTCCCGTAATGTGAAAACTCCAATCCCGGTCCGCTCCCTCGGCCTGGATCCCCTGGAGTTCAAACATGGCTACGTCTCGACAGGGCTTTCAGCTCGGCATTTTACCCGAGCGCAAGATCGACCGGCGCGCGCTGGCTACCGGCTACACGTTTCTCGTGTTGATGATTTTGCTTTTCATTAATATTGGACTCTTGTTTCCGGACAGAATCCAGCTGAAGGAATATCGCGTCACTGCATTAATTCCTCTTCCAGCGATGAGGCCGGAGCCCGAGCCGATCAAAGTGAAGCCAGTGATAAAGGCAAAGCTGTTGCCCCCGGCTCCCATATTCGAACAACCGAGATTGATCGTGCCTCACGAAGTTCATCGCGCCCTGGCTCCCGAGCTCGTGGAAGCGCCCAAAGTAGTGGTGAACCAGTTCGCGGCTCCCCAGTTGAAAATAGCTGCCGCCGGCGGAGCTCGGCCACAACTTTTACACACCGGAGAATTCTCCGGCAGTTCGGTAACTCCAACGGTGAATGCTGCAGTGCAGAAAGTGCAGACCGGAGGCTTTGGCGACCACAATGGCTTGCAGGGCACGGGGAAGCCGAACGCCAAGCTGTACGCGGCCCAGACTGGCGCGTTTGAAATGCCCGCAGGTTCTGGGCAAGGCAACGGGTCAGGTGGAGCTAAAGGTATTAAGGGCACGGTGGCCAGCGCTGACTTCGGCAATGGCATCGCCAACGGCGGCAAAGGAGATGGCCGCAGCAACGGACGCGGCAGCGGAATTTCGACCGGCGGGTTTGGATCGGAACAAGTGGTTCACGGCGGTCCGAAGATCGTGCAGGCTGATTCGGGACCTCCTACCAATTCGGTGGAAATCACATTCAAGCCGCAGCCGGTTTACACCGACGAAGCTCGCAGTCTGAAGCTGGAAGGCGAAGTTCTTTTGGAAGTGATGTTCGGCGCCAACGGAACATTGCATGTGAATCGCGTGGTAAAGGGCTTGGGTCATGGCTTGGATGAAGCGGCAATAGCCGCTGCTAACAAGATGCGTTTCAAGCCAGCTCTAAGGAACGGGCAGCCGATGGATTCGACTGCGATCGTGCATGTGTCGTTTCAGATGGCGTACTGAAGTGCGAAGCGTTCGGCAGTCTTTCGGGCACAAGATTTGTTTCTTGGCCGTGAATGTGCAAGGCGAATTGAGGCAATCGGTTCACGGAAATAATCGGTTGAAGACGATATCGGTATAAAGAAACCTGGAGAGAGAAAGAGTTATGCGTACTTCGAAATGGATGTTTACCGCCGCACTGCTGGTTTCGGTGAGCGCTGCCGCGCAGCAGGCCGTGGAGTCTCAACAACCGGCTCCTGCTTCACACACCCAGATATCGCCAGGGCCGGAGGCTTCTGTTGCCGCGCCCCCCGCAACTGAACTGGCGGCCGCGCAACCCGCCGAGCCACAGACCGCGGGGCAGCAGGCTGCCCCGCCGCAGGCTGCTCCTTCTCAACCCAGCGCACCAGCGCCGACACCTTCAGCTATGCCTCAGCCCGTCACCATGGACCAGGTGGTGGACCGCTTCATCGAGCGTGAGCACGCGCTCATGAAGGCGCTCTCCAGCCGCACGCCTGTGGTTGAAACCTATCTGCAGAACTTAAGTGCTGATGCGCAACTTGGCCCGGTCCCGAGCGACGATCATTACTTCCTTGGCCGCATGGATATGGGCGAGACCGTTGACCGCAAGGATTATCTGAAGGAAAAAGACCAGGAAAGAAGCATGCAGACCCGCCTGATGGGCGGCTTCAATAAGCTTTTCAAAGTGCAGTACCAGCCCCTCGGCTTCTCCTGGATGGTCTATGCCGACCGCACCGACTTTGACCGGTC
>WNFJ01303081.1_pt1 | contig 13923 bp, 10 predicted proteins | sample 5400461 | NCBI WGS metagenome assembly WNFJ01 (sample SAMN13153349, study PRJNA577476) | soil metagenome | isolation source: 115 cm saprolite on Douglas fir-dominated hillslope | place: USA:California | collected 2013-09-17 | reverse complement strand
CGCGCAATCCGGCGATTCGCTTGCCAGGCCCCAGCTGTGCGCGGACCTCGCGTGCCGCCGCCGAGTCCTGTTCGACGAGCATCGACAAGCGTCGCGTGCGAGCGATCAGCGGAATGATCTCGGTGAGCGTAGCCTCCGGCGACCCTCCGAAGCGCACGCTGTGGGCAATGACTGCGTCCACGACGGTCTTCGGCGTGCGAAATTGCTCAAGAAAGTCGGCTGCATCCCGCCCGACCAAGAGCGATTGGTTGCGGAACCGATTGCGGCTCAGGATCAAGTCGCCGGCTTCGGCCTGTAACTGGCGGCGCAGGTCCGCAGCCAGCGTGTCGACTGGCGTCAGAATCACGTCGCGCGGCAGGACGAGAACATCAGCCGCGCGCACCGGCAAGCCCCTCCCACTGAGATTCCACTGGTGCCCAGGTCCAAGGGTCGACGCCGTCTAGATGGAGTCGTTGCAGCGCGAATTGCACGGGGGGGAGTGCGCGATTGCTTGGGTCGATCGACCGTGCAGCGAGCAGGGCGACGGCGAGTCGATCCGTGATCGACCGACGCCAGCTCGGCGCGAGCGGGCGCGATGGCGTGGGGGCCGGTGGGTCCATGCCCCAAGAGACCAAGCCGTCAGCGTCGACAGCGGCTGTGAACGGTGTGCCGTGGGTCCGAGCGCCGCGCAGCGCGCGCGCGATACTGCCGCCGACCGAGCGAACATCCTGTCGTCTCCGGACGTAGAGTACGAACTTGTCCGGCCGCAGAAGTCCGTGCAGATTGCTGCCGACCTTGATAGCCACCACTCCAGCCGCCGTCGCCTCAGTCAGCGTGATGGCGAACGCATCGGGTAGATCGGCAATGGCGACATTGATATACAGCTTGTAGGCTGCGGTCGCGCGCGGTCGGCGTCGCGCATGCCAGACGAGCCAGTCGGTCACAATCGCCCGATCCTTGACCGCGGTCCACTCGGATGCGAGCAACGCGCCGCACGCCGCGCCGGCGCCAAGAAAACGCACGACATCGTCGCTGGTCCTGAGCCGGGCGGCCCACGCCGGGGAAGGAGGGGCCCGGTCGTAGAAATAGAGACGATCCGACAGTGCCGCGGCCGAGGCGATTGGCAGTGCCTCGACGTACTCAAGGGCCGCGCGGGACAGTCTGGCGAGCCGCGTGCGTGCGGCGGTGACGTGGGCGACCAGGCCTAACACCCGGCCCGCCGCCGGTCCGGTCACGAAGCGGTCGCCGTCCTGAACGGCCAAGACGGAGTCCAGCACCAGTCGCTGGAGCGCACGAGCATTCGCCCGCGCAAGCTGACGGGTCCCGTGTGGGAGTGGTCCGGGGCGCTGAAGGGTGCGCAGCAAGGCCGCGGTGTCCGCGGCGACGGCCTTCACTGGAAGGCTGGCGCGTGACGGAACGAGTATCCCACCAAAGTCGGCGGCGGACGTATCGACACCCAAGCGAAGCCGGTCAGCGGCCGTCAGCTTGCCTCTCGGAATCAGCCGAAAGTCCGGACCGACGTGAAACACGCGGTCGGCGAGATCACAAGCCCGCACAACGCTCTCGTACGCGAATGCGCGCCCGCGCGGTCCTTAGCGGGAGCTCAGCGCCCGCCGGTCCTGCCCCCACGGGGGTTGGCCTTACGCTTAAGCTCCCGTAGCTCCTTGAGCGCCGCCGACAGCCGTCGCTCGAGCCCTTCGATGTCCTCCAGTTTGCGCGGCGTCATCTGTTTGATTAGTACCTTGAGTTGCGTTGGCCGTGCCACCTTCACCTTGCTCATGGTCAGGGCGTAGAGGAGCAGCTCGCGAAGCTCTTGCTGATAGTGTGGCTCGATCAGGGCGTACGGTGTCTGCGTCATCACCTCGCCGCTGTCGAGGCAGGCCACCTCATACCTCGGGCTCGAGCCGCAGCCGGGAGTTGGGGGTGGGGGTAGGGGTGGGGGCGGGGTTTTTTTGCTACTGCCGCACCAATCGAGATTCTTGGAGCTGCCGCAGCCGTCGATCGTGACGATGAGATCTTGGAATTTGAAAGCCATGCGCCTCCCTCCGCGACGCCAGCGCCACGCGCGCTCGCCGAGTCGCCCCCCGAGCCCCTCACCCAAGCATACTCCCATCGTCCGCGATCGAGAACCGCAGGGCCACGACCGCATCGCAACAGAGACAAGCGACCGCCAGACAATAACTTACGCCGCCTGTTGAATAGTCTTACTCGAATAACTTCACACTGCGCAGGAATGCGTTGTAGCGGGGGTCGCTCCGCAGCTGCCCAAACATCGCCACGCTCTTGACCTCGTACATCTGAGCCTCGCTGTGGGCACGAGCCTGCTCGAGCCATGCGAAAGCCGCGTCTCGCTCGCCGCGGGCGGCGTAAACGGAAGCGATGAACAACATGTGTTTAGTCGAATAGCGCTTCAGAAGTGTGGCGAGTGCCGCGTCCGACTCGGCGCGCCGACCAAGGTGGTGCGCGACAATGGCAAGGCCTCGCAGCCGAAACGCATCGTCGGGCTCGCGCGCGATTTCGGCGAGCGCTGCATCGGGCTGTCCGCGGGCGAGCAGCAGCGAGGCGATCGTGAAATGCGCCCCGGAAAACTTGGGGCTCAATTCGAGAGTTTCCCGGCACGCATTTGCAGCATCTGCCAGCCGCCCGGCGTCGAAGTAGATCCAGCAAAGCCGGTAGTGCGCCGTCGGCGTCAGCGGATCGCGCACAACAGCCTGTTGCGCGAGGCCGATGGCTTCCCCCGGCTGTCCGGCGATCGAGCTTGCCCAGACGGCTTTCGTCAGGAGCGTGTTTGCATCACCGGGATCAAGCGCGACCGCCGCATCGAGCTCACGCGCGGACGCGGCCCAGTCAAGGTCGTTGGCGAGCAGTTGCGACATGACGAGGTGTGCGGCTGGCAGTCCCGGATCGAGTTGCACCGCGCGTTCGGCCGCCTCGCGCGCGCGTGCCCGCGCCGTATCCCAAGGCATTGAGCCGAGATCGCCCTGCATCCAGGTCGCCTGCGCATAGCCGACCCATGCCGGCGCATAGCGCGGGTCGAGGTCGATCGCGCGCTGGTAGTAGGTCGTCGCCTTTTCATAGTCTTGCGGCGTATGTCGTTCGAAGATGTAGCGCCCCTCGAGAGCGAGCGTATAGGCGTCGATCTGCGGGGGCGCCGGGCGATTGCCGATCCGTCCCGCCTGCAGCTCAACGTTAAGCGCGCGCGCTACCGCGCCGGCAATTTCCTCCTGCACCTTGAAAATGTCGCCGGGATTGCGGTCATAACGCTCGGACCAGCGGACGTAGCCGTTATCGGCCCGAACAAGCTGTGCGGTGACCCGGATCCGATCGCGGGTGTTTCGCACCGTGCCTTCCAGTACGTTGCTGACGCGAAGTGCCTTCGCGATCTCGGCGATCGTTATGCGCTGGCCCTTAAACGAGAACGACGAAGTTCGTGCGGACACTTGCAGCCCCGGCAAGCGCGTCAGCTGGTCGATGACCTCGCCGGCAAGGCCGTCGGAAAAGTACTCCTGGTTGTGTTCCTCGCTGAAGTCGGTAAACGCGGGTGCGGTCACGACGACAGCGGCGGCCGGCTTGGTTGCGGGCGCCTCGACGGCTACGCCGAGGTTAGCACTCGCGACCGAATGCCGATGGCGTTCGACGGCGACGTAGCCCAGCACCAGCCCGACCAGCAGCGCGCCCGCGACGCGGGCGGCAACGCGATCGGTACGCCTTCGTAAGGGTCGGATCGCTTTCGCGGCCAGTTCGGTCGCCGCGGCAGACGTTGCGGAACTCGAGGGGGCCGGTCCCGCGCCGGCCGTGCTTGCGAGCGGTTCTACGTCCGCGACCACCCGATAGCCTCGACCACGGACACCGGCAATATATCGCGGGCTGTTGGCGTCATCGCCGAGGGCTTCACGCACGACCTTGACGCGCTGCGAGATCGTCTCCGGGCCAACGACCAGGCGAGGCCACACGCGTTGCATCAGCTGCTCGAAGGAAACTACGTTCGGTGCGCCCCGCGTCAGCTCCAAGAGCAGTTCGAACGACAGATCTGACAGCGTGATTTCGGTGCCGGCGCGAGTGACGCGGCGGTGCGTGACGTCAATGCGGAGGTCGGCCACTCGATAAACGGTGGGCGCGACAGGCAGCGGTGGCGGCGCGCTCTCCATAGTCTCGCGGCTCACATGGACCGTGAGCGTAGAACTAACGACCGCTTATATTACGACGGATCCGAGCCCGCAGCGACCAGCCGGAAATCGCTCGCGAGCACCCGGAATCGGAACATCTCAACGTCCCAGCATCGACGTTCGACCTCGTTTACAGCTGACCCGGCACTACCGCCGTACGGCAGGGACCGAGCTCAATCTGTCCGGCCTAGTGGCCGCGCGTCCGCAAGCGGAGCGACTCCCAGCCACCATCCGCGATCCATCCACCGTCAACCGGCAAACTGACGCCGTTCACGAACCCGCTTTTCTCAGGGTCCGCGAGATAGGCTATGGCTGACGCGACCTCTTCCGGACGGGCGAAGCGAGCGAGGGGAACACGATTGACGATGTCCTCGTCCGAATAGGCCCCGCTGCTTTGATCGGCGACGTCCATTTCTGTCTTGATCCACCCCGGGCAGACTGCATTCACGCGCACGCCGCGCCCACCCCACTCCGCCGCGAGCGTTTTGGTCAGACCGATCAATCCGTGCTTTGAGCAATTGTACGCGCTGCGATGGCTGAGGCCAGCTAGGCCGGCTATAGAGGCTACGTTGACGATGCTGCCCGTCCGCCTGGATAACATCTGACTACCGAGGTACTTGCACAAGAGAAAGGGTCCCAGGAGATTGATGTTCATGACCCGCTGCCACTGATCGGCCGCGGTGTCCTCGGCAGGCGCGATAAGACTCACGCCGGCATTGTTCACTAGGACGTCCGCCGCACCATATTGGGTCCGTATGTGCTCGGCGAGCTTCTGTACGAATGCTTCAGAGGAAACGTCACCGGTCATGCCGTGGACGCGCAGGCCGTCTGCGCGCAGGCGCGAAATCGGTGTGTCTAACACCTGAACGTCGGTGAGGATCACCTCGTAACCGCTTGTCGCTAACAGCGAGGCCGTCGCAAGACCGACACCCTGCGCCGCACCCGTAACGACTGCCGTTTTCATTTCTTGCGTCCTGGGGATTGGAGTGTCGGAGTCTGGCCCCTTCGCCGGGAGTTGTCGAAACTCCCCCGATCCGCTCGGCGCTGCGGCAGGGCTGCGCGAGCCCGCATCCGCGCGCCACGACCGGGGGATTTGAATCCTTGGCGTCGGCCTGCTGGCACACGGAAGACGTCCGGCGTCGATCGGTCCATCAGTGGGCCCCTGCGCACGCACTTATGATGCGTGCACTCGGCCGCGGGCGGTTGATGGGACGGCACCTTCGTTGTTGGCGGATCTTGCTAGAGCGGTCGGAGCGAGTACCGTGCCGCTCCTGCATCCGGCTAGAAAGGGGCCGGACGACCAGCTAAGCCACTGAATACATGAGGCTTACGCGATCCACCGGATAGACGTTACCCGACGGAACGGGGGCTGTGGCGATCCCGCGTGAGACACGCTGTGGTTCGATGAGCTCATCAGACGTCACCCGTTGTGCCGCCCGGCTCAGGGGTGACAGGGGAATTCGCAGCGCTCAATATTGCGCAACGCTGCTCTATTGCAACGATATGTGGTGCTAGCGTAACCGAGCCAGCGACCCTACTGTCCCGCAAAGAAGGCCATAGGAGACAAGCCATGTCCGTCTACAAGAAATTCCTCTGGGCAGCCATCATCGTGCTGGGCGCGGTTTCCTTCGGAATCGTCGCTCTGACGCGCGGCGAGCCCGTCAATGCCGCATGGCTCGTCATCGCGGCGGTGTGTACCTACATCATCTCGTTCCGTCTCTACGGTCTTTTCATTGCCAACAAGGTGCTCGGCGTCAACGCGGCGCGCCAAACGCCCGCCTATCGTCGCAACGACGGCCTCGATTACGTGCCGACTAATCGCTACGTGCTTTTCGGGCATCATTTCGCGGCCATAGCCGGTGCCGGGCCGCTGGTCGGGCCGGTGCTCGCGGCGCAGATGGGCTATCTGCCCGGCACGCTGTGGATTCTCGCCGGCGTCGTGTTCGCGGGGGCGGTGCAGGACATGATTGTGCTGTTCCTGTCGACGCGCCGCGACGGCCGGTCTCTCGGCGACATGATTCGCACAGAAATGGGCCCCGCCGCAGGGACCATCGCCGGCATTGGCGTGCTGCTCATCTGCGTCATCATCCTGGCGGTGCTGGCGCTCGTCGTGGTCAACGCATTGAAGGCCAGCCCCTGGGGCACCTTCACCGTGTTTTGCACGCTGCCGATCGCGTTCATCATGGGCGTCTACGGCCGCTTCCTCCGGCCGGGCCGCATCGCCGAGATGTCGCTCATCGGCGCGATCCTGTTGCTGGCGGCGCTGCTCTACGGGCGGACGGTCTCCGAGACGCCAGTTCTGGCTGCCTACTTCAACCTTCCCGGCACTTCGCTCGCGCTGATCATCATCGGCTATGGTTTCGTCGCCTCGGTGTTGCCGGTGTGGCTCTTGCTGGCACCGCGCGACTATCTGTCCACTTTCCTCAAGATCGGTACGGTCGCGCTGCTCGCGGTCGGCATCCTCATCGTGCGCCCCGACCTACAGATGCCGGCCATTACGAAGTTCGTTGACGGCAGCGGTCCAGTCTGGGCAGGTAGCCTGTTCCCTTTCCTGTTCATCACCATCGCTTGTGGCGCGGTCTCTGGGTTTCACTCGCTTATCTCGTCGGGTACCACACCCAAGATGATCGAGAATGAGAACCAGATCGCCATCATTGGCTATGGTGGCATGCTGATGGAGTCCGCTGTCGCCATCATGGCCATGATAGGTGCCTCGGTGATCGATCCGGGTGTCTACTTCGGCATGAACAGCTCGACTGCCCTGATCGGCACCACCGCGGCTCATGCGGCCGAAGTCGTCACGTCCTGGGGTTTCGTGGTAACGCCCGATATGTTGACGCAAATGGCGCATGACGTGGGCGAAACCAGCATTCTCGCGCGCACTGGCGGCGCGCCGACGCTTGCCGTGGGCATGGCGACCATCCTGTCAGGGTTCCTCGGCGGCAAGGCGCTGATGGGAATTTGGTACCACTTCGCCATCCTGTTCGAGGCGCTGTTCATCCTCACGACGGTCGATGCCGGCACGCGCGTTTGCCGCTTCATGATCCAGGATCTTATCGGCAACGCGATCCCCGCCTTCAAGGACACCAAGTCATGGAGTAACAACGTGATCGGCTCCGCCCTGGCGTGCGTGCTGTGGGGATATCTGCTCTATGCCGGCGTCATCGATCCGCTGGGCGGGATCTGGACCATGTGGCCGCTGTTCGGCGCCACCAATCAGATGCTGGCGGCGATCGCGCTCACGCTCTGCACCGTGGTGCTCTTCAAGATGAAGCGCGAACGCTTCGCGTGGGTCACCATCGTGCCGACAGCGTGGCTGGTCATATGCACCGTGACGGCGGGTCTGGAGAAAATATTCGCTTCGAATCCGAAAGTCGGCTTCCTCAGTCACGCGCACAAGTTCGGCGATGCGGTGGTCGCCAACCAGGTACTGGCGCCCGCCAAGTCGCTTGCCGATATGAACCGTATCATCTTCAACGACTATGTTGATGCGACCCTGGCGGCCTTGGCGGTGACGATCGTGCTAACCGTGGTGATCCACGCCTTGTTCGATATCCGCAAGGCGTTAAGCACTCCGAAGGGCACTGCGATCGAGATCGGCGGCACGGCCGGTGCCGCCGCGGGGGCTTGACAATGACAAAGGTCAAGATGTTGTGGGGCTGGGCGGTTCAAACCGCCCGCCTCATGGTGGGCGTTCCGGACTATGACAACTACGTGGCGCATCGCAAGGCGCACCACCCAGCAGAGCCAATCATGTCCTACGCCGAGTTCTTTCGTGAACGTCAGAATGCGCGTTACGCCTGCGCAAAGGGACGATTGGGTTGTTGCTGAGAATCGGTGCGCGGCGCGCCGGCCGAATGCAGCGAAACTCAGGCGCTGGAGCGAGCGCTCAGCGAAGATCTATGCGAATGTTAGGCGGACACGTTGCCAGGGGGGCAGCGTATGTGACTCATTTGTGTAGGTCGTCGATCCAGCGAATCAGCTCGGGCGTTTCGATACCTTCGATGTCGAGGTTGATCACGAGGCCTTGCTGTCCGCTTCGTGCCACCACGCAGTGGAGCTCGAGATCGTCGCTCGCATTGATTTCTTGATGCGGGACGTATGGCGGCACGTATATGAAGTCCCCGGTCTCGGCCTCGGCGAGGAACTCGAGCCGGTCTCCCCAGCGCAGTCGCGCGACGCCTCTCACCACGTAGATGACGCTTTCGAGGTCTCCGTGATGGTGCGGCCCGGTCTTGGCCTTAGCATCGATTGTGACCGTACCTGCCCACAGCTTCGTAGCGCCAGTGCGCGCAGTGGTCACGGCGGCGCGACGCTGCATTCCCAGTGTTTGGGCCGTGCTGGAGTCGAGCTCGTCCGCACGGATGATCCGCACGCCCTCGGATCGCCACCGGCTGTACGTGTGAGCCATGCGCAGCCTCCCCACGGAAAAAATCGTGAGCCGTGCCTGATAGACACGGCCTGAGCGGAACACTGAATGAGTTTAACTCGTGGCGATGCCCCGCGGGCGGGCGGCGCTCGCCTGTACAGCTCTGAACGCTCGCCGGCACTGCATGGACGTATGGGCTCAAATCTGGGAAACCGGCTCTGTGGAGTCACAGGCAGAGGAGCTAAGTGATTGTCTAATTGGCTCCCCCGGTTGGAATGGAACCGGTCTGGAAGCGGCAGATTCGGCAGTCTTTTGATCGATCGCTGCGCCAAGGTACCCCCAAAGTACCGTTACGATGTGAGCTTGTGATGATATGGCCTGATGCCCGCTGCGCTGGTCCTGCGAGCGTGCCGCCGCCTAGATCTCGTGCTCGGAAGCGCTGGAGCCGCACCTCCCGTCCATGAAACTCGGGCACAGGTGGTGAAAGTGCCTTCAACGTAGCCCGCATGATGGACCACGATGTCGTCGCCGACGTGTGCCGCGTCGGTGACCCGAACCGCCAAGGGACGGTGGAGAACGCGATCCAGCACACGCAGTCCACCACTCTCTAAAGGCCGCAAGTTCGAGTGGCTCGAGGAGCAGAACGGGCGGCTCGCGCACTCGGAGGAGCGCCACGCCGCGAAATCGCGCTGCGGCCGGTGCCTCTGCCCCGGCGTGCTGCACACCGCCCAGCGACGTGGCCCGCAAGCTACCGCCCGAAATGGGGGTGAACCCCACTGTCCCCGCCTCAGCCCTAGGGCTACCATTTGCGCGTCGGAGCGGCTCTCGGAGCCCGTCCGGGAGCGCGAATAGGCAAGGGACCGCAACGGGCCGAAAGCACGCGGTCGCGGCCGGCAAACAGTCAAGTCCGGCACATGCACGGAATCAGAATGCCCATTCGATAGCTGCCATTCGCAACGGGTCGGTTAGAGGGGAATTCACGATGAAAAATCGAATCATCTTTCTCGGGTTGATACTCGCAACTGGATTCGGCCTGCTATTGGCCGGGTTCGGTCCCTGGCGTACACATCAGCAGGCGGCGGCTCCAAGCCTCCAGTTCATACCACTGATTGTTCTGGCGCCCGATGATGGCCAAACACCAAGCGCGGCGACTTCCGCTTGCGTGGATCCGGATGGACACCCCCGCTCTACCGTCTTCCACTGCTACACGCCCGCGGACATATACGCGGCGTATGGGGTAGATAAGCTACACGCCGAGGGCACTACCGGCCACGGCCAGACGATCGTGATTGTGGATTCTTATGGCAGCCCCACAGTTCAGCAAGACCTGAACCGATTCAGCGATACCTTCGGTCTGCCCCGGACGAATGTTGAGATCATCTACCCAAATGGCACACCCACATTCAACAACAGTGTGAATGGCTCGCCAGTGGGCTGGGCCGAGGAAACCAGCTTGGACGTCCAGTGGGCACATGCTATCGCACCGGATGCCCATATCGTGCTCGTTGCGGCCAATCCCGCCGAGACCGAAGGTGTGCAAGGCTTCCCAAGCATCTTCATAGGCGAGCAGATGGCGATTGGTCGCTTCCCCGGCGCCGTGATCAGTCAAAGCTTCGCCGTTACTGAGCAATCATTCCACTCCGCTGCTGATGTCCAGGTCGCCCGGTTCGATTCCATCTATCAACAGGCTGTCAGCAATCACGTGACCGTGTTGGGGTCTAGCGGCGACTCGGGCACAGCGAACGTCGACAAGCAAGGAAGGGTCTTTCCATTTCCGACCGTCAACTGGCCCTCGTCGGATCCACTGGTCACTTCCGCCGGTGGGACCTGGTTGCAGTTCGGCTGGACTTGGAATCCCTCTTCACCGACGGATGAAAGCTTTTTGTCCACCCCCGGGTCGAGGACTGAGGCGGTTTGGAACCAGCCATTTCTCCCCGCGGCGACGGGCGGCGGTCGCAGCGTGCTCTTTCCGACGCCCCACTTCCAGTCGAGTCTTTCGCAGTCTCTGCTGAACGGCGCACGTGGTTTACCCGATCTCTCTTGGAATGCGGCGGTCGATGGCGGTGTGCTCGTTTACACAAGCTTTCCAGGCGTGCGCGTTGGGTGGCATATCATCGGCGGGACAAGTGCCTCCTCGCCACAGCTGGCGGCGCTGATCGCGCTCACGAACCAACTGGCAGATTCGGCTGGCAAGGCCCATGTCGGTTATCTGAATCCGTACCTGTATGGACTCCAAGGCAGCGATTTCAATGATATTTTGCCCGTGACCTTTGGCCCAGGTCCTGTCACTCTCGGCGATAACAGCCAATTCGGCTCTGGAATTGTGGGCATGGCAGTCACTCCGGGATACGACCTGGCCACAGGCAGGGGCAGTCCCAAGGCTTACCAGCTTGTCCATGATCTTGCCGCTGCCCTGCATTGACTAGGCTCGGCGCTATCGCCTGTTACTGTTTCGCGATGCACGGTGCTCTCGGTTGACCGCACGCAGCCATTCATCAAACACGGGAGCTGAAGGCGTCGACAACGCGCTCGCCTTTTAATAAGCCGGCGTCGTTGTCTTCGCCGCATGTCAATCGTGTCTTCCTGGGGTCGGAAAGCCGGGCGCGATCCGGCCCTGCGGGGTCACCTGAGAAATGGAAATTATTTTGCCGGCTAGGCGCGGTGGGGCGCGGCCATGGAGCCGCGGTGCTGTCAACAATTACGTCAATATCGTTGGAGGCGTCGCGCCGCCCCAAGTACGAGCGGCTGCGCGCTCCTGAAACTCACTGAGTCGGCCGCGGCCTCTATCTTTTGGGGACATGGCAACCACCGTCCACTCCGGGCACGATGATCCCCAAATGACAAGGGATGCGATATCTAGAAATTAGTTGATATATCCTCTATATCAAATTGAAATATAATGAACTGGCTCCCCGGGTTGGATCCCGATCAAGTTCGTAAGTACCTGAGCGAGAGGCAGAAATTTGTGAACCCACGGGCGAGCTACCCCGACTCTTAACCGTCAGAAGCGGGAGCTGCAGTGGGACGTCCTGATACCCAAATCCGCGGGATGGAGTTGACCGCCGCTGGATCTGCGACGTCGAGCCGCGCGCCTACCTCGCGCTGCTGTTCGCCCAGCTGCCCCACGCCAAGACGGTCGAGGACTTCGAGAAGTTATTCCCCTGGAACGTGAAAGCGGCACTCCCCGCTACTCATCTATACAGCTCGCGCTCGGAACACCAGCACGCAGTTTCCTAACCGTACCCAACCGGCACCGCCGCCGACTCCGAGGAGATGCTACCGTGGAACATCAAAAGAGATTCCGAGATATGAAGTCGCAATCGCGGGAGTTAAAGCAGCAAATTGTGGGCCTGACGCTCGCCTGCTGTATGGCGGCCTCGTCAGTAGCCACGGAGCCAACGAGCTCCCAAACGGCTCCGCCGACTGACGCAAGACAACAGGTGTTGAACCTCGAAAAGGAGTGGGCGGTCGCCGAGGACAAACACGATGAGACCGTGCTCCGGCGCATTCTTGATGAAAGGTTTGTGGGGACCTTCAGCTCTGGCAAGACGTACAACAAGGAAGCTTTCATCAAGGCAATCCTCGCCGGTCATGTCGATCCTACGGCATCTCAAACCTTGAGTTACGAAGCGGTGATCATCGACGGCGACACCGCGGTGGTCGTTGGCACCGACACCGCGCACGGGACGAGAGACGGCGCGGCGTACACAGCGGTCGCCAAATATACGGCGACGTACGTCCGGCGCAACGGGCGATGGGTAGCACTCGCTGAGCATCTAGTCAACGTGCCGCAAGAAAAGTAGTGACGACGACGTGGTTGTTTGATCGCTTACGCTGAAACCGCTAACGACCTGCATGAAGTGGCCGGCGATTGCCGGGAGAGGTCGAAGGACCGACTGAGGATTTAGTTTAGTTATTGTTTATAGATCTCTGAAATATAAAGAAATGGCTCCCCGGGTTGGAATCGGCTTGCTCAGCAAGCTGCTGCTTCGACCTATGTTTTCGCGAGCTGATCCTGAAGTTACCCCCAGAGGTAGCCTCCAATAGCCTTGCTGCGCTGATACGGGGTGATACGCGCCGTGCCTGACTATTGAGTGATCGAAATGTTCACCGGCTTGCCCCAGATGTGCCGCTGGCGTTAAACCGCTGCCCGGTTGGTATTGCAAAGACCACGGGTTGGCCTGTCAATTGGCCAACAAGAGGAGAGCCCGGCGGTATGCCGGGCTCTCCCTCGCCTCGTCGACTTAGCGCTCACTATGGGTGAGCTGAGTCGGCGTGTGCCTCCCCCACTATGACATCCGCCCCCTGTGGGACGCCCAAAGAATTTGGGTTGTCAACGATCACATGGATCGCGCGTACGCGTATACCGCTGCTGGTCGTGCCAGAACACGGTGGAACGCGGCCGCCATCGCACGTCTGCTCGTTGAGGGTCACGGAGCCGATCCCGGACAACAGGATAGTCGTGTTGGGGGGCGGGTTGTCGCTCACCGACATACCTCCGACTGAGAGTCCAATCAGACTAGTGCCCGCCGCGTCCGATGACGACTTGCCACCACCGGAGGCGCTGTTAGCTTGCGAGGTGATAACGTTGCCCGACACCGTACACAGGCCGGCCACGGGTAGCGCGCAAACATTTTGCGCCTTCGCGAAACTCGACGAGTTGCTGCGGGAGCTGAGAACCGTACCGGTACTGTCGCTCACCGCGGTTCCACCGCTCACCAACGAGGTCGATAGCTGGTCCAGGTCCTGATGGTCATGTCCGCCCTGCGGCGGAATGCTCACGAAGCCCACGACCACGGGTAGTAGCGACGGATCGCCCTGCTCATTGACGATCGTGGCATTCCCGCTCACCGTTCCGACCAACGCTGGACAACCAGCGGGCTGCGGGAAGTCGGCGTGCGCTTGGGCATGTGAGACCACCAGGTCAATGGCATCGCCGGTCAGCGCCAGGGCCGTAATGTGAACCCTGATCATGTTCACGGTTAGTTCGGCGGCGAAGGTCCCGCCAGCAAGCTGGCCGGACGGAGGCTGGGAACTCGATCCTATCTCCTCCAAGAGCTTGACAAAGCTACCGGCTCCGAACTGGGCCGCGGGCAGGTCTATCGTCGTGTTCGGGTTGACGTTATTCATCTGTATGCCGTTAACGACCAGGTTCTCGAAAGCCGACCCTGCCGGACTGAAAGACGAGTTGAAACCAGAGGCCTGTGCGGTAGCCACCGCCCGCACCACGTCTGCAGTGACAAGTCCACCCACGAGGTTGACTCCGGCCGATTCGGCAACGCCGATATCGGTTGCGGTATTCGTCGTGGAGTCGACCGTGCTCGTGCTCGACGCGCTGAGCACGTTCGCCTTCAGGACAGTGCCAGCGGGAGGCGGAATCGCAACGTTCAGTACCTGGTTGCTGTGGCT
>WNFJ01678667.1_pt1 | contig 13927 bp, 12 predicted proteins | sample 5400461 | NCBI WGS metagenome assembly WNFJ01 (sample SAMN13153349, study PRJNA577476) | soil metagenome | isolation source: 115 cm saprolite on Douglas fir-dominated hillslope | place: USA:California | collected 2013-09-17 | reverse complement strand
CGGTGACCAGGGACTGCTGGTCCGGCGCGAGCTATTCCAGTCCGTCGGTGGCTACCCGGACCTGCCGCTCATGGAGGACGTCGCGATGATTCGCCTGTTGCGACGCCGGACGCGAGTCGCGCGCCTGGCCGCGCCGCTGGTGACGTCCGGGCGTCGCTACCAGCAAGGCGGGGTGCTGCGGACGTGGCTCAAGCACACCGCCCTCATCTCGCTCTACTTGAGCGGCGCCTCCCCGGCGCGCCTCGCGAGGTGGCGGGACCGTGCGTAGGTCGCTTCGTCCGAGCGTGCTCGGCATCTTCGTCAAAGCGCCAGCGCCCGGCCGGGTCAAGACTCGACTGGCCGCGGAGATCGGCGTCCACCACGCCACCGAGATCTACCGCCACCTCGGGCGACGAGTGGTCGCGGCGTGTGCGGGGTCCGGCCACTCCACGGTGGTGTGGTTCGCGCCGGCGGAGGCGCGTTCGGCGGTGCGCGCCTGGTTGCACGGTCTGGGCGTCGCCGCCTTTCAGGCCCAGGTCGCCGGTGCGCTGGGAGCACGCCTCGTCACGGCATTTCAGCGGCATTTTGACGAAGGCGCGCGCCGGGTGATCGTCATCGGATCGGATTGTCCTGGGGTCGACGCTACCGTGGTGTCACGCGCGCTGGGGGCCCTCGACGAACACGACCTGGTTCTCGGACCGGCGCACGATGGAGGGTATTACCTGATCGGGCTGCGCGCGCCGGTCCGGCAACTCTTTCGCGGGATCGCCTGGTCGACACATTCGGTGCTGGGGCAGACGGTGGCGCGTGCTACTACCCCGACTGCGAGACGTCGACACGGCCAGCGACGCCCGGGCGGTCGGCATCTTGCCGGTTGGCATGGCCACTGATTCGCAACAGTGAGGTGCGTCCGTGGTTGCGGGAACCGGCAAGGCGTAGTCACCGTGCGCGGGAGGGCTACCCGGTTTTGCGCAGGAGATCGCCGCCGGTGCTAGCCTAGTCAGGGGGCTCTGCCCTGCGTCCCTGGACCACACCAAGCTTGCCAGCACGGCGTATGTGCTGTCGATTGTGGTGTCGATTGGGCCCGGCTTGGCGCAATGAGGGCAGGGGAGCATCCCGGCAGATCGCGCGATCGCGCCGGCCGCGGTGCGCCTGCGGGCTCAAACAATCGACGACGCTGTGCGGGCGCCGAAGCGAGGACTCGGCACCGGCTTGGTGAATCGCGGCACACCGCGGCCCGTCGACAGTGCGGCATCACCCCCGAATTCGAGACCACACCGAGGAGCCGGCAATGGGCGCAGCGTCACTCAAGAACCAAGTGAGGATCATCGCACATGGAAAAAAGATCCTCCGGAACCAGCATCGGCTCGCGCGGATACTCGACAACCAGGGCAAGATCCTGCGGAACCTCCAGGCGATGGTGAAGAACCAACGGAAGATCCTGGCCAATCAGAGTAGGATTCTCGCCAAATAGCCGCCGGCTCCCGGTGGCCTCAGGGCTACCGCGCGTCCACGACGAGGTCCACCGCGCCCGTATAGAAGCGCCAACGCGCGAGCTTTTCACCGAGCGACCGCTTTCCCGCCGCCGTGAGGTCGTAGTACCTCGCGATGCGATTGTTTTCGGTCGTGCGCCAGTAGGACGTCACCCAACCGCGCTTCTCGAATCGATAGAGGGCGGGATAGAGGGACCCTTGCCCGATCTGGAAGGCGTCCCGCGACATCTGTTGAATGCGGTTGGTGATTCCCCACCCGTGCAAGGGTCCCAGCGACAGCGACTTGAGAATGAGCAGGTCGAGCGTCCCCTGCAGGACCTCCACGGCGCGCGTCAATTCCGGCCTCTCCTGTCGAAGCGAAAGGGAAGTATGACATCTCGGGGGAGCAGCGTCAATGCTGGCACGGTGCCCTTGCGACCGGCCGGGTGCGCAGGTATTGTCTCCCGCCGCGCGGAACGAGTTCCGCGTGTCGCGCGGTCACGCACCCGCAGCGGGGGTAACATGCCGAACCTTCGGGCGATACGCTGGCGGACGCGGGGCTCAAACCGTTCTGCCGCTCCTGATCACGCTGGCTCGGAGCCACGGCATCTACCCATCCCGGTTCAGGAAGGGCACATGGGTGACTCGCGGGCCGGACCATCTTTCGTGGCGCAGCTCAATGGCGTGTGGCATCGGCGCAGCCTGCAGATCTTCATGGCCATCGTGCTCGCGCATTTTGCCGAGCACGTGGTCCAGGCGTATCAAGTGTACGTGCGCCACTGGCCGAGGCATCAAGCGCAGGGCATTCTGGGCGTGTGGTTCCCCTGGCTCGTGCACTCGGAAGTGTTGCACTACGGGTATGCGGTGATCATGCTGGTGGGGCTCTGGACGCTGTTGCCGGGCTTCGTCGGCCGGTCGCGCACCTGGTGGCTGGCGGCGCTCGTGATTCAATTTTGGCATCACATCGAGCACGCCCTCCTCCAGGGGCAGGCCATTGCCGGGCATAACCTGTTCGGCTCACCCGTGCCGGTCAGCATCGCGCAGCTGTGGATCCCCCGGGTCGAGCTCCACCTCCTCTACAACACGCTGGTCCTCGTGCCGATGCTCGTAGCCATGTACTACCACCTCCGGCCCAGCCTCCCCGAGGCCGCGACCATGAGGTGTAGCTGCGCGCTGCGAGTCAGCCCCGGCGCGGCTTGAACGCTCTCACACGCCGGAGCCGAGCGCGCCTCGGCGTGTCCGTTGTGGCCGCCGCCGTCGCGGCGGGCGCCGCACCACTCGCCGCGCAGGGTGGTCCACCTCCGCAGGTGATCGTCAGTGGCCTCGTGTACACGCAATACCTCTACCAGCTGAAAGACACGCTCAATCACTTCAACAGCTTCGACGTCACGCGCGCGCACGTGAACGTGCTCGGGAGGTTCGCGGGCGGCGTCGGCACGCGCGTTACGGCCGACGTCTACCGCAACGCAGACGGTTCGCTCGGCTACCGCCTCAAGTTCGCGTTCGCGACCTATACGCCGCAGGGCAGTCCGCTCACCTATAAGATCGGCGCGATCCACACCCCGTGGCTTGACTGGGAAGAGACGCTGTGGGACTACCGCATGCAGGGGCCGATGGCGTTTGAGCGCGCCGGCTACGGCTCGCCGGCGGACTTCGGCGTGGGCGTGGACGGGAAATGGGGTCCTGACCAGGTCAACTTCCAGCTCGCCGTGGTGAACGGCGAGACCTACAAGAGCGGCGAGGTCTCAGGCGTGGGGGGCGAGGGGAAGGATGCGATGGCGCGCCTCTCGGTACGGCTGCTGGACACGGACGACTCCAGTCGCGTCGGCGGTCTACGCGTCACCGGCCACGCCGCCTACGGCAAAGCCGCGGGGTATGCGGCCCGCAACCGCTATATCGGGATGGTCTCCTACCGGACGAAGCAGCTCACGCTCGCCAGCGAGGCCGTGGTCGCGCAGGATGGTTTGCTGACGGCGACCAACGGCCACGTCTACAGCGCGTTCGGCGTCTACAAGGTCCCCGACTCCGACCTCGCGGTCATCGGCCGCGTCGACATCACCCACAAGCAAACCGCTGCCACCGACAAGGGGACGCGGTTCATTGGGGGTGTGTCCTATCAGCTGGCACCGAACTGGCGCCTGCTCGCCGACTGGGATTACCTGACCTATGAGACAAACGCCCTGAATGCGGCCGCCGCCGCGACCCGGTCCCAGGCCCTGTTCCAGACGCAATTCACGTTCTAACACCGACGCGTCGCACAGCTCCATCAACCGGAACCGGTGGCCGACGCCCTCGGCGTCGGGCGCGTACGGTGCCACAGACCCAGTCAACCAAAAAAGGTTGAGACCGCTCAATCAACCTTTTTTTGGTTGACACGGCCTCCCGACGGTCCCCGCATCCCTCCCCGCGACGCGAGTGCGGCCAGGGCTGCCAACCGCGACCTCCGTTGTCGGGCTCCCCCTCCTGAGCGGATCGGGGGCGTCGTACGAGATGACACCGCGGAGGGCATCACAGTTTGTACGTCTCCTTCACCAGATCGTACGCCAGCGCGCGCGCCATGCGGCGGGCGTCGCTCAGGTCGATGACGTGGCGCGCGACCAGCCCGGCCAGGAAGTTGGCGTCCACGCGGCGCGCGAGGTCATGGCGGGCAGGGATCGAGCAGAACGCTCGGGTGTCATCGTTGAAGCCCGCGGTCTTGTAGATCCCCGCCGTCTCGGTGGTCGATTCGCGGAACCGCTTCATCCCTTCAAGGGAGTCGTGGAACCACCACGGCGGCCCCAGGCGCAGCGCCGGATAGTGACCGGCGAGCGGAGCTAACTCGCGGCTGTAGGTGGACTCATCCAGTGTGAACACGACGAGGGTGAATCGCGGATCGTTGCCGTACGCGTTCAAGAGCGGGCGTAGGTTCCGCGTGAACTCGGTGGCGATCGGAATGTCGCCGCCCCGATCGGGGCCGAACCGATCGAGCAGCGGCCGGTTGTGGTCCCGCAGGGCGCCCGCATGCAGTTGCATCACCAGGCCGTCCTCGACCGAGAGCCGCGCCATCTCCATGAGCAGGTGCGCGGTGAACCGGCGCTCGTCCGCGGGCGTCGCGTCGCCGAGCCGGGCACGCCGATAGAGGGATTCCATCTCTTCGGGGGGCAGCCAGGTCGTGACCGGCTCGAGCACGGCGTGATCGGTCGCCGTCGCCCCCATGCTCTTGAAGAACGTGCGACGGTCTGTCAGCGCGTAGACGAACTCCGCGTACTCGACCAGGGGTGCGCCGTGCTCGCGGCCCAGGGCTTCGAGCTCCGCGGGCCATTCGGGCGCGGCGATCCGGAAGAGGGCGTCGGGACGAAAGCACGGAATCACCCGCCCGCGCCACCCCGATGCCCGAATCGCCCGGTGGTGGTCGAGCGGATCGCTGGCCCGGTCGGTCGTCGCCAGCACCTCGATGTTGAACCGCTCGAACAGGGCCCGCGGTAAGAAATCGGCAGCGGCGAGCTTGTCCACGATCTCGTCGTAGATGCGCGCGGCCGTCTCGCCCGAAAGTCGGTCGCGGACGCCGAACACCTCGTGGAGCTCATAATCGAGCCAGGTGCCGGTGGGCGTGCCCCGGAACAGGTAGTAGTGGTCCGCAAAGCGCTGCCACACCGTGCGCGGATCCACCTCCACGGGCGCGCCGTCCCGGCGCGGCACGCCCAGGGTTTCGAGTGGGACCCCGCGGGCATAGAGCATCCGCAGGATGTAGTGGTCCGGCTGCACGATCAAGGCGGCGGGCTCCGCGAACGGCTCGTTCCGGGCCAGGACACCCGCCTCCACGTGGCCATGGGGAGATACGATCGGCAGTTGCCGCGTCTCCTCGTGCAGCGCGCGCGCGACGCGCCGAACGGTGGGATCGGGATCGAAACAGCGGTCGGGGTCGAGGACGGCGGCCACGGCCCTAGGCGCCCAGCGCCGCGGCCGCGGGGACCATCAGGAGGATCGGGGATCGCATCACGACGCTTTCTCCGGTGCGGGAGGTGGCGGGACGGCAGGAGCGAGCGGCCCGGGTGCACCCGTCGGGACGGGCTCGAGGTTCGGGGCCAGCCAATGAATGATCGTCCACGCGGTCACGTACGCCAGTCCACAGACCACGAAGAGCGGGGCATAGTTGTGGCCGGTCGCATCGAGAATCCGCCCGGTGGCACGCTGGAATAAGACGCCGCCCGCCGCGCCTGCGAACCCCGCGATCCCAATCACTGACGCCACAGCCGACCGCGGAAACAGGTCGCTCGCGAGCGTGTACACGTTGGCAGACCATCCCTGATGGGCCGCGACCGCCACGCTCACCAGCAGCACGGCGATCCACAGGCTCCCCGCTCGGGGCGCCAGCGCCGTCGGCACGATCGCCAGGGCCATGAGGAGCATCGCCGCCTTGCGGGCGCGGTTCACGGTCCAGCCTCGCTTGATCAGCGCGCCCGACAGCCACCCGCCCGTCACCGAGCCGGCATCCGCCACGAGATACACCACGACCAAGGGCAGCGCCAGCTGCGACAGCTTGATGCCGTAGTTGGCGTCGAGAAACTTCGGGAGCCAATACAGATAGAACCACCAGATCGGATCGGCCAACAGCTTCCCGACCACGACCGCCCAGGTCTGCCGCTGCCCGAGGAGCCGGATCCAGGACGGGCGCGGGCCCGCCGCGGCGGCAGCATCGCCGCGAATGTGCGCCAGCTCGGCGCTCGAAAGGCGGGGCTGCTCCTCTGGGCTGCGATACAGCGCGAGCCACAGCGCCAGCCACAAGAAGCCGAGCGAACCCGTGACGATGAAGGCCCACCGCCAGCCGAAGGTCAGCGCAATCCACGGCACGAGAAGCGGCGTCAGGATCGCTCCCGTGTTGGTGCCGGCGTTGAAGATCCCGGTTGCCAGCGCCCGCTCCCGGTTCGGGAACCACTCGGCCACCGTCTTGATGGCCCCGGGGAAGTTGGCCGACTCGCCCAGCCCGAGGAGCGCCCGCGCGGCGGCAAACCCGCCGGTCGTGCGAGCGAAGGCATGGGCCATCGCGGCTAGACTCCACGTCACGACTGCGACCGCGAAGCCGCGCCGCACGCCGACCCGGTCGAGCCACCACCCGGCCCCGAGGAACCCGAACGCGTACACGGCGCTGAACCAGGCGACCACGTCGCCATAGTTCGTCTCCGACCAGCGCAGCTCCTGCTGCAACGTGGGCGCGAGGATCCCCAACACCTGCCGGTCGGCGTAGTTGATGGTGGTGACCACGAACAGCAGGGCACACACTGTCCAGCGATAGCCGAACCGGGGTGGCCTCACTGCCTCCCCCGGCCGCAGGGGGTAACTCTCCCGTTCCCCGCTGGCCGCCGCGGGGCGCGCCGTGTCGGGCGCATCGCAGACGGGCGCGTCAAGGACACGGGCCAGCTGCGAGACCCGCGAGCGCGCCGCGCATGTAGGCGACCGACTGCTTCATCCCCGGCAGCGGGGCGTCCGGGTCGATCTCGTACTCGAGGTTGACGTAGCCGCGATACCCAATCGCCTCGAGCTGCCGGAGGATCGCCGCGATGGGAATCGTCCCCTCCCCGACGATGCACTGCGTCCCTACGTCCGTGCGATCGCGCAGGTCCTTCATGTGCAGGTCGAGCAGACGGGGGCCGGCGTCCGCGATCGCGCGCACCACGTCGGTGCCGGTGCGCGCGGTGTGCCCGACGTCCATGCACAGCCCGATCCGGGGATCGAGGTCCTTCACATGCCGCAACACGTCGTACGGGGAGGGGAAGTGCTTGTCCTCCGGCCCGTGGTTGTGGATGGCGACCCGGATGTCGTACTGCTTGGCAAACCACTCGATGCGCGGCAGCAGGGTCGGGTCCGCGGTTGCAGTGATGAGCGGCATTCCGGCGGCCTTGGCGTAGCCGAAATACTTCCGGACGTCGTCGTCGCGGTCACTGTCGAAGGTGATCACACCACCGCCCACGATCACGAGGCCGGCCGTCTCGATCTCCTGCCGGGCCAGGGCGAGGTCTGCCGCCGAGAGGTCATACGGCAAGTGCACGGACTTGAAGTTGACGTAGCGCATGCCCAGGGCCTTGACCATCTCGATCGCGCGGGCCCGCGGAAAGTTGCGCAGCGAGTAGCTCGCCACGCCGAGCGCCACGCCGGGCGGCTGCGGCAGGCGCGCGTCGCGGGGGTGAGACGCGGCCAGCGCGGAGCGGGCACTCCCCGCTGCGCCGAGCGCCGCACCGGCCGCACCCGCGGCGCTCACAGTGAGAAAGGTGCGGCGGGACAACCGTTGATCGGACATGCTGGGCACCCCTGGTTCCATGGGTGGAGAGAATGGGCGCGCGCGGTCGCGCTGTGCGTCCGGCTATCGGCTGGCGCATGTGAAACAGGACGGAGGGTCCCGCAGGCGCGCTGAGAAACCGCTGTCGTCGAAGCCGCTGGGGAGCGTCACCCGCCGCTCCGGGTCAATCCCTCCCACAGCCCCTGGAGATACATGGCGCCGAGCGCCCGGTCGTAGAGCCCGTACCCGGGGCGTCCGCGCTCGTCCCAGATCATGCGCCCGTGGTCGGGGCGCATCGGCCCGGTGAAGCCAACATCGCGCAGCGCTCGGAGCACCTCGCACAGGTCCACGCCGCCACATGCGGAGGGGTGCGCCGTCTCATGGAAGCGCCGCTCGCCCGTGACGCGCACGTTGCGGCAATGGGCGAAATGGATGCGGCCTCCACCACCGCCGCCGCCGAGGCGCCGGACCTGCGCCGGCAGATCGTTGTCGGGGTTGGCACCGAGCGACCCGGTGCAAAACGTCACGCCATTTGCTGGGCGGTCCACTAAAGTCACGAGCCGCTCCAGATCCGCGCCCGTGCAGATGATCCGCGGCAGCCCGAAAATCGACCACGGTGGATCGTCGGGGTGGATCGCCATGCGCACCCCCGCGTCTTCGGCGGCCGGCACGACGCGCTCGAGAAAGTACGCGAGATGGTCCCACAATCGCTCCGCGTCCACGTCGCGGTAGGCCGCGAGGAGCCCGCGCAGCTCATCGGGGCCGTAGGCCGTGGCCCAGCCGGGGAGATTGCCGGTTCCGCCCGACAGGTCCAGGGCGGCGAGCGCTCGGTCGTCGTACGCGAGCGCCGTCGAGCCGTCGGCGAGCGCGTATGGCATGAAGTTGTAGCACAGCACCGGAATGCGGAGCGCGCCCATGGCGCGCACGCTCTCGCAATACGCCGCGATGAGTCGGTCGCGGCTGGGGCGGCCGAGCTTGATGTCTTCGTGCACTGGAATGCTCTCGACCACGGCGAACGTGAGCCCCGCCGCTTCGATCTCCGATTTGAGGGGCTCCAGCCGCTCGCGACTCCAGACAGCGCCGACCGGCACGTCGTACAGCGCGCTCACGACGCCCGAGACGCCGGGGATGTGCCGGACGTGGGCCAGCGGAATCGGGTCGGCGGGCCCGAACCAACGGAACGTCATGCGCATGCGCGAACCACCTGCTCGATTTCCTCTGCAGTGGCGCGGCTCCAGTCTCCCGGTATGGTGAGCTTTAAGGCGCCCGCCGCGGCGGCAAACTCGACGGCGTCTGCCGGCTCCCGATCGCTGGCGAGCGCGGCGATTAAACCCGCCGCGAAGCTGTCGCCGCCGCCGACCCGGTCGACCACGCGCATCTGGTAGCGCCGGCTGCTCCACGCCCCGCGGGATGCGGCATCGTACAGCGCGGCGCTCCACCCATGCTAGCGCCACGCGCCGGCAGCCGAACCGTTCGGCGAGGCGCGGCGCCAGCGCGTCGTCGGGCGCCTCGACGCCCAACATCGCCCGTACCGCGTCGCGGTTCGCGATCAGGAGGTCCGCGCCCTGGACCAGGGGGGCGATCACGGGCCGCGGGTCCCGCTCCTGCCACAGTGCCGGCCGGTAGTTCAGATCCAGACTGATGCACGCTCCGCTCGCGCGGGCGGCGGCGATCGCCGCAGCGAGTGCCGCCCGTGGGCCTGCGCCGAGGGCCGGAGTGATCCCCGAGCCGTGTAACCAACGGGTGCCCGCGAGCGTCCGGGCCCAATCCACCATGCCGGGCGCGATACCCGCAAACGCCGAGCCGGCGCGGTCGTAGACGACGCGACTCGTCCGCATGTCGGCGCCGGGTTCGACGAAATAGATCCCCATCCGTTCGCCGCCCAGCACGATCCCCTCTGTGCCCACGCCCTCGGCCTCGAGCGCTTCCAGCGCCGCCTGGCCGATGGGGGAATCGGGCAACCGGGTGACGTACTCGGCGCGCATCCCGAGATGCGCGAGCCCTACGGCGACGTTCGCCTCGCACCCGCCAAAGCCAGCGCGGAACTCGGGCGATTGGAACAGGCGCTCCTGCCTCGGGGGACTGAGGCGCAGCATCAACTCGCCGAACGTGACCACGCGCGCGGTGGGGGAGCTCACGCCGAAGCTTCCGCCGGCTGGCGGCGGGCCTCCGCGACGCGCTCGACCAGCGCCCGGGCCCGCGCGGTCAGGCGGTCCCAGGCTTCCTCCGCCACGAGCGACGCGCTCACGAGCGCGCCGCCGACGCTCACCGCGGCAGCTCCTGCCTGGATCCACGCACCGGCATTCTCGAGCGACACGCCGCCCGACGGCACGAGACGCAGGAACGGCAGTGGCGCGAGCACGTCGCGAATGTAGCCGGGCCCGACGAGCGAGGCGGGGAAGAGCTTGATGAGCGAGGCGCCGGCGCGCCACGCGTCGAGCAGCTCTCGCGGGGTGAGCGCGCCGGGCACGCAGGGCACGTTCGCCTCGCGGCACACGCGCAGCACCGCCTCATCGAGTGTCGGGCTGACCACAAAGCGGGCACCGGCCGCGAGGACGTCCCGCGCGGACCGCTCGTCGAGCACGCTCCCCGCGCCGACGAGGCAGCCCGACAGATCGGCGCGCGCGACGTCGCGAATACCGTCGAGCGCTCCCGGCGTCGTGAGCGTGATCTCGACGGCGTTCACGCCGCCCCCCGCCAGCGCGCCGGCGAGCGCACAAAAGTTGGTCTCGTGCGGGAGCCGCACGACGGCGACGACGCCGCCTGCGAACGTCGCGTCGGTCATAGGAGCGCCCCGTCGACGCCGTCGCGTTCCAACCGGTCGAGCGCGCGGCTCGTGGCCTCGACGAAGTGCGGCAAGCGGGCGAGGGAAGAGCCCCACAGGGCCTCATCCGCGAGCGCGCGCGCGGCGAGCCGCTCCAGCGTCTCGGGCGGCACGGCTGCCGGCGCGCCATCCGCCTCGACCGCCAGCCAATGGCGCGTGATGAGCGCTAGATCGGCATCGACGATCGGATAGGCCACGCCGCGCCACCATCCGCGCCCCGCCGGTCCGGTCTCCGCGCCACACGAGGCCGGACGCAGATACCGCAGGTGCGCGGCGACCGCGACCGCGAGCGCCTCCGGCACGCGGCGCTCGGTCGCCGCGAAGCGCTCGATTGCCGGCGCGACGCGCACGCGCATCTTCGCGGTTTGGTCCGTAGCAATGACCCGCCACTCGTGCTCGAGCCAGGGATTGCGAAACCGCTCCAGGACCGTGGTCGCGAACGCTCGCGCCGCGGCGGCGGGTACGGCGGTCCCGGGCACGAGCTCGTCGAACAGCACGCGCTCGAGAAACGGGCCGAGGCGGGGGTGCGCCGCCGCCGCGCGCACCGTCGGCACCCCGGCAAGCAGCGCCAGCGGCGCGAGGGCGGTGTGCAACCCATTCAACAAGCGCAGCTTGCGCTCGCGATACATCCCGATGTCCGACGCAAACATGACCGCGTCGGACGCACCGTCGATCGGGAAAGCGTCCCGCAATGTGGCTGGGTCCGCTTCGATCGCCCACAAGGCGTACGGCTCGGTGATCGTGAGAACCGCGTCTGTGTAGCCGAGACTCGTCTCAAGCGCCGCGCGTGCCTCCGGCGAGGCAACCCCGGTCGTGATGCGGTCCACGAGCGACGAGCAGAATCGCACGTGGGTCGCGAGCCACTCGCGGAATCGCTCCCCGGATCGGGACGCGACCTGGTCGATCATAGCGGCGAGGCGTGGCCCGTTGTCGGGGACGAGCTCGGTCGGGATGACAAACAGTGGCGGGCCGTCGGGCAGCCGCTCGAAACGGGTGTAGAGGACGTCGGCGAGCTTGGCCGGGAAGCCCGCGGGCGCGCGCTCCCCCTTGCCGCCGATGGGGGCGACGTCGCCGTCCAGGCGGAAGCCGGCCTCGGTCACGTTGCTGACGATCACCCGCAGCTCGGGTTGCGCGACGGCCACGCGTACCGCTTGCCACTCGGCGTCGGCGACGAGCGCACGTGAGACGGCGCCGATCAGACGAGAGTGCTCGACTCGGGTTCCGTCCCACCAGCCGCGTTCCACCAGAGTGAACAAACCATCCTGCGCGTTGAGGGCGTGCGCGTGGCCCTGCGCGGTGCTCTGCACGACGACGATGCGGCCGTGGAACGCGCCCGCGCAGTTCGCCGCATCGACGGCTGCCGCACACAAGGAGCGCAGCAGCATGCCCGTGCCGAACTGCAGCACGCGCTCGGGTAGCCCCTCCCGGCGGTAGGCGTTTGCCGGCCAGTGGGCGCGACTGACTGAAGAAAGGCGAGTGCTCGTTGAATGCACCCTGGTCTCGCCACCTCTCGACCGGAGGATCAATTCGCATGGTCAGGGCCGCCGTGAGCGACCGTCTCGAGCTTGCAATTTGTGGTGCCGAGACCACGGTGGGAACAGGGTGACATGCTTGCGTTCCAGCACGCTCAGATGCTCCGCAGCCGCGCGGGCGGCGCCCCAAACCGGGGCGCCACCGTGGCAAGCGCACCGCGTCTCGGCGTGCGACCCCGCCCTCCGCCTCGAGCGCGAACCGCCCGCTGCCGGACCCACTCGGCAGGGGCGGTGTTCTATAGGCGTGCTCTATCGGCCCCATTGTCCCTGCGACCGCGACAGGAACCCCACTGCGCGGAGGAATCCATGATCGTCCCCTTGGCCGCGCTGTTGCTCCAAACGTTGGCACCCTCCGCCACCTCGGGTCCCGAGACGAAGGTGGTGCGGGTGTGGCTCGATGCCAGCGTGCTCACTCGGGGGGCCCCCGTTCGGGTGTACGTACAAGCAGGCGAGGACGGAAACCTCGTCGTCCTGCACCGCAGGACCGACGGCCGCATCGAGGTGCTCTTTCCCAACAACCCCGCGGCCGATGCCTCCGTGCGCGCCGGCACTTATGAAATCCGCGGGCCCAACGATCGGCCCGGCTGGGTCGTGCGGGAGCCCGACGGAAGCGGGATGGTGCTCGCGGCCCTGTCGCCCGATCCCCTGCGGGTCGACGAGTTCGCGCGGGAGGCGGCGTGGAATCCAGATGCCTTGGTCCCGACTTGGTCCGGCACCGACGGAGAAGGGGCAATGAGCGACGTGGTGCAGCGGATGCTCGGCGACGGCTACTTCCACTACGACCTCGTCACCTACACCGTCGCTCCGCCGTTCTACGCACGGCAATTCCTGCCGCCGCAGGACACCGCACCGACCTACGCGAACTCCCCGCCCTACGCCCTCTACCCGCCGTGTCTTGCCTGCACGTTCATTGGCATGCAGGTGATCATCGCGGAGCCGTTCAGCTTGTGTGACGGGTTCTTCTCCCCGTGCCTCAGGGATCGTCCGTTCGCTGCGCATCGCGAGGCGTGTGGTTCGCCGCCGCCGTGTGGCGCTCCCCCGCAGAGCGTTCTGGCGCTCGCCGTGGGGCCCCTACCGCCGCCCGAACTGGCCGCCTTCTCTCCAGGGCGTGGGGTCGCGGCACCACGCGGCGCGAGCGGGCCCACGCCCACGCCGCTCGCACCTCGCCCCCGCCCACCGGAGATTCCAGTGCGCAGTCGGGCGCCGTCACCGATCCGAGCGGCAGCACTCGTCTCGAGCGTTCCGCGCGTGCGGTCACCCGAAGCCGCGAGCGGCACGCGGGGTGCGACGAGCGTGGAGCCGCGCGCGCGAGTCGCGCTAGGCGCCTCGGGAGGCCCGCTCAGCCACGTTCGGTACACCCGCCTTTCGGCACCCACGCCAGAGTCACCGGTGGTTATGGTCGCGGCGCGGAACGGCACCGGACGCGCCCTCGCTCCGGCGGAAGGTGTCCCACCGGGGCGGCCCGGGACGTTCGCGGCGCTCGACGCGCCCAGCGCGGTCGGCCGGGTGGTGCCGCGTTCGGGCGTCGAGCCGAACGGAGGGCAGGGCGGACCGGGAGGACACGGACCGCAAGTGCCGCAGGCTGCACGCGATCGGGTGGGAGAGGGCCGTGCCATGGTGGCGGCCGGGAGCCTGCCGAGCGTGCCAGCGGGCGCGGCGGCGACCACGGTCGCGACCAGCGCGGGCGGGACCCGCGGTGTCGCGCTGCCACCCGCCGCCTGGAGTGGCACCGGCGCGCGCGGCGTGCCCGCTCGGCCCAGCGTCCCCATCAGGCGGCGCTAGGAGTTAGCCGCCGAGTACCGGCGCGCTCTTGAGGAATTGTTCGAGCTTGTCGGCGCCGATGATGGGGCGCAGATGCTCGAGGACG
>WNFJ01189669.1_pt4 | contig 13929 bp, 10 predicted proteins | sample 5400461 | NCBI WGS metagenome assembly WNFJ01 (sample SAMN13153349, study PRJNA577476) | soil metagenome | isolation source: 115 cm saprolite on Douglas fir-dominated hillslope | place: USA:California | collected 2013-09-17 | reverse complement strand
CTTAACGACCCGATCGATTTGCTATTCAGCGACTTCAGACACACCCCGGAAGATCTCGTTGCGATCCTTGCCTTCTACCTCCCGCGACTCAACGACGCCGGTTCCGTGTTTCTTGATTCCGCATCCACGCACTATCCGTCCTACGCGCTGTTGGAGGCGATCACACTGCAACTCAATGCAGGCAAGATCCCAGACCTACTTTGGCAGCGAATCGAGCCGGCACGACGCGAGCCAAGTTTGGAATGGGTGCGACGGCGATCGTTTCAACTCGTGCATCTGGTCGAATCGAAGAAGCGCGCGCAAAACTCCACGGCTTGGCTCCGGTACTGGCCTGCGGACGTGCTCCCCTGGCCCACCTCTACCTTTCACTAGGTGAGTACCTGCCGCGAAGGGCCCCCCGCATCGGGCAGCCGTCGAGTAATCTTGGCACGTGAAACGCGGCAACAAGGGCCGGGTGCTGACCGCGAAGGCGGCCCAGGCGCTGTGGCTGGGAAATCGCGGAGAAGCCGAGGCGTTGGCCCGTCGCGCGCACGAGGCGGCGCCCCGCGATCCCGAGGTCTTGCATACGCTGGCCGACATTGCCCTGATCCTGTCCGACATCAACGGCGCGGCAAAACGCTTGGAAGCAGCGATTGTCCACCACGCGCCACCCGCGCCGGCGGCATGGCACCGCTTACTGGGTGAGCTGCGCGTCCGTCAGGGGAAACCGGGCGACGCCGTGGGGTGTTTTCAGGCTGCCCTATCGTCGGCGCCCGATGACGTCGAAACCTGGCGGTGGCTGGCTACCGTGCTCCGTCACCTTGGCCATGTCGCGGCCGCGATCCAGGCATGGCGCCGCGTCCTGGCGCTGTCGCCAGACGATTGGCGAGCGCGCAACGATCTCGGCACCGCATTGATGGAGGCAGGCGCTTTGGATGAAGCGGACGCCGCCTTCTGCGAGGCAGTCGCCCGCGGCGGCGACTCGCCACTCGTGGAGATGAACCGCGCCACGCTGCAAGCGCGGCAGGGCCGGCGGGCCGACGCCATCGCCACCCTCCGAGCGTCACTTGCCCTAAATCCTGACTACGCGCCCGCGCATGCAGCGCTGGGGTTCATGCTCCGCGACCAGAGGGAATTCCAGGAGGCCGCCGCTGCGTTCCGTCGCGCCCTTGCCCTAGCGCCGGACAACGCCAGCGCGGCCTGCGGGCTGGGGCGCGCGCTGCTAGAAGGCAGTTTCGCCGATCAGGCCTTGGCCGTCGCCCAGGCGTACCTGCAGCGCCGGCCCGGACACGCGGGCGCCCTGGCGCTGGAAGCGCTCTCACGATTGGCGCTGGGCGACGGCGAGGGCGCCACGCGCTTGTTAGATCACGATCGCTTCGTCTCGGTGCGGACGTTGTCAACTCCGAAGGGGTTCGCTGACCTGCCCCAGTTCAACGCCGCGCTAGCGGCGCACGGCGCCTCGCACCCGACGTTGCTGAGCGCCCCCCCCAGCCACGCCACCGCCGCCGGTCTTCATTCCGGGTCGCTACTGGTGGAACCGCGCGGGCCCGTGGCCGCTTTCGAGCGCGCTCTGCGCGCGGCCATCGACGCCTATCGGCACGCACTCCCGGACGTGCCCGACCATCCTTTTGTCGCCAACCGCCCTCAATCCGTATTCATCAACATGTGGGGTATCGTGCTTCAGCGCGGCGGCCATCAGATCCCGCACATCCACCAGGACGCATGGCTGTCGGGCGTCTATTACGCGCAGATCCCACCGTCCGTCAGTGTCGACGGTCCCGCGGGTTGGCTGGAGTTCGGCGACGCAGACCGTCCCTTCCCGCGCCGCCTCGAGCCGCGCGTCGTGCGCGTTCGTCCCGTCGAGGGGCTGCTGCTGTTCTTTCCCTCGTACTTCTACCACCGCACCGTGCCCTTCGACGGCGACGGCACCCGCATCAGCATTGCCTTCGACGTGATGCCCGCGTCCGCCCCGCCGGCAGCCCAAACGCCTTGAATGCAATGCGTACATTCGCGCGCGCATCCGTCGGATGAGGGCACGAGTCGCTCGCATTCGCGCGCCCATTCGTCGGATGCGGGCACGAGTCGCTCGCATTCGCGTGCCCATTCGTCGGATGCGGGCACGAGTCGCTCGCATTCGCGTGCCCATTCGTCGGATGCGGACACGAGTCGCTCGCATTCGTGTGCCCATTCGTCGGATGCGGACACGAGTCGCTCGCATTCGTGTGCCCATTCGTCGGATGCGGGCACGAGTCACTCGCATTCGCGTGCCCATTCGTCGGATGCGGGCACGAGTCGCTCGCATTCGCGTGCCCATCCGTCGGATGCGGGCACCAATCGCTCTCATTCGTGCCCTCATCTCGCAGATTCGCGCGCCCATCCAGCGAATTGGTGGGCCCATCCGTGGGATACGGGCACGAGTCGCTCGCATTCGCGTGCCCATCCGTTGGATGCGAGCACGAATCCCTCGCATTCGCGCGCGCATCCGTTGGATACGGGCACTAATCGCTCTCATTCGTGCGCGCATCTCGCAGATTCGCGCGCCCATCCAGCGAATTGGCGGACGCATCCGTTGGATACAGGCATCAATCGCTCGCTCTCGCGCGCGAATCTCGCCAGGTGACGGGGCCATCGAGCGCATTCATGCGGGGATTCGACGGGTACGAGGGTCAGTCGAGCGTTCTCTGCCGCGAGTCGCGTTGACTCACGCATCAATCAGGCGAAACGGCGTTCGTGCCGTTTGCAAGCAGACACCCGTCGCTCATTCTCTCGCGCGAGTCGCATCGATTGCGACACGAGTCCATCGTTCGCGGCTACGCCTAGACCTCGGCGGCCGACCTCGTGACGTATGCGATCGTCGTGCTGGCTGCGCACACACGCCACGACGCTGTCCTTGTGCACGTCGCACACCGGGCGTGAATCAACTCCACTTGCAACCTCCTTCGTGCGACAGTCGCGTGGAGCCTGCGTCAGGGCACTCTAGAAGACGTGCTCTCGGGCCCGAAAGGCCTCGGCAACAATACGGGGTGCTCGCGAGGCTCCGGGGCAAACTAATTGACGGGCTTCACGCACCAATGTCGGGCCGACCTCGGTACGACTGCCGTCACAAGGCTATCCCATGTTTCGGCACCAAGGGTCGGCGACAGCCGGTGGAAAACTAATTGGAATCTCCCGCCACTCCGTCGGCCAGCCCTTGTACTCCAATGCGTGCCTCATCATGACGCCCGACGGTGCTCGCGGACGGGGGTGAGATCAAACTCGCCCCCGCTAACCGACGCAGAGCACCGTGACGTGACCGGCACCGTCGTCGGTACACTTCGGCGAGGCGCAGAGAGCCCCGGGGCCAAAGCTCGCGAGAACGCACGCGCATGTCGGCGTGGTGCTGCACGGCGGAGTCAGCTCGGGACAAGCGTACAAGATGCCTCCCACGTCATGTTCCCAGCAGAACTGCGTGCTCGTACATGTCGTCGCCGCCCCGCACGCGAACGGCGCATGGTCATACGAGGCGGTGTGCGCGGCGCCTCCGCACGCCACTCCGCAACCGAGGAATGACACGATGAAAGCAAGGAGGCGATGACGCATGACCGTGCGTAAGTATGGCAAGAGGCCTACCGCTCGGGCAAGTGGCCGAGCGCCGCGCACGCCGACGGCTTCCGCGGGCAAGGGCAGCTCGAAACACTTCTGGGCGTGTGGCGATTGCCAAGCCCACCTCGCCAAGAACGCGCCCTGAATGTCGACGCGCCCCCGCGGGACGCCATGAGCTCGGCGGTCGGCGTTTCGGCGCGGAAGAGGCGGTGGGGTGGTCGGTGGGCCGCCAAATGATTGAACCGGGCCAGGGGCCCCCGCGCAGCCAACCAGAACCTCGAGTTCCGCTGCGTCCTGATGCAATCGATCGCACGGTGCGGCTCACCGACCGGGCCCCGCCGCCTCTGAGCACCGAAAGGCCGGCCGCCGAGCGTGCGCCCAACGCGTCCAGCGTGAACTTGGGTTCTTGTTAGGGACGCTGCGCCCCGATGTCGATGCGCATCGGCGGACATTGCTCCTCGGAAGGTTGCACGCGGTAGATGGCGACCGACGAATCGGCGTACTCGGGGTGCAAGATTGGGCCGAGCTGCGCGAAGTCCGCGCTGTGAAGCGAGAGCCAATTCGAGTCGACCACGAGCAAATCGGCGTGAAACACACGGCGCAACGCACACGCGAGCATGGGATGAGGAAATTGACTCCCCATCGCGAACATGAACTCGCGATGAAGCGCCGGGAAGTACGACGAGTAGCCGTTGACGAGCGGGCGATGGTGGTCGATCTGGGCGTACATGCGCCACGCCTCCGGCGCGAAGTCCTCCACGTCGCGTCCGCTCGGGAAGGGCACGTGCGCGAGCACTGTGTCTTGAGGTTGCCCGGCAGCGTATGTCGTCCAGTCGGCGCGCGGAGCCGGCAAGGGCAGTAAACGCGCCGGCACGCTCAGGTTCTCCAGCGCTCCGAGCACACCGACTGCCAGAGTGGCGCGTCGTGCGCGTGAAACGCCACGGGCCTCTCGGCCGCCGCCACGTGGTCCTTCCGCGAATCGGCGCCCCATGGCCGAAAGTCCCAGGCCGGCCAATATCGCGAGATGCATTTGCAGAAAGACGGCGCAGCGAAACACGCTTCGAACTTCACCGAATCCCGGTAGCGATCGCAGAGCCTGGAACGGCACCCACCCGAAGACCGAGAAGTTGAGCCCGAGCGAAAGAAGGAAGGCCGCGATGCAAGCGCCGGCGAAGTACCATCGCCAAGGCCCGCGCGCGCCGTCGGTGGGCCTCGCGACTCCGTAGGCGGCGAGCGCAAGTACGCCCAAACCCGGAAAGAGACCTTCGGTAAACGCCGCAACGTCTTCGGACGGTGGGAAAGGAACAAGGGCGCCCTGCGGCCGGGAAAAGAAATCCCCCACGTTGGCCGAGAGCGATCGCGTGAGCTCGGCGTCGCGATGAAATCCGAGCTGCTGGTGGATCCGCATCGGCTCACGAACGATGAAGTACACGACCAGCGCCGTGACGAGAGCCGCCCCGCCGAGGCGCAGGACAGAGGCACGGTCGAATCGGCGCTGCGCGAGCGCGACCAGACCCGCGGCCGCGGCGAAGAGGGATGAAAACAAACTGAGCTGAAAGCTCGTCAGCGCTTGGACGACGAGCCCTGCTCCCGCAATTCCGGCGTGCAGCGTGCGGCCGTCTCGTCCGAAGCGCACGGCCCCGTCGAGAGTGGCCAGAGTCCCACCGATGAGCAGGACCGGCAACTCGCCCTGCATCTTGGCAAGAAAGGGCAAGGCCACCATGAGGATCCCCGCCAGAAGGGCCGGCAACCGTTCGACTCCCAAGGCGCGGGCGCAGCGGCACGACAGCATCCCATTGGTGCAAAGCGCGGCGACAAGAATGAAATTGTGGGCGAGCGCCGGCGGCGCATGCAGGGCGAATAGCGGCGATGCTATGGCCCCGGGCAAGAGCATCGGTTCGGAGAATGCAAATGCGCCCTCGGTAGGGTGGAAAATAGGGGCATCCCACAGGCGCGAATAACCGTGCACCAGCCGATCGGCGCTCCACCAAAGAGTCCAGACGTCGAAGACCGGAATCGTCGCGGCCGTCTCGGTTCCCAAGGGAATTGCACTGGAGAAATGCAGCGCGAGCGGCCAAGTGCACCCGATCGCGGCGAGAAGCGACGCGACGGCAACACACGCGGCCCATCGTTTGCCGGACCAGTCGTCCAAGATGCGGGCGATCCTAACCCAGGCCTAACTCAGAGGGATGTATGGCTTTTGCCGCTCCGACTGCAATTGTTGAACAATTTCTGGGCAGACCGTCACTACGGGGGGTGACGTCGCTACTCGGCGCAGTTGGAACTCAGGTTGGCCTCGGGCGCTGCCTTCGCGGAGCCGTCGTCGTACTGGCAATCCCCGTCGCTGGTTGCCAGGGACAGATCGGCACCGCCACGCAGGGCGGTCCTCCCGGTGCGGGATCGGGCAGCACGGCAGGCAGCGGCAACGTGGCTTCATCCGGCGCAGGAGGCCCAGTGCCGTGCAATATGGCGGCCTCTTTTGCCCCGCCCCGCCTGTGGCGGATCAACGATCAACAGTACGGAAACGTGGTGCGCGACGTGTTCGGGGCAAACATCACCGTCCCTCCGGACATCAGCGCATCGCTTTCGGTAGGAACCGAAGAGCCTTGGCGCGAAGCGACGCTCACGATTAGCAACATGGTCGCGCAAAACTACATGAACTCGGCTCACACGACGGCGCTGAGCGCCGTCGCAAACCTGCCCGCGCTCTTGTCTTGCGCCACACCCGACGCGACCTGCGTCCAGAACTTCATCAAGTCGAAGGTGGCGCGCGCCTTTCGCCGTCCGGTCGCGGACACGGAAGTGCAGGACATGCTTGCCTTGTACCAGCTTGGTGCGGCGGACGGACCCTCGGTGGGCGCGCGAGTTCTCCTGGAGTACGTGCTGCAGGCTCCGTCTTTCCTGTGGCGAACGGAGTTGGCGGGGGCGAATCCGGCGAACCCCAGCGCAGCGCCACAGCCCCTCGGCCCCTTCGAGCTCGCGGAGACCCTCGGATTCCTGTTCGTCGACTCGGCGCCTGACGACGGCCTTTGGGCGAAGGCAACGGACGGCTCCCTTACCAATCCACAGGTTCTGTCCTCCGAGGTCGACCGGCTGATGGCCTTGCCTGCCACCAAGGCGAATATGGCAAACAAGGTGGGCACGTGGCTTTCCGTCCACAGAATCGACTCAACGGTCAAGGATCCCGCCGTCTTCCCGGAGTTCACACCTTCCGTGAAGACCGCCTTGACGCAGAGTGGGCAGATGTTTCTCCAGGACGTGGTCCTGGGCGGCACGCTCAAAGACCTCATCACGTCGCCGAAGATTTATTTGAACCAAGAGCTCGCCGCGCTCTACAGCGTGAGCGGGGTCATGGGCCCCTCTCTTGTGCCGGTCAGCGTAACACTGCCTGAGCGGAGCGGCGGCATCCTCACGCAGCCGGCCATGCTGACGGCCACGGATGCGCATCCCGACCGGGGCGACGTGGTCCATCGTGGCCTTTTCATTTACTCATCGATGGTCTGCGGATCCGCCGTCCCCGGTCCGCCGCCCAACGCCGCGGCGGTGGCCGCGAGTTTGCCGGCGAGCGCGACGGAAAGAGACCGCGCGAATTTTCGCGCCTCCCGAGGCGATTGCTCTCCTTGTCACTCGCGCTTCGACCCGCTCGGCCTTCTGACCGAGCGCTACGACGCGATCGGCCGATACCGCGAGAGGGACGCTTCCGGCCAGCTCATCGACCAATCGGCAAACCTTCACGTGGGAAGCAACGTGGACGGACCGGCCAACGGCATCGGCGACCTCATCACGCGCCTGAATTCATCCCGGCAGTTCGCCGACTGTGCGGCCGGCAACCTTGTGAACATCGCCGTCGGACGGGATGTGACGGCGGACAATTCGTGTGCGCTGCAGAGTGTGCGGGACCAATTCGCCCAAAACGAAGCGTTCGTGGCCCTGTTCCGCGCCATTGCAACCTCGCCCGCGTTCGTGATGCGCGACGGCAACCTTCAGTAGAGCGAGAGCCACACCGATGACCACCAGCGATTCCCGCCCGATTCGACGTCGGACCCTTCTCGCCGGCGGTATCAGTGCCGGTCTGGCCTCGATCTTCCTGCGTCCACTCGAAGTCGCAGCCGCGAATGGGCCCCCGGTGCGCTTCCTTCTCATCCATCGCCCTTGCGGGGTCATTCTGGATCGCTGGTTCCCACCCGCAGGCGGCACGACCACGAACTTCCAACTCGGCCCGTCCGCGATGCCTCTGGCGCCGCTGCTGAGCGACATGGTCCTCTTCGGCAATGTAACGGCTCCGCGCGACGGTGGCTGGCAAGGTGACAGGCACGGACAGGGGCTCATCACGATGGTCACGGGCAGTCGGGCCATCACCGACGGCACGCCGCTCAACAGTGACGACCAGTTTCACAATCTCACCGGAGCCTCTCCCTCGATCGATCAGCTGTTGCTCTCGAAATCGGCTGGATTGCGGGGTTCGCCGATTGGGTCGGTTCACCTCGGCGCGTACCGAGATTCGGTCCAGGGCGGGCGCCTCTTTCCTGCGGGCGGCGCCCCCAACTTCCGGGTCGTTGCGTTTGCTGGCGCCAACATGCCGATATTCCCCGAGGTCCGCCCTGCGGTCGCGGTCCAGAATCTCTTCGGTAGCGCGATGCCCGGAGGAGCCGCTGCCATCGCTCGGCAGCAGCAGCTCAACAAGAGCATCCTCGACCTCGTGGCGAAGGACCTGACGGCCCTTCAAAAGCGGGTGCCTTCGTCGCAGCGGCCCAAGCTCGATTCCCATCTCGGAGCGATCCAACAGCTCGAATCGCAAATCGCAGCCCTCGGCGCAGGCACGAGCACCTGCACGGCGCCGACGGTAGCTCCCCAGCTCACCATGGTGCCCGCCGGGGCCCCCGCCGGCCTGAGGATCGACGCGGTGGAGCACCAGCTCGTTGCGAGTGAACAGCTCAAAGCCATCAAAGTGGCTTTTCAGTGTGACCTCATTCGCGTGGCGACCTTCACTTTCGGCCATGGCAATTCCGACGTTCAGTTCGCGAACATCTTGCCGAACTTCGGAACGATGACGGGCCACCACGACATCTCGCACATGACCGATCAGGCTTCGTTCGATCGGCTGGCGCAGATCGACACGTGGTACTGCCAGCAGGTGGCAAACTTCCTCCTCGACCTCAAAAACACGCCCGACGGTCCGGGGACGAGCATGCTCGACAATACGCTGGTCGCCTTCATCAGCGACGTGAGCGTCGGCAACGTACACGGCTGGACTCAGATGCCCGTAGCGTTCTTTGGCGGAAAGTCGGTCGGCCTTCAGGGCGGGCGCAATCTGGACATGAAGGGCCAATACATGAACGACATCTGGGCTTCGACGCTCCACGCGTTCGGCGTTCCCCTTCCGGCGGACAACAAGTTCGCCGGCTACAACGTGTGGAACGGCGCTACGGGGCCGCGCCTCGGCCAGGGAGCGATCTCGGGAATCTTCGGACCGTAACGGGTGTAAACGTCGACCCTCAGATGAAGGGAGTCAAGAGTGACATACCCGACCTGCCGCCACGTATGCGCCGGCTTGATGTCGACGCCCGCGGCTATCCAATCCCGTACTTCGTAGCGTGGCTCGATGCCTCGGGTGTTCCGACGAAGCGTGGCGAAGGAACGCCGGACTTTCGCCTGGTGAATCCTGGCACCGTCGCCAAGTGTCACATCGATGGGCTCTGCTGGGTTTGCGGCGAGGCGTTGGGGTCGCACAAGGCGTTCGTCATCGGCCCGATCAACGCGCTAAGCAGACTATGTAGCGAACCGCCGAGCCACCTAGACTGCGCCGATTTCTCGGCACGCGCGTGCCCCTTTTTGATCCACCCCAGGGAAAAGCGCCGCGACAATCGGATGCCCGAACTCTGGCACAAGCCTCCGGGCGAGACAATCGAATGCAGTACTCGCCTCGCTGTCGTCTGGACCGTCAAGCGCTACCGGCTTGTCCAAGTGAATGGCCGCAGCGTGTTTGACATCGGCACGCCCGAGCACGTCCGATGGTACACGGAAGGTCGGCTTGCAACACGCACGGAAGTGCTCGCGTCGATCGACAGCGGGCTGCCTGCTCTCTACGAGAGCGCCAAGCCGCGGGGCCAGGTGGGCGCTGACGAAATTCGGCTTCAGTACGAGGCCTGCATGCCGCTGCTTCCGGCTGGTTGATCCGCGTTGGGCCTCGCCGGCTAGCGGTCTAGTCCGACTGGGGCGCGGTTAGTTCAACAGCGCAGCGATTGGAGTGTTGCCAATGGCGGCATCTCCAAAAGCGCCGATGCCGGCCACGGAGGCGATGGTGGACAAGAGATTCGCTTGCGATCCCGTGGTCTGCACGTAGGCGCCGTTTCGAAAACGCCCGTTCATGTTTCCGGCGATCACTACCGGGATGTTCTTCCCAGTCCGCACCGACGCTTCGCCCGTCTCGCTGACCCACACGAGCAGCGTGTGGTCCAGGAGCGACCCGTTGCCCTCGAGAGTGCTGGCGAGACTGCTAACCAGATAGGCGAACTGTTGCGCGAGCCATGTCTGCACCGCGATGAAGTGATCACGGTCCAGACCTGCAACACCGCTGTTACTCGCCAGCGTACGGTAGTCCTTGTCGACGCCGGCAACCCAATTGTAAAGAGTGGTGCCGCGGACGTCGCCCCAGCTAAGACTGAGCACCCGAGTCTTGTCGTATTGAATCGCCAGGTGCACCAGATCCATCTGCTGGTGGCCGGCGGCCGCAAAATCAGTGGGATTCGAAAATTGCGCAGCGAGCTGGGGCCGGTCGAAGAACATGGCACCCGCCGTCATCAGGATTGTTGCTGGGCAGCTCGGTGAGGCCACCGGAGCCGTAATCGATCGCGACCCCGCACTGCACGCCAAGCTGCACCGATTGAAACGCAACCTGCGCCGTCGCCCACTTCCGGGACAGCTCCGCTCCCAAAGAAGCTCCTGACGCCTGTCCAGTGAGCACCAGCGTCGGGCCGTTCTGGTCGGTGGCCAGGACACCCGGATGGGCGAGGTCGTCGATGCCGCGGAGGGGAGGGCATCGCACAGGTCGCGCAGGATGGAGCGACGGCGCACCGCTAGGGCCAGCTCGAGAGGAGAGCTCTCGCTCGACGCGAGCGGCATTCCTTCGGGAACCTCGAGAGGTTCCTTGCCGTGCTCACGAAGTCTTCGGCGGGCGGCAAGCGCCGAGAGGACGGCAATCCGGCAGGCGAAATGAAGGACCGTGCCTTCGCCTCGAAACGTCTTCATCGCGCGCACAAGACCGATGGCGGCCTCCTGGAGCACGTCTTCGATCTCTCGGTGGTCGCCACCGAGCACACCTCGGACTGCTCGGAGCATGGCCGGAGTCACGGAGAGGAGGAGCGTGTCGATCGCACGCGCATCGCCGAGGGCGGCGGCGCGCGAAAGGGCCGCCAGGGGGTCGACCGCGGTGGTCGGGTCCTCTTTCGCGGGCACGCCAACGAGACGAAGACGCATCTGGTATCCAGTATCCGCTCGCGGGAAAACGAATCAATCCGCCCGGAGAGCCTGCGCAGACGAAAGACGCGTGTATGCGCGGCCGAGTAGGAAAGCCAAGAGTACCCACTGAAACGTGAGGACGACGGTTGCGCCGATGAACCCCCTTAGCGGCAGCCCGTTTCGAGTCCCGATCCACACGAGACCGGCTGACATGACGTCGCCGGCGCGAACGATGAACGTGTCGATGACCTGCTTGGCCTTATACTTCGCGTCGCGCGAGGTAAGAAGCCATAGGGCCTGTCTTGTCGTATTCGACAGCGAGTAGTCGAGACTGCTCTCGACGACGCGCGCGGCGAAGAGAACACCCAGGACCGGTGCGATGAACGCCGCGCCGTATCCGGCGAGCGAAATGATCGGCATGATCACGAGCGCGGCGCGCAGCCCCAGGTACTTGATGACGCGCGAGACCGCGAGCAGCTGCAGCACGACGCCGAGCACGTTCACCCACTCGAAATACCGGGCCTTGAACTGACCTACGTAAAGGCTCGCTTTCACGCCGTGGTTCAGGGCTGCATCGTGTGCGGCGTCGAGGAGCTTTCGGTCCAGAACGTAGTCGCCGGTCTTGGTGACCCAATTGAGTACGAAAATGAGTCCGGCGAAGAGCAGGAGGTACCGGTCCCGAAGCACGAGCGCGAACCCGTTGGCGCCACTCAAGGGACTCTTCACGTCGTGACGTGGCGCCTGCTCCGAAGGGGGGTGGGTATCGCGACGGTGAACGGCGTACGTCAGAGCGACGCACACGACCAGCAGGAGCGACGCTATGAGCATCAGCCGAAACGGGCCGAGGAACAGAAGCTCGTTGGCCACCCATGCGCCGGCGACCGCTCCGACCGAGCTGCCGATACCGACGATCGGAAAGAGGCGTTTGCCTTGCTCCTCCGAATAGACATCGGCGGCGAAGCTCCAGAATTGCGCGACTGTGGTGACATTGAAGATGCCCACCCATAGAAAGAAGGGAACCCCGAGAGGTACGCCCCGTTCGCCGAGAGCCCAGAAGACGACGAGGTTGACGACAAAAAAGCCGCTCACCCATGCGATGAGCGCCATGCGGGCGACGCGGGTCGCGAGCCAACCGTAGATGCTCGTCACGAAGACGAGCAAAATCGATTGCCCCACAGACGCGTAGCTTTTCACCTCTGCGCCGCCCCCCAGCAAGATGAGCGGCTCGCGCGCCACCTTCAGCAAGTAGTAGGCGGTCAAGATCAAGAAGACGTTGAGCGTGAGAAGCAGCGCTGTGGGCGCCTCGCCCGCGCGAACGTCCGCGAAGAGCCGCAGTGACCACTCGAGCGGCCGCTGGCGAAAGCGCAGGGGGGCCTCCACGCTCAGAAAATCCCGTGCAACGTGAGCGTGGCGCCGGCGCCGGCAGAAGGAGCGAGACCGACCCAGACACTAGGGCGCTCTTCTCCGTGACGATGGAGGTGCGGAACCAAGACGCCGATGGCGCCGCCTACCAACGACCCCGCAATGACATCCGTAGGGAAATGCGCGCCGGACCGCACGCGCTCGTAGCTCACGAACGCCGTGAGGAGAGTCCCGGCGCAGAGCGTGATCCAAGGCCGGGGCGATTGCGGGGCCCGAATGAAAGCGATGTACGTGGCCGTCGCCGTGGCGGACGCAGCGATGGCGGAATGCCCCGAAAAGAACGAAAGGTTGAGGTTCGTGTCCGACGGGTTCGTCGCCACATTCAGATAGTCGATCGGTCGCGGACGGCGCACGGCAATCTTCGTCGCGTCGGTCAACGCAAGAGTGACCGACAGCGCCTCGGCGTACATCACGGCGTCGACGAGAGCCGCGTCCCATCCGTCTCTGGCTGCCGACAGGAATGGGTCCACCGCCGCGAATCCCAGCGCGAGCCCCAAACCGATGTCGGAGTAGGTCGACGCGTTCCGATCAATTGTTTGTGTCACGGCAATCCGATCGAAACCGAGGAGGTTGTCTGAGGAGCCGGGCTTCTGCGGAAGGATCTCTCCCGTCGACAAGATGAGCTCGGAAAGACCGGACAAGCCGGCCCCCGCAACGCTCACTGTGATATCGACAACCGGATCGATGGTGAAGTGTTGATCGAGCGCCCTTGGCGGGTAGTCTGCTCGGACGGTCGTTGAAATGAACGTCGCGTTCACGAACAACGCAGCCGCGACGAGCACGCGCGGCGGACGTGGAGGTGGGATCATGGGGTCAGTCTGTCTCGGGTCGAAGGAGTCTGCGATTGTATCGGGGGGGAACGGACTGTCGAAGGGCATTCGTACCTCCCGCTTCGCTAGGCGCGAGCCGGCCCACCACCATGGCCCTCGCAACGTGAAGGCGGCCTTTACAGCGTGTTGGATGACTCTGGCGGCGCTCGGGTGCGCCGGACGGAATCCCCCGCCCAGCTCGCCTTCAGAGACTCCGCCGGTCGCAACCGCCGTATTGCCCGTGGAATCGGCCCGAGCGGTTGCCATCGTGCAGGCCTCCGATCGCTTGGATGCCGACCGGAAGCTCGATGGGGGGCGCCACCCCGCAGAGCTCTTGACGTTCTTGGGCATAGGCCCAGGATCGCGGATCGGCGAGCTTGTCGCGGGTGCCGGCTACACCGCCGAGCTTTTGGCCAGAGCCGTTTCGCCCGGAGGCGTCGTCTATGCGGAGAATCCCCGCTTCATCCTTGACAAGGCCGACGGACCCTGGCGCGAGCGCCTAGCAAGGCCCGGCGCAAGCGCGATTGTCCGCCTCGACCGCGAGATCGAGAATCCGTTTCCGCCTGAGGCATCGAACCTGGACCTCGTAATCGTCAACCTCGTTTATCACGACACCGTGTGGCTCGGCGTCGATCGCGCCCGGATGAATCGCGCTGTGTTTGCCGCACTGAAGCCCGGC
>WNFJ01110346.1_pt1 | contig 13930 bp, 22 predicted proteins | sample 5400461 | NCBI WGS metagenome assembly WNFJ01 (sample SAMN13153349, study PRJNA577476) | soil metagenome | isolation source: 115 cm saprolite on Douglas fir-dominated hillslope | place: USA:California | collected 2013-09-17 | reverse complement strand
ACGAATGTTATTTTCGAGTCCTCGCGGTCGCCGACCTGGGCGGTGACTTCCCAGCAGCCTGGAGTCGAAAAGAGCAGGTAACTCGCGAGGAAGCCGGTGCTGTGAGCATCATTCGTTTGGTTCGTTTCAAACCGGAGCGGTGGCGCATCGGCGTCGATTCGACGGCCGGTGACGTTAATTTTGCCTCGAATGCCCCGCGTCCATCCGAACTTCATTCCCAGCGCCCCTTCTTTCGTCTGAAATCCGGCTCCGCCCGGTTTGAACACGACCGTTCCGTTTGGCCACAGTCCGAACGGGCCAACGGACAACAGCGCGTTTCCGTAACTTCTTTCGTTTCGTTCCGATGAGCCCGCGACGATTCCGTTCGGCGTAGTGACGTAGCACGAGTCGGGTCGCGATGCCTGTGCTGAAAGGAAGCCGGGTGGCATAACCGCTACAAGACTCCCGGCAGTGACACAAAAGAGGAAAAGACTGAGTTGCTTCATTGCTCAGTACAGAATTGTTAACAGCCAGGCCGCAACGAAATACCCGACCAAGTGTCAACTCCTGATTTGTCGGCTTACCGGAGAAGTGGATGGCATGCAGGCGTGACCGCGCCTTCGCCTGTTTGGATGGTCGGTTTCCTCCGCTTCCGTTTCATCGCCAGACCATCAGTATTCCTCACTCGTCGCCTTCGTCCTGTTCGGTGGCCGTGGAGGGTGAGCCAAAAAGTCCTCCGCTTCCATCTCATCGAGCTTCCTAAATCTCCACGACACGCGACCACGGCCCGGCCTGAATCATCAGACTGCCTTGCACTTCCACAAAAGAACATTTCTTTGTGCGAGTTGTGAATACGTACATATTTGTCGGTCTGACTGATGCGGCCATCTGTTCGACTCGCACGACACTCCCGTCAACGGGCCGGTCTGAGTATTCGGCTTTCTTGCCCGACAAGAACGCGCAAGCTCGTGTAGCAAACTCCGCGCACGGTCCATGCATCGTCGGGTCGGTGAACAGATGATTCTGTTTGCACAAATCGCCGCCGATGAAGAAACAAAACTCACCAAGCTTGACTCCGCAAATCGCGCACAGTTTTCTGTTCACACATTGTTGGACCTTTGTCGGGTCGATGACGCGGAAGTCCGGCTTCCCGTCAATCCACATCTGTACGAACGGAACGGGGTAGCCGCCATAAGTCTTCAGATGAGACAGGAATGTGGGAATGTCGACTTGTGTTGCGTTCGACTTCACTATGGCACGACCGTCAGAGTCAGAGTATTGGAACGAACTTTTCTTTTACTGTCTTCATCGAAGCGGCTGACCTCCAGCGTATACACGCCGGGTTCCTTAATCTCATAAAGCCGCTTCAAGTCTATCGGCATTTCATAAATCTTTCCGGGCGGATGAGGAAGGATAATGTAACTGCCAGCCCACACTTCTTGGGGGTCGTCAGGCCGATTCCTCCCTGTAATCTTCCGGTGAAAGAACGTCGTTTCAACCTCATGGCCATCCTTCAAGAGCAAGTAAGCGAAGTCCAGATATCTTGCATCTTGGCTTCTGGTGGTCTCGATGTAGATTTCTTTGCCGCTGATGTTCTTCACCGTAACGGTGACGTTGATGGGCGACCCTAAGCGAATGGGAGCGGCTGGAGGAGCAACGGTAATGGAGAACGTCGGATTCAGCGGCTGTTTGGTTGCTGTATTCGGAGACGTTTGAGCAAAGCAGAGCGGTCCACACAGCAGAATTATCGCTGTGAAGATTTGCTTCATCCTCGCACCTTCCGAATCGCCGCGATTAACTCTTCCATTTGGTCGGGCGGAATATTCTCTAGCTCAATTCTAAAATTAGTTTGGTTGCTCCAAGAATTGTCAACGGACCCGCTGACGCTCTGGAGCAGTTCGGCATACCGTTTTAAATCGGCTTGGCGTTTCTGGTATACGGGGTCTGACTCTCGCTGCGCCAGCTCCACTTGGCGCTCGCCTCTAAGTTCAGCAGATTTCTTCCGTTTCTCCGCTAGGGTTTGTCTGACTGAATCAGTTGCAATCGTTAGATGTGAATCTTCATCTGTACCCCAAATCTGCTTATCGCCTCGGGGCTTAATCGCTTCGCCGGATTCGTCTACTTCGCCGTAAAACTCTTGGCCTGATTTCCCAAATAATTCCGTGGGACCGTCCTCCCATTTAACCGTGAGGAGCGACTTCGTAATTTTCACTATCTGGCCCAATCTTTCTACCCCGGAGCCTGGACGGAATAGCGCAATTGCTGCGCCGGGCAGAAAAGGATTCTCTTCCTTGGATTTCTTGATGTTGCGAAAGGATTGCTCCAGACGTTCCAATTTCTTCTTGTCCATCAGTCACCACCACTTCTTACTTATTGTGCGGACAAATTCCCCTTCGACTCGTTCAGCCGCACCGCGTACTCTTCCATTCGTTGCTTGGGACCGAACGCGCAAGGCGAGCCGGGTTCGCTACCGTCGAGCATTACGGTGGCCCAGATTTCGCTGTTAGCGGCAGTTGTCCAGAGTTCTGCTTTGAATTGAGTCGCTGGAATCGTTTGAGCTTTCATCGTTGGCCTGCTTTCTTCGCGCCTTGCCATCGCATGCGGTCTATGCTGTCGTGCAGACGAAAGTCTTAACTCCGTCGTCGTCCGTGATATCGAGAACACGAAGAGTCTTCTGGAACGTATTCTTTGTGCCGTGGCGTGTCGGCACGCCTTGAAAACGTTCTCCGATTTCAGGGGCTTGAGTGGACCGCAGCACACGAACAGGTTCGGGCTTAATGTCATTGACGCGAGCGCGAATGATTATCGGGTCCGGCTTACTTTTCGTTTCACGGCTGCTGACGTTTCCGCGTTTCACGATTGCACCTTCTTTTGAATCACGACCTGCTCTTTGCAGTGGTGATGGTCGCGCTTCGCGATTTGAATTGTTTGCTGCTTGTCGAAGCCGGAAACGAAAACTCCACACTGTGAGCAGCTTGCTTGAAGTCAGGACGGCGATTCATTAGAGAGGCTTTCAGTTCGAACTTCTCAACCCCGTACTATTCTTTTGACCCGGTTTAAATCTTGTTGAACAGCTTTGACTCGACGCTCCATATCATCCACCTTCCGCTCAATACGAGCGAGTGTGGCAAGAATTTTCTGCTCTGCGGTCATCGCATTGGATGGCATGCGTTTGCTCCCGTAGCCGTATGATACGCGACGCTTGGCTGGCGGCGTAAAGCTTCACTCGCTGCACTTGGGTGCGTAAGAACAATCAGGAGGCGTGACTGCTAGCAGTGTCTAGGCGATTCCGTGTCTGTTGAGGATTTCCAAAATTTCCGAGTCCGGAGGTGTCTTGTCGGTTCGGTATATATAAGCATGGAGCATTCCGTTGACAATGTTCATGCCCATGCGTTTTCCGTGCTGATAAACTCCGGGGCGGTACTCTGACTTCAATTCGTCCAAGATGGGGTTCCATTGGATGCGGTTGCCCAACGGAAGTTCTGTTATGTCGATGCGTTCGTTGTGAATGGTGACTTTCATCGCAGGGTGCAATTATACACGATGAAGGCTCGCGGACTACGGGTGAAGCCGGGGGACCTCTTCAAGGGCATCCGCTAATGAAAAACTCAAAGCAAGAAGCAGCCGATGCAGCATTGCAAGCACACGTTCTTCTTGATGAAGTTCTGCGGGTTCACAGAGCCATAGACTCTATCGAAGCCAACCCCACCGGCAGATGGAAAACATGGTCGAAGAGATTCACGAAAATTCTCGAAGCCCATCCCCGCTTTGTGGTGGAAGACGCAGAATCACTTGTTCGGCTTCTGCGTGCTGCCGCCGAAGAGAAATCAGGCGAAGCCTATGAACTCAGTGCGAGCGTGGTTGCCTACTTCAAGGCAGAATCTTCGGAGCCCCAATGAAACGTCGCGGATGCTGGCCTGCGCAAGTTCGGTTGGCAGTTAATAAAAACATTAACTGACGTCGCTTCGCTGGTCGCAGAGGTCGCGAGCCGAGTACGTGCCGAAGATTCTGGCGGCGAGAAGAGCAAAGAAGCATTAATTTCTCCTAACCTTCTGCGCTATCTCCGACACCGGGGACAAAAAATAAAAGAGGCAGCCGAAACTTTCGGCTGCCCTGTTGGTTTCTGCCGTTCGTTCCTCACGCGTAGAACTAAAATTTGACGCTGTGAGAACCTAGCACACGTCTCGTTTCTCTAACCGCCGCCTCGTGCTGACGCTTAGCTAAGTCTCTTCTGACGAGAAAACTGGCATTGCGTATTTGGGCCTCCGTAGCGTCTAAGGGTAGTTGCCACGGTCGAAGCGTTTCTGTTGGCGCGGCTGGCGGAGTTTCTGACGCAGATGGCGGCTCAGTAGACTGTGTCGCAGATGATACTTTCCACTCCTGTTTCAGCGATTCTTCGGCAAGTTCGAATCGAATCGCTGGCGGCAGGCCACTGAGGTCAAGGTCATGTGTCCCGCTACTTACGGAAGTGTGGCTCAAGACAACCTCGTAAAGACGGGGCTGCTTATCCCTCAGCCTGTCGAGGTCAAGAATCATTGGATTATCGAAGACCGCCCAGCTTGCCCACTTCCCTTACCTCGTCTCCAAAACAATCTCTTGGTTGGTGGGACTTGAGGGAGCGAGCATTCAAACTTTCGACGACTCGCGCAACGTCGCCCATCTTCGGGTGGTCAGGAAGTTCCTGAATGATTTGGCGAACCACAGCCAGTGTACGAACAAAATCGTTGCCGACTCGGACGCCGCGCAGTTCTTTCTGCACCATTTCTGTTGCCGTGTAGTCGATGCCCCCGCCATTTACTCGGTAGGCTTGGTAGCCACTAATTGCGACGGCGAGTTGAACCTTTGCGTCTTCCTGAGCCTTCGCATTCTTCTCTGCTTGTGCCTTATCCTGCGCCTGCTTTGCTCGCTCGCGAAAATCAGGCTGCGGCTTGATGGACTCCATGTAGTCATGAAATTGCTTCAAGCGTTCTTTCTCGGCCATTTCTTCTGCGGTTGGCTGCTTCGCCGCAGGCACGCGTGCGAGTCGAGCACCCAGCGTGCGGTCGGCCTCTTGTAGGTAACTGATAGTCACCCAGCCATACTTCTTGACGACGTACTCCATTAGCAGGGACGCGTTATTACGCGCCTCCTGTGAATTTGCGTCCAAGATGAGGTCGGGGGAGGCGAAGCCTCTCACAAATTCATCAAAAACTTGTACTGCTCCTTCTGGGGATTGGTTCATTGTGGTTCTCCTTATCCGACACCTTGGGCGCGGAAATAAAAAAGTCTTCTCAGCCTTCCGCCAATCTTTGGTTGACGGCTTCCGTGGAGTAAATGCGGCACATGCGCTTCAAGGAATAGGTATCCAAACCGCGCAGGTAACGCGCATCCACGGTGACGGTCTGCCCGTTCTCGAACAACTGGAGCGGCAATGCTGGATAGCCGGGTGTGGGGCGGGCATCGGCTACAACTTGTTTTAATTGCTGCATGGATTGGCCTGCCATGTGTGCTTTGGTTTGCAAATCGAGAAGGCGTGCACGCAACATCGGGATGGTGAACGGCCTCAAGCGAGTGCGTTCCGAACGGAGAGTGAAGTCGTCGTGGGCCTTGCCCTTTGTTGCGAGCAAACTGATAATCTGGTCAATCAACTGTTCGCAAGTGATTGTCTCTAGCTGCTTCGCGAGCGAGTTGAACTCGGTCGGATTGGCAGCACATGCCTCTTCGAAAATGGCGAGACTGTGCAACACGTCCGGGTTACCGCCCAGCCACCTGTTGCAGATGTCTGAGATTCTTTTATCGTTGGCATCGCACGGCACTACACGCTGATACTTTTGGTAAACGTGGACGCGGGTAAGACGCTTCGCGTTCTCGTACTTGGCGGCTTCCAACGCCTGCTGTTGCTGTTCAAGATTTTTGTAGCTCATGACTCCTTCCTCGGGTGAATACGCATCGGCACTCGACCCTCATACAATTTCACTGCTGCTGGTTTGCGTCCTTGTCGGGCGCGGTATACGGAGAGAAATCTCTCCGATGATTCACGTCGGAACTGATTGTGGCCGGGAGCAAACTTCATCCGGCCGCGTTTGCCTCGGTTGTTCTTCGCTGTGACGCGGGTACCACAGTTACATGCGCACAAATTTTCCATGTCTAAAGTCGGATACGGCCCCAGCCGTCGTAAATCTGCGACTGGTCCTGTCCGTACTCCTTTGCAAGGGATTTCGCGAGTTCAACTTTCCCTGCGTTGTCCTTCGCTATGCAGCGGCCACAGCGGAAAATTCTCGCGGCGTAAAGTCTGGCAACTTCGACCGAGATGCTGCTGGTTGCGCCACACAAACAGGTGATGGTCGTGAACGATTGAGGAATCTCGGTGCGCGGCATCAGAAACTTCTGATAGAAACGCTCGTACAGAAAACCTTCAAGCGCGGTACGGTAGCCGTATTGCAAGAGCGTTGCGGTTGCCCCGCCCTTCGCTGCGATTCGCTCACGGAGGTCTTTCTCCTGCTCGGTCCACAGATTCGGGACCACAAGAATGATGGACTCGCAAATCCCGTGGGTCTTAACCTCCAACTGCACTTCCTCGATGATTGCTTCCAACGGGACGCGGTCATCCACATCCGTCGCGTCGTCATAATTGCCTGCGATGTACTTCTCCATCGCGAACTGTAGGTCGAGCACGTCGCTTTCGCGCTGCTCGTACTCGGCACGCTGGGCCTCCGTCAAGTTGGCGCGTTGCTGCGCCCAATACTCGGGAAAGCTCTTCGCCTCGTTCGCCTTCTTCTCAGCCGCTAGTTTCAACTTCTTCTCTCTCGCGACCTTGCGCTCTTCTCTCTTGCGCTCAGCGTCCTTCGCTCTGCGTTCGAGAATTTGGTCTGCTGTCAATTCAACTGCCATAGTGACTCCACGGGAACCTCGTCAGAGGGACCCAGAAAATTGGTACGGACGAAATGACCCCGCCACGTAGCCGCGTCGAGGTACCTTTCTATTAGAAAATTTGGTGAGTGCCCCCGGGCCTGTTTCTAATGCAGAAAGGGGACCCTAGCGGATGCGTCCGTGTGAGACATCACAGCGCGTGTTGCCACCGTAAACGCCGCCGTGACTCAAAGCCGGATGGGGGCGACTACGTATGGGCTGTTTGCGAAATTCCTAACGTCCCTTGCCGCTGGAATTGCGAGGGGCATGTGAATTGCCAAACGCTGGTCTGGAAGTCTGCGGGAGCGCCGACGTTCCGGCTCGATGCCTTGCCCGTGAGGTCGTTGCGAATCGTTGCGGGAGGGTGACCCTCGTTGCTTGCCCACCGAGGCTAGCCACTCAGACCGCCACGGCTGCGCCACTGCGAACGGACCTCGACGCGGGTGCAGTTGCTCGCGTAAGTCCGTGCTTACTTGCTCTTCGGCTTAGATTGAGGATGGCGCTCGATGAACTCTTTTACCGCCTGCACGATTAACCAACTGGTTGTGCGCTCCGAGTAGAAGCTCCCCGGCTTGGCGCTGATTTCCTTCAACGCCTCGACCAGTTCGCCCGGGATGCGAATAGCTGTCAGGTCCTTCGCCATGCCTCAATCGTACTCCAACTTGCCGCGCTGTCAACAGCGATGATTTGTACACAGACGATGTATGCTTTGTTATGTTGCTGATTCTATTAGGCATCACACTGCACGAAATTCACAATTGGGCAGTACCGACGTACTATTGACGCTTACACGGTATCGTATACACTGTCGACATTGAAAGCGAGGCCACATGAGCACCATCAAGTACTGGAAGCAGGACGAACTCTTGAGCGTTCTGACCGCTGCGAAGCGCGAATCGGTTCGCAACCACTGCATGATTCTCTTCGCGTACACGTTCGGCCTGCGAGCCAATGAACTGTGCACGCTGACCGTGCAGAACGTGCAGACGGGCCGACTAGTCTGCAAGACGCAGAAGAACAGCCTGCCAGTCGATGCCATCATCGAATCGAACGACATTCCCCTACTCGACTGCAAGCGTGCGCTCTCCGCGTGGCTCCGCGTGCGCCCGGAATCGAGCGACAATTCGCTCTTTGTTTCTCGCCTCGGTGCAGGCATGAAGCGCCGCGCCGTGTACGACATCTTCGAAGACGCTGCGTTCCACGCAGGCATCGAAGCTGGTCGCCGTAACCCACATGTCGCGAAACATAGTGTAATCCGCCACGGATGGGAAGCTGGTCTTGATGTTTTCACGTTGCAGCAAATCGGACATCATCGCGACTTGAAAGCCACTGCCGCGTACACGTCGGTCACGCAAGACGAAGCGCGAGCGAAAGCCAAGGCCGCGATGTCTGCCGCGTTCGCGAAGCTGGTACCCGTCGCCGCCTAACCACAACATAACCACGTAGACACAGCGCCTCTCGAACCTCTCCGGGAGGCGTTTTCACGTCTGCTCCACTGGGCCCGCCTGCCCTGATTTGCCCCCGCGACGGTCTTCCCTACGCTTTCCAGCCCTATCCTACGGTCACGCTTAGACTTAGCTCTGGACGCTCGCTCAGAGGTGTCGGAAAAACGCTCCAACTTACAGATTGTCATAGATTTATGGGTAGAAAAGTTACATCTGGACGCGCCGAACCTGAAAACCTCGCTCCTAGGGATTCGCCTGACAATCGCGGCCCACCCGGCTTTATCTACTAGCCCGCTGGGGCGAACAAATAGCGATGGCCGAAACCGATGCCGGAGGGGGGCTGTTTTTATCGGTCTCGCCCATCGGTTTTCGGTACCGATACGTGAACTGATTTTTCTCCCATCGGTCTCGCCCATCGGTCGCATCTGCAGGTGATTTTGAATCAATCGGTTACAGACCGATGGCCGGAACGAAATTTTCGCGTATCGGTCTACGCCCATCGGTTTCCCCAAAAACCTGACCGATGGCCGAATCCCCCAGTATATAGAACTGGGGGGTTCGCCTATCGGTTTGGCTGAGGCATATCTCGCCCATTGTTTTCGGTGTTATGCGGGCCAAGTCGATGCCCGCGCGGTGAGCACCGCTCTTTGGCTGCACCGCCATCCGGCTTAAACCGCTGTCGGCTCCAAGACCGCTGCGTCCTCTGTCGGCTGCCCATGCTTCACCAGCAAGTACAGCCCGCCGTCCTCACCCGTCTTGACCTTCAACTCGCGGCGGGCATCCTTTACCTGAGTGTCGGTGATGCCTCTGCGTCCGGCCTCTTCGAGCACTCGCCCCACTGGAATCGTCTGGGACTCAGACTTGGTCGCCAGCATGTCCTTCAACATCTGGATGGCGTCCCTCAACGTTGGCTTCTTAGGTTTGTCGATAGGCATCACCTTCGTGGAGATGGGTTGACCGTAAGGACACTCGCCCGCCACGTCTTGATGCCAAGGCGATGCGCCCTCCGTGCCGCCCTTCACGCGGTGCCAGCCAGCGGAGCGCAACTTCGACTCGACCTCGTACTCGCTCATGCCAGTGACTCTGGCTAGTTCTTTCTTCGTGATGAGCACGTCGCCCTTCACGATGTGAAGCAGGTCCTGCACGGTGCGCTGGTTGTTCGTGTCCTTGTCGATTACGCGGAAGTTGCCAGTCGCGTTGATGATGGAAGTCGCGGCCACATCCCCACGTCGCTTCTGGGACGCGGCCAGTCGAATCTTCGTCAACTCGCCAATCTGTTCCCTGTCCTTCAAGTTGACCAAGTCCAGTTCCATCGGGCCTTCCCCGTTGTCGTACAAGTTGCGGTCTTTACGGATGCCGTAAATCTGGTCGCACATCGCTGCGAAGTCTGACGTACCACGAAGCATGTTCTCTTGCGTCATGGGTTCGTTGGGTGACGCCTTCGTCGCATGGTGAGCCAGCACGACGCAAACTGCGCCGTTCGCGAGCAAGTTAATCACGTCGTTCACCAGCAAGCGATTCTGCGCCGCCGAGTTTTCGTCCGCCCCCTTCATAAAGCGCACAGCGGTGTCGAGGAACACCACGGCTTTGGTCTCCTTCACAGCCTGCAACAAGATGGGGTCATCGAGTTGCAGTGTAGGACCGAGTGACACGGTGCGAGCCATGAACTTCGTCTTATCGTTCGGAATGCGGAAGGCTTCGCAACGTTTACGAAATGCGCGGTCACGCGATTCTGGAATCAGGTAAATGACCGTGCGCGGTTCCTTCACCGCGAACTGGGAAAGTCCAAACAGCGGCTGACCAGTCGAAATGGCCTTCGCCATCGCGAGGGAGACGAGCGTCTTGCCGTCGCTCGGTGATGCACCGAGGAAGCAAATCCCTTCTTGCAGCACGCCTTTGATTACTTCCACAATCGGCCCGTCGTCCATCTCACCAACAGAGCGGAACTGTGAACGCCAATCGGAAACATCGACAGGTGCGGCAGCATCCAGCGTGCTCAAACGGAGAGGTGGCGGACCTTCTTTATACTTCGCTACCGAGTTCGCGATGGCCTCAACTTCGCTCTTTGGAAGTGGCGGCACGCACTCGGTCTCGTTCCAACGGCTCAGTTCCGCCAAGATGGAATCGAAGCCCGCGCCTGCGTTACGGAGAACACCAGCGCGGCTGGTCAAGTAGTTGTTGCGTCCACCTTCCATCACCTGCTGCGAAACGCCCGGATTTGTGGCGCTCTTCGACTTCTTGGCCTTCCACTCGGCATCTTTCGCCTTGATGAAGTCCAGCAAAGATTGTGGCGCGACCTCGAAGGTCGCTGCTGGATTGATTGCCGTGTACTGGGTCAACGGCTTCGTCTTGTCGTTGTTTGGATAAGCCCACGAACCAGCGGCAATCACATAGCGGTCATCGACACGAGCCGACAACAACTCGCGCTTCTCTTCGTCGGTGACGGAGACGTTACCCATCTCCCACGATGCCGCGTTCTGGCGGAAGATAAAGTGGCGACCGCCGGAGACGGTGCGCGTCGTGTACGTCTTCAACGGCCCGTGCGTCTTCTCGTACTCCTCGACCAAGCCAGCGTCGTCGTCCAAGCCCCAAATGCCGTCCTTCTTGCCGACCAGCATGACGTTTGCAAATGGGTCTTGCTTCGCTAGACGCAGCGCCGTATCAAGGTCGTTGGTCGCAATCTGCTCCCAACCCGGGGTCTTGCACGCCTTCATGCCGCGAGGCGTGAACATTACGTGGGCACCCATCTTCACAAACTTTTCGGCGATGGCCTCCGCGATTGGCAGCGGTGTCACTACCATTGGTGATGTCGGGGCGCTCACGATTCCACCCCGCGCACGTCAACCGCTTGCTGTGGTTTTCCTAAACTAAACGGCTTTCCAATTTCGTATGTAACGCTCGCGCCTAACGTAGGCTGGAAGTCTTTTGCACAATTAGCTTTGTGGAAGAAAATATCTACTGAACTTCCTTGAATGAAGCCCCATTGCTTTCGTTCGTCGTACCTTACTATCACGCCGTCATATCTCATGTTGTTCCTCTTATTCGCGCTTCGCCTCTGGCAAAGCGTCATTCACCTCTTTCTTTTGGCTTCCGCCCATTTCGCTTTTCGCATTCGGGCACAACATCGTTCGCCAAACGATGCCGCTCACATCTACTGCTTCGAAACTCTTTCGGCTTTCACCGCCGCCAACTCCGCTTCAAACTCCGCAACTCGTTGTCGGAGTCGCTTGATTTCGTCGTTCAAACCGCTGACATACGCTCTGCTGAGCGTGATTTCTTCCACTGCCATGTTGTCCTCGCCAATCTTCGATACCGCTCGTGTCCCCAAGATTGGCTTGGACGAATCGGATGAGTCCTACTTACTACTATTGGTTTGTTCACTGCCTCGTTGCGCGCATCAGTTGCGTTGCTTCTCGATTCGGCAAACTAGGAACGACGCCGGGGCCGTACGCACGCCGTCGAATAGCAGTAAACACAAATCCAACCGGGGGCGTCCAATGCGCCCCAAAGTGAGAAGTCAAATGCAGTTCCTCGAAAGAGTAGTCCCTCGTGACACCAACGTCGTACACCGTATCCACACTCTAGTAGCTACGGTGATGCTTGATTGGTGGGCACTTTGCCACCTCTATCGCCTGCTATTCCGAGGTTAGTGGAGCGTGAGTAAAAAGGCGGCTTCCAGTGCTAGTCACACTGGGGCCGCCTGATTGTTTACTTTCAGAAATTGCGCTCAGCTTGTCGGTGTTCCGAACGTTCCCGAATCCACCGACCCGCTCTCTAACCTCAAGCCGTCGTCTAGAAGCATCAACTGGAACATCACTTGAGCAAGGAGATGTGCGCATCGGCCTGTTCATCCACCCCGTCGGCATCCGAGATGATGTAGACACGTTGGATTCCTCGTCGTCCGATTTCCACGGAAATGAATGCGGTGCGCGCCTCGGGGGTCTCGAAAGTCTCAGATTCAGCGTGTTTTAGTTCCATAAGCCCTCCTCACTCTTCACTCAAGCTGTGTACACTAACGCCTCGGAATCCGCGTTTTTATTGGCTTCTTCCACTGCCTTGTCCCCGCCACGAATGCGCTGGCGAACCCTCGTGGCGTACGTTCGTAACTTCCCCCACTCGATAGCACGTCTTTCAGCAACCACCTTGGGCGAGCGTCGGTGATAGACGACCTCGATGCAAGCCAAACGGATGTTGTCGTTGGTTCGCATCCTCGCGACCGACGCCAGCACTTGGGCGCGAGAGAATCCACCGCCTTGATTAGTGCGACGGTTCGGAGCGGCTGGGTTGTAAGGGTGGGCTGGTTGAGCGAAGCTCGGGCTGTCTCCACCACTATTGCGTCGGCGGTCGGGCTTCGGGTTGCGCCAAACGTGAGCGCGTGACATCGCCGACAAAGCGGCATCGACGCTGTAGCCGTACTTATGAACGAGGTCGAGTAAATCGGAGACAGCGGGGAACTCGCAGGGGAAATCATGGGGAACGGCAACCAGACCTTCGATATCGTCGCCGCTGTAGTGGGGAGCGCGAAATGGCGGTCTCGTGAAAGAAATGTTATCCGCCGTCGCATTCGGAAACCACCAACGGTCGGTTAACGTTTCCACCAGCGCGTCGAGTTTCTTTGAGGCGCGGCGTCTGCTGTCGGCGTATCGCTGAATGACGCGAGGAAGTCGCTCTTCCTTCCTTTCGCACTGCTCCCTGAATTTTTCATGGCGGATTGTGGAGCGAAGGAGACGCGCTGCATTCGGAACTAACAGGCAGGCGACTAGAGCGAAGACCACAAACTTATTGCGGGCTGTTGGTTCGGGCGCGTTGCCGCAGACGGATTGATACAAGGTCATGCCGCACCGCTCATGCGCACACGTTCGATGTAGGCGTCTAAATCCTCACGAAAAAGGACGTAGTGACGGCCAAGTTTGTGTGCGGGAATTGTCTTCGAGCGGACGGCTATTTCGATGAACCACGGGGTGCTGCCGATGTAGTCGGCGGCTTGCCTGATGCGCAGACCACGAGCCGAAGGTGGAGGCGACGTTGAGCTAGACGTGCTGGGGTCAACGTGCGATTGGTTGCGAAAGGTTTCCATAAACGGTCCTTCTAGCCGAAAGAGCTAACTCGGACTCGTCACAGAGTGAATTGTGTGGTGGGAACCGACACGGAGTCCGTTGTTGCTCGGACTACGCTCGGCTGACGGTCGGTGGTCTTGAACTGCCGAGAACCCAGTTAGGCTCCCCATCCCAAGGCGGGATAGCACTCACATCGACACAAACACTCTAACACAACTCGCAACGCTTGTCAACAAAAACCTGCATAAACACTGGCGATTTCTACGGTTGGCGTTTAATAGTGGTTCTCATTAACTGACAGACGGTCCATGCTACACGTGATACAAAATCCGGGGGTAATTAGGTCGTGGGAAAAGCCCAGCTTTTTGCGTGGTTTCGCTAAATCCAGTATTCTCAACGGGGAGGTTGTAGCGGACCAACAGATGCCAGCGGGTCGCGTCCCTGTTGATAAGGCAAGTAGATTCCCTCCTCCTCCGCCACGTCTCAGAAACCCAATAAGTTCCCTCGCTCTAGCGGCCGGTAGTACGCAGCGTGCACGCCCCCGTGGGTGCCGAGAGCTTC
>WNFJ01053244.1_pt1 | contig 13930 bp, 9 predicted proteins | sample 5400461 | NCBI WGS metagenome assembly WNFJ01 (sample SAMN13153349, study PRJNA577476) | soil metagenome | isolation source: 115 cm saprolite on Douglas fir-dominated hillslope | place: USA:California | collected 2013-09-17 | reverse complement strand
GTGACCTTGCCGTTCAGCACCGGCAGCGGCTCCTGGGCGATGAACATGCTGGCCGGCGGCTTGCCGGCGATGAAGTCGTACATGGCGGCGAAGGCCAGCTTGTTGAAGGCTGTCTCGCGATGATCCAGCCCGTCGAGGATCACGTTGCGGGCGCCGCGCAGCTCCGAGGCGTCGTAGCCCACGCCCGTGGGCTTGCCCGGCGCGCCGACGAAGCGGCCGTCCGGCTGGGAGTATTTGTCGTTCTTGTCGGAGCGGATCGCCATCATATCGACGCCGGGAATGAGATCGTCCGGCCCTGAGTTGAGATCCTTGAGGAACGGGAAGGCGCCGTTGAACTCGCTGCCGACCAGCATTGTGTCGGAGATCACGATGCCCTTGTTGGGCGTGCCACAGAGCACGGCATGGCTGACATATTCCGCGCCGCCGCCATTCTTGAGGTAGCTGCGGATGGCATTGCCGCCGCGCGACGAGCCGACCAGCGCCACCTTGCGCCGGCGCGTCGCCTTCACGACCTGCGCCACGAAGGCAGCGAGCTCCTTCATCTGGTCATCGGCCGACGACCGGAACGGCTCAGGCTTGGAATCGTCGCGCCGCGCGTTGGGGTAGGTGAAATCGATGGCGAAGACTTGATTGCGCTTGTAGCCGTTGGCCTCGAAACGCCAGATGTTGTTGATCCAGAGCGCGCTCGAATCGCCGTTGCCGTGCACGAACACGACCGGCGGCAGGGTCGATTCGACGACCGGCTGACGGCGCGGCGGCCCTGGGGGCGGAGCTGGCGACGGCGCCGGGCGCGGCGGCTGCTGGGCGAGCGCCAGCGTCGGCCACAGCGCTGCCGCGCCGCCGAGCAAAGCACGTCGTCCGAGCCTTCGGCCCTTCACTTTATCTCCCCCAGACATCCCGCCTCTATGTTGGCAAAACCCGGCGGCGAACGCTACGCTTGCCATATGTCCATTTGTTACGTCGATACACCAGTTGGTCGTCTCGCGCTCGAAGCGGATCACGACGCCGTGACCGGCGTGCGCTGGGCTGGCCCCGGCGAGCGCAGCCGCGACAAGAGGCCGAGCCCGCTCCTCAAGGAGGCGACGCGCCAGCTCGACCGCTATTTCCTCGGAAAGCTCAAGCGCTTCGACCTGCCGCTCGCCGCGCGCGGCACCGACTTCCAGAAGCGCGTCTGGACGATGATGCGCGAGATCCCGTACGGCGAGACCGCGACCTATGGCGGCATGGCGATGGCGCTGGGCTCGGGACCGCGCCCGATCGGCATGGCCTGCGCGCGCAATCCCATTCCCATCATCGTGCCCTGCCACCGCGTGCTGGGCAGCGGCGGCAAGGAAGGCGGCTTCTCGGGTGGGCGCGGGCTGCCGACCAAGCGGCAATTGCTGGCGCTGGAAGGCGTCGTGCTGCTGTAGGCATCAACCGTCACCCCGACCGGAGCCCGAAGGGCGGAGTGGAGGGGCCTCTTCTGGAGCGGGCCGATTCTGAGGAGGTCCCTCCACTCCGCTTCGCTTCGGTCGGGATGACGGACGGCATTGCCTTGGCTCTGCACGCCGGCTAGGGAGACCGAGATGCGCGTGCTGATCACCCGGCCGGAACGCGAGGCGACGACGCTGGCCACGGCGCTCAGCCAGCGCGGCCACGTGCCGGTCATCGCGCCGCTGTTCCGCCTAGAAATTCTCCATCCGCCCGCCGACTTCGCGCAGGCCCTCGCCGCCTGCCAAGCCGTCCTGCTGACCAGTGCCAACGGCGCGCGCGCGCTCGCCGAGGCAAGCGAGCAGCGTGGCCGGCCGATCCTAGCCGTCGGCGACACCACCGCCACGACCGCCGAAGGTTTGGGTTTCAGTGCTGTCTCGTCCGCGGCCGGCGATGGCACAGCCCTTGTCGAGCTGGTGCGAAAGCGCCTCGATCCAAAAGCGGGGCCGCTGGTGCATGTCTGCGGCGTCGACCTGGCGCTCGATCTCGGCGAGGCGCTCGGCCGCGACGGTTTCGAGGTGCGCCGCTTCGCGCTCTACGACGCCCGCGCGGAGAGCACGCTGCCCGATTCGGCGCGGGCGGCCCTGCAGGCACGCGCGCTCGACGCCGCGACTTTCTTCTCGCCGCGCGCCGCCTCGCAGTTCGCCAAGCTCGTGGGCGAAGCGGGTCTGGCCGATTCCCTGCGCAGCGTCACCGCGATCGGCATCAGCTCTGCAGCTCTTGCTGCGCTCGGCAAATTGCCGTTCACGGCGAGCGTTGCGGCAGCGCGGCCGACCCGTCAGGCCGTGCTGGATGAGATCGACCGGCTGGCCGAAGCCGGCGTACAAGGACAAGCCATCATGAGCGACACACCTTCTTCTCCGCCACCGCCCTCACCGGAGCCTCCGCCCGTCCAGATACGCCGCGGCCTCGGCGTGTTCGGCGCCTTTATCATCGGCCTGGTCACCGCGGTGATCGTGCTGGCCGGCGCCGTGATCTCGCTGCCTTTCTGGCCGGAACAGGCGCGCGTTCTGTGGCGCGGCCAAGCCAGCGTGCCGTCCATACCGACGCCCGGCATTGACCTGCAGGCGGTGCGCAGTGCCGCCGACATCGTCGCCAATGCCGCGGTCGAGACTGCCAAGCGCGACCTCAACGCCCGCATCGACGATCTCGAGAAGCGCCTGCGCGCGCCGTCGGCGACGGCCGCCGAAAAGCCGACAGGATCCGACCCCGCCGTCGCCGAACTGCGCGCCAGGGTCGAGGCGCTGGAAGGTCGGCCAGCGGCCTCGCCTCCCGCCGGAATGCCGACCGCCGAAGCCGACAAGGAGATGGCGGTGCTGCGGGCCGAGATCGCCACCTTGCGCAGCGCCCTGCAGGCGCTCGACCAGAGCGTGACCGGGCAGCGCGAACAGACCAAGGCGCTGGGCGACGCCCTGGGCGCGCGCACTGCCGGCGAACAGAAGGCGCTGGTGGCCGGCCGCGCCTCGGCCGTGATCGGCGTCGCCGCGCGCTTGAGCTCCGCCCTCGACTCCGGCCTGCCCTTTGCCGCCGACCTCACCCTGCTGGCGCCGCTGGCACGAGTTGATGGTAAAGAGGGCGATGCCAAGCTCAGCGAAGTCGCCGCGGCCTTGCAGCCCTATGGGCAAGCCGGCGTGGCGTCGCGCACGGCGCTCGCCGCCAGCTTCCCAGCCGTCGCCAAGGCGGCGCTGGCCGACGACCTCGCCGATGATTCGTTCGGCGAGCGGCTTTTGGGCAAGGTCAGGAGCATCGTCTCGCTGCGCCGGGTCGGCGACGATGTCCCGGGCGATTCGGTCGAGGCCAAGCTCGCACGGGCCGAAGCGGCGCTCGACGCGGGCGATCTCGCCAAGGCGGTAGACCTCGTGAAGTCATTGCCGCCGCAGACCGCCAAGGCCACGTCGGCGTGGCTGGCGCGCGCCGAGGCGCATCTTGCCGCCAAGCGCGCGATCGACGCGTTGGCCGCGCACGCCATCTCCCTGCTGGGCGCGATGCGTTGATCCGATGACCATCCTGCGCACGCTCATCTGGTTCGTCGTCGCGGCCGCCGCCATGCTGGGCGCGGTGTGGCTCGCCGAACGTCCCGGCGCGGTCACCGCCGAGTTCCGCGGCTGGCGCCTCGACACCAGCGTCGGCGCGCTCGCGGTCGGCATCCTCGTGCTGGTCCTGGTCTGCATCGGCCTGTGGCTGCTCTACCGCTGGATCGTGGGCGCACCGGGCGCGCTGCTCGAAGGCTGGGGCGATGGCCGGCGCCGCCGCGGCTATCGCGAGCTGACCCAGGGCCTGGCCGCGGTCGCCGCCGGCGATGGTGCGGAAGCGCAGAAGCACGCGCGCAAGGCCGAGAAGCTTTTGGCCGAACCCGCGCTCACCTTGCTGCTGTCGGCACAGGCCGCCCAGCTCACCGGCGATCGCGACGGTGCCAAGCGCGCCTTCGCTGCCATGCTCGACGACGAGCAGATGGCCTTCCTCGGCCTGCGCGGCCTGATCGGCCAGGCGCTGCGCGAAGGCGACCAGGCGCAGGCCCTGGCCTATGCCGAGCGGGCGTTCCAGTTGCGGCCGCAGACGCCGTGGGTGGTGCATTCGCTGTTCGACATGCAGGCCCAGATCGGCCAGTGGAAGGCGGCCCAGGAAACGCTCGACACGGGCCTGCGCCGCAAGGTCGTGACGCAAAACAAGGGGCGCACGCTGAAAGCGCTGCTGCTGGTCGAGCGCAGTCGCGCCGCCGAGCGCGACGGCAGTGTCGCCGATGCGCTGGCGCTGGCGCGCGAGGCGTTCGGTCTGGCGCCGGAGCGCATCGCCGTCAGCAGCCGGCTGGCCGAGTTGCAGATCAAGGCGGGCGACGGCAAGCGCACGGCTAAAACACTGGAACGCGGCTGGGCACTGGCGCCGCATCCCGACCTCGCCGAGCTCTATCTCAAGGCATCGGGCGAAACCGAGCCGTTGAAGCGGGTCGGCGTCATGCGCCGCCTGGCGTCGCAAAAGCCCGACGACATCGAAAGCCATCTCGCCTTGGCGCAGGCCTCGCTCGACGCCGGCCTGTGGGGCGAAGCGCGGCGTTATCTCGAGACGGCCGGCGGCACCCACCCGTCGGTCCGCGTCTGCCGGATGATGGCCGAGGTTGAGGAACGCGCGCAGTCGGGCCAGGCCAAGGTGCACGATTGGCTGGCGCGCGCGGCGGATGCGCCGGCCGACCGCGCTTGGCGCTGCTCGGCGTGCGGGGCGCATCATGAGAGCTGGCGCTCGGTGTGCGAGAGTTGCGGCGCCTTCGGCACCTTGCACTGGCGCGCGCCGGGCACCTTCGGCCAGGTCCTGCCGCCGGAAGTGCGGGCGGAGTTGGAGTTCGCGGCAAGCACAGCGAAATAGACGACAAGCAAAGACGGGGAAGAAACATGTTCGAGACGACTCTGGCGGGCAGCCTGCCCAAGCCCTCGTGGCTCGCCACCCCCAACGTCCTGTGGGCGCCGTGGACGCTTTCCGGCCAGCCGCTGTTCGAGGCCAAGGACGATGCCACGTTGCTTGCCATCCGCCGCCAGGAAGAGGCCGGCATCGACATCGTGAGCGACGGCGAGCAGGCGCGGCAGCATTTCGTGCACGGCTTTTTAGCCGAGGTCGACGGCGTCGACTTCGACAAGAAGGTCCGCATGGGCATCCGCAACAACCGCTACGACGCCGACTGCCCGACGGTCACCGCCCCGCTCAAGCGCCGGCGTTTCGTGCACGAGCGCGAGGCGCGCGTCGCCCGCGCCGCCACCAACCGCAAGCTGAAATTCACCCTGCCCGGGCCGATGACGCTGATCGACACCTTGGCCGACGGCTATTACGGCGACCGGGTGAAGATGGCCTTCGCCTTCGCAGAGCTGTTGAACCAGGAGGCGCGCGACCTGGAGAGGCTGGGCGTCGACGTGATCCAGTTCGACGAACCGGCCTTCAACGTCTATCTCGGCGAGACCGTCGAGTGGGGCGTGCCGGCGCTGGAGAAGGCGGCCGAGGGCCTGAAATGCGCCACGGCGGTGCATATCTGCTACGGCTACGGCATCGAGGCCAACATCAAGTGGAAGGAAGCGCTGGGCGACAGCTGGCGCCAGTACGAGCAGACCTTCCCCGCGCTCGACCGCAGCAAGATCCAGCAGGTCTCGCTGGAATGCCGGCAAAGCCACGTGCCGCCCGAGCTGATGAAACTTTTAAAGACCAAGACGGTCCTGGTGGGCGCGATCGACGTGGCGTCGGACAAGGTCGAGACGCCGGAGGAAGTGGCGGAGACCTTGAAGCTCGCCACCCAGTTCGTCGACCCTGAACGCATCCAGGCCTGCACCAATTGCGGCATGGCGCCGATGACGCTTGGCGTCGCCTACGGCAAGCTCCGCGCCCTGGCGGAGGGAGCTGCGCTGGCGCGTAAATCGCTCGGGTAAATCACGATTGTAACAATTCGGTCTTAGGCTATCTCCCGTAACAGGGGAGAGTGTCGAATGCGCCTGCTGCTCGCCGCCGTCCTGGGAGCGTTGGCGCTCCCGGCCGCTGCGCAAACGCCGTCCCGGCCACACAATGTCGTGCTGTTCGTGGCCGACGGGCTGCGGGCCGGCATGGTCAACGAAAAGACGGCGCCGGCGATGACGGCCCTGATGGCCGAGGGTGTGCGCTTCACCAACACCCATTCGCTGTTCCCGACTTTCACCACGGCCAACGCCTCGGGCATGGCGACCGGCCACCTGCTGGGCGACACCGGCGATTTCAGCAACACGATCTATGTCGGCTTCCCGGTGCAGAGCGCGGCCGGCAGCGTGACGCCGTTCATCGAGAACGACGCCGTGCTGGGCGAGATCAACGAGCACTTCGCGGGTGACTACCTGAACCAGGACACCATCCTCAAGGCGGCGCGCGCCGCGGGCCTGTCGACGGCGATCGTCGGCAAGGTTGGACCGGCCCTGATCTTCGATCACACCGAGCGGACCGGCCAGCAGACCATCATCTTCGACGACGTGACCGGCCGGCCCAGTGGCATCGCGCTGTCCGACGAGGTGACCAAGCGCCTGGCGGCTGCCGAGCTTCCCGTGCAGACGCCGGGACGCGGCGAGAACCTCAAGGCGGGCAACAGCACGACGCCCGGCACGACGGTGGCCAACCTTCCGCAGCAAGCCCATCTGGCCGACGTCACCACCAAGGTGGTGCTGCCGCTGTTCAAGGAACGTAACAAGCCGTTCCTGCTCGTGTTCTGGTCGCGCGATCCCGACGGCACGCAGCACAATCAGGGCGACAGTCTCGGCCGACTGGTTCCCGGCATTAGCGGTCCAACGTCGATCGCCGCCATCAGGAACGCCGACGACAATCTCGGCAAGCTTTTGGCGGCGCTGAAGGAACAGGGGCTGGACGGCGCGACCGACGTGATCCTGACCTCCGACCATGGCTTCTCGACCATCTCCAAGGAGAGCGCCACGAGCTTTGCGGCGCAGCAGGGCTACAAGGACGTGCCGGCCGGCCAGCTGCCGTCGGGCTTCCTGGCGATCGACCTCGCGCACGGGCTTGGCTTGCCCCTCAACGACCCGGACTCCAAGAACGCCGAGGTGCCGACGGGCGTCATGCCGGCTCGCGGCAACGGCCTGATCGGCAGTGATCCCATGCATCCCGAGGTCGTCGTGGCGGCCAATGGCGGCTCCGACCTCGTCTACCTGCCGAGGGCCGACAAGGCGCTGGCCGCCAAAATCGTGGCACTGCTGTCCGAACAGGACTATACGAGCGGCCTGTTCGTCGACGATGCGCTGGGCTTGATCCCCGGCAGCTTGCCGCTGTCGGCGATTGCGCTGAAGGGCGCGGCCGCCACGCCGATCCCTTCCATCGTCGTCAATTTCCGTTCGTACTCGACCGGCTGCGCCGACCCGTCGACCTGCGGCGTCGAAGTGGCCGACACCAGCCTGCAGCAGGGCCAGGGCATGCACGGCAGCTTCTCGCGCGCCGACACGCGCAACACCATGGGCGCCCGCGGCTCGAGCTTCCGTCGGCATTTCGAGGACAATGCGCCGGCCAGCAACGCCGATCTCGGCCGGACGATCGCCCGACTGCTCAATCTCAAGATCGCCGATAAGGGCCAACTGACGGGCCGTGTGCTGAGCGAGGCGCTGCCCAACGGCGCGATGCCCAGCGTGCAGTCGACGAAGGTCCGCTCCAAGCCCGATGCCGCCGGACACGTCACGATGCTGCTGATGCAGAGCGTCGGCTCGGTTCGTTATTTCGATGTCGCCGGCTATCCCGGCCGAACGCTTGGGCTGTCGGCGGAGTAGCAACAAGGTTCGTCGACGCTGAATGAATCAAGATCTGCGCTGATCCTGGCACCGCGCCGATGACGCCCGGCGTCGCTTGCGGTAAACTGCATGCGATGACCGCGCGGCTGCACGAAAGCGACGCTCCGTCCCTCGGCCTCGTGCTGGTCAAGGCGCTGGTGTTCTGGCTGCGCCATCAAGGCGTGTTCTGGTTGATGGCACTGCCGATCGCGGGCCTTGCCGGAGGAACAGCCTATGTCCTCGAGGCGAACCAGGCACTGGTCGATTGGCGCCATCACTGGGGCTGGGACTTCCTGTTCGCGCTGATCTACGCGATGTTCCTCGATCGCTGGATCAAGGAAGCGCTGCTCGAGGATGCGCGCCCATGCGACGAAGCCGACGCGCTGCGCAGCTCGACCATCGGCCTGCGCTTTCTGATCTTTGCCGCCATCCTCGGCCTGATGGCGACGACGCTCGCGCTGCTGCCTCACGTCGAGCTGTCGGCAGTGCTGTGGACGTCGGCGGCTTGCCTGTTCGGGCTGATGCTGCCCGCGCTCGCGGCGGGCGAACCGTCGTCGCTGCGCCAGGCCTTTGCCTTGGGGCGGCCACTGCAGGTCCATCTCTTCCTGCTGCTGGGCGGCGCGGTCGGACTCTGGTTGCTGGCCGACCCCGGCCTGGCGTGGGCTGCCGGGTATCTGCCCGACAGACCGTGGAATGCTGCCGCCGTCGCCGCCGCCCACCGGCTGGTCGACGCCCTGTTGCTCACCTTCGTAGGCTATGGGCTCGCGACCCTCTTTCGCGAGGCTACCGACTGGCAGCAACCCGAGCCGGACGGTCGCCTGTACCGCCATATGTACTGAAAAGCCGATTCGCAAAGACCTCACCCTCTGAGGAGCATCGCTACGCGATGCCTCTCGAAGGGTGGGCAACCTGCCGTGTCGTTGCCCACCCTTCGAGACGCGCACCTCGTGCGCTCCTCTGGGTGAGTAACGCTCCAAATCACTTGCTCGGGGGAAGGCGTCGGCGCAGGGCGTAGAGCAACTCCAGCGCTTCACGCGGCGAGAGCTCGTCGGGATTGACTTCGCCGAGCGCCTTCTCGACTTCGGACTCCTTCGCCTTCGCCACACCGCCCGCCGGCCGCGCCGGGGCTGCGGCAAACAACGGCAGATCGTCGGCAAGCCGGCTCACCGCGCCCGACTGCTCGCCTTTCTCCAAGGCGGCCAGCACCTCCTCGGCGCGTGACACGACGGCGGCGGGAAGACCGGCGAGCTGGGCGACATGGATGCCGTAGGAACGATCGGCGGCGCCCTGCGCCACCTCGTGAAGGAAGACGACCTCGTTCTGCCATTCCTTGACGCGCATGGTGTAGGGCGCCAGCGCCGCCAGCCGCTCCTTGAGCGCCCCCAGCTCGTGGAAGTGGGTGGCGAATAGCGCGCGGCATTTGTTGACGTCGTGCAGATGCTCGAGCGTGGCCCAGGCGATCGACAGGCCGTCGAACGTCGCCGTGCCGCGGCCGATCTCGTCGAGAATCACCAGGCTTTTGGCCGTCGCCTGGTTGAGGATCGCCGCCGTCTCGACCATCTCGACCATGAAGGTCGAGCGGCCGCGCGCCAGATCGTCGGCGGCGCCGACCCGGCTGAACAGGCGGTCGACGATGCCGATGACAGCCTCCTTGGCCGGCACGAAGGAGCCGGCCTGGGCCATCACGGCTATGAGGGCATTCTGGCGCAGGAAGGTCGACTTGCCCGCCATGTTGGGGCCGGTCAGCAGCCACAGCCGCCGCGCGGGGCCGAGATCACAATCGTTGGGCACGAAGCCCGTGCCGCCTTGCCGTTGAAGCGCCGCCTCGACCACAGGGTGGCGGCCGCCCTGGACCGCGAAGGCCGGCTCCTCGCTCAGCACCGGGCGCACATGGTTCTGGCTGGCGGCGAGTTCGGCCAGTGCGGCCGCGACATCAAGCGCCGCCAGCGCACGGCCGGCCGCGGCGACAGCAGCCGAGACCGCCATCACTTTGGCGACCAGCTCGTCGAAGATCGCGAGCTCCAGCGCCAGCGCCTGGTCGGCCGCCCGGCCGATGCGGGTTTCGAGCTCGGCAAGCTCCGCGGTGCTGAAGCGCGTGGCGTTGGACATCGACTGCCGGCGCGTGAACCCCAGGGCTGCGAGATCGAGCTTGTCGGCGTGCGTGGCCGTCACCTCGATATGGTAGCCGATCATGTTGTTGTGCCGGATCTTTAGCGACGGCACGCCACTCGCGGTCCTGTATTTCGCTTCGAGCGCCGCCACCGTCTTGCGGCTGTCGTCGCGCAGCGTGCGCTGCTCGTCGAGCTCGGCGCGGTAGCCCATGCGGATGAAACCGCCATCGCGCGCGAACAGTGGCGGCTCGTCGGCCAAGGCTTCGGCCAAGGCGTCGATCAGCGCGCGATGATCGGAGCAGGCCGCGATGATTTCGGCGAGAGGCCCCTCTACGCCCTTGATCGGCGGCGGCGCCAGCGCCTCGGGTTCGGCGCGGAGCGTAGCGGCCAGCGCCTCGCCCGAGTCGAGACCGTCCTTCAGCGCCAGAAGATCGCGCGGGCCGCCGCGGCCGACCGAGAGGCGCTGCAATGCGCGCTCGACGTCGGGCGTGCGGCGCAGCGCCTCGCGCACCCGCTCACGCACGGCCGCCCGCTCGACGAAGAGTTGCACCAGGTCGAGGCGACGCTCGATGTTGGCGCGCTCGGTCAGTGGTGCTGCGATACGCTCGGCTAAAAGGCGGGCGCCGGGGCCGGTCAAGGTGCGGTCGATGGTGGCTAGCAGGCTGCCGTCGCGCCGTCCGTCCAGCCCGCGCACCAGCTCGAGATTGCGCCGCGTGGCAGGATCGATCTCCATCGTGCCGTCGGCACGTTCGCGGCGCGGCGGCGCCAGCGCCGGCAGCTTGCCGGCCTGGGTGAGTTCGACGTAGTCAAGCAACGCGCCGCAGGCCGCGGTCTCGGCGCGCGAGAACGAACCGAAGCTTTCGAGGGCAGCGACGTTGAAGGCCGCCTGCAGGCGCTTGCGCGCATTGTCGCTGTCGAAGCGCGCCCCGGGCAGCGGCGTCAGCACCGCGTTCCATTCTTCGAGCACGGCCTTCAACGGCTCGCGCGCCAGCAGCCGGTCGGCCACCAGCACCTCGCCGGGCGCCAACCGCGCCAGGGCGGCGGCGAGCTGGCCTGCCAGCAATGGCTGGGTGGCGAAGTCGGCGGTCGAGAGATCGAGCCAGGCCAGCGCCAGCTCGCCCTGCGCCTCGGCGATGGCGGCGAGATAGTTGTGGCTGCGCGCGTCGAGCAGCGAATCCTCGGTCAAGGTGCCCGGCGTGATGACCCGCACCACGGCGCGCTCGACCACCGACTTGGCGCCGCGCTTCTTGGCCTCGGCCGGATCCTCGACCTGCTCGCAGACCGCGACCTTGAAGCCCTGGCGGATCAGCCGCGACAGGTAGGCTTCGTGGCTGTGCACCGGTACGCCGCACATCTTGATGTCTTCGCCCTGATGCTGGCCGCGCTTGGTCAGTGCGATATCGAGGGCGGCCGAGGCCCTGACCGCATCGTCGAAGAACAGCTCGTAGAAATCGCCCATGCGGTAGAACAGCAGATGGTCGGGATGCGCCGCCTTGATCGCCAGATACTGGCGCATCATCGGCGTGGCGTCGGCGGGAAGCGGTGGAAGGGAGCTGCTGTCGGGCACGGGTGGCTCTCGGTTGGGTCCCGGTCTAGCATGATCGGGCTGCCCTCGGCTGGGGGCCAATTGGGGGAAATAAATTTGGGTTGGCTCAGCGGCATCGATCGCGCGGTGGGCAGGCTGGTCGAAGCCGGCCGCTGGCTGGTGCTGCCGGTGGCGCTGATCCTGTTCCTGCAATGGCCATTGCGCGACTTCGTGCAGTGGGGCTCGCGTGAGGCCAACGATCTCGGCCAGTGGGTTTTCGCGCTTTATGTCAGCTTGGCCATGACCTTCGCCACCCGCGAACGCGCCCACCTGGCGGTCGACGCGATCGCGCACGACTACCCGGCGCGCGTACGGTCCGCGATCGGGCGCTGGGGCGGCTTCGCCTGCGTTGCGCCGTGGACGATCTTCATGATCTGGACGGTGGGACCCACCGTGCTGCGCTCGGTCGTGGCGCTGGAGAAATTCCCCGACACCTTCAATCCCGGCTATTTCGTCATCAAGCTCGCCGCCTTGCTGCTGGCGGTGCTGGCACTTTGCCAGGCGCTGATCGACGTCGCGAAGCGAGACCCCTAGGTGGAAAGCGCCGGGCTCTGGATGTTGCTGGCCGTCGCGGTCGCCTTGCTGGCGACCGGATTGCCGGCCTTTGCCGTGCTGATGGGCGTGTCGGCGGCCTTCGCCACGGCGGGCGTGTTGTTGGGCGGCATCGAATATCCGCTGCTGACGGCGCTGCCCGGCCGCATCATCGGCCTCTTGGAGACCGACCTGCTGCAGGCCCTGCCGCTTTACGTCTTCATGGGGGCGCTGCTCAACCGCCTGCCACTGGCCGATCGCCTGTTCCGCTGCGGGGTGGCGCTCGGCCGCCATGGCGGCGGCGCGCCGGCGCTCGCCACCCTGGGGTTGGGCGCGCTGCTGGCGCCGATGAACGGCTCGGTGGGGGCAAGCGTCGCCATGCTGTCGCGCAGCGTCGCGCCCAAGCTCGCCCAGCGCGGCATGCCGGCGGCCGAGAGCACGGCGCTGGTCTGCGTGGCCAGCACGCTCGGTGTCGTGATCCCGCCGTCGCTGGTCCTGATCCTGCTGGGCGACGCCATGATGCGCGCCCATACCGAAGCGACCAACGTCACCAAGGAGATGGTGCGCATCGTCAACACCCAGGACATCTTCCGCGGCGCGCTGGTGCCGGCCGCGATATTCCTGGCGCTCTGCCTGCTGGCGGCGTGGTTCCGCGGCCGCAAGACACCGGCACGCGGGCCCGCCGAGCGGCCGGCGGCGATCGAATGGGTGACGGCCGCCATCGCCGCGGTGTTCGTGGTCAGCCTGCTGGCCGGCGTCGCCGCCGGCTACTTCTATGCCGTCGAAGCGGCCGCCATGGGCGGCACGGCGTTGCTGCTGTTCGGCTGGGCGACCGGCGGCCTGCGCGCCGGTGTCTTTTCCGCCGTGCTGCGCGACACCATGGCCGTGACCGGCGCCCTGTTCGCCCTGTTCGTCGCGGCGACCACCTTCACCCTGGTGTTCCGCACCTTCGGCACCGACCGCCTGCTCGATGCCTGGGTGAAGCTCGTTCCGGGCGGGGCCACGGGCGCCGCCATCACGGTGCTGGTGGTGTTCGCCCTGTCGGCCTTCGTGCTCGACGCCTTCGAGATCGTGTTCGTGATCGTGCCGATTGTCATGCCGTCGATCCTGACCCGCGCGCCCGACGTGGTCTGGATCTCGGTGCTGGCCCTGCTGGCGCTGCAGGCGAGCTTCCTGGTGCCGCCCAGCGGCTATGCCGTGATGATGGCGCGAAGCGCCATGGCCCAGAAGACGGCGATCCGGCCGCTGGTGCGCGCGCTGGGCCCCTATATCGGCGCCCAGCTCGTGGTGCTGGTGCTGGTGGTGACGATGCCCGGGCTCGCCCACCTCGCCCAGCCCAAGGGCACCGACGCGCCGCCTGCCGAAAAAGTCGACGACGAGACGGCCCGCAAGCGCTTCAACGACATGCTGAACCTGCCGCCGCCGCCGGAAGAATAGAGACCTCATGCTGAGGAGGCCGCGCAGCGGCCGTCTCGAAGCATGGCAACGGCAAGACTGGTCCCACCCTTCGAGACGCGGCCCTGCGGGCCGCTCCTCAGGGTGAGGTCATCTTTCTGCAGCTGCATTGCAGCGCGGCATGGCCGGCTGGCCCCGGCTGTCGATTGCCGCCAATATGCCCTCTCAACCGGGAGAGAAACGACGATGACGAGCAAAAGCTCGGAAGCGATGGTCAGCAGCCAGATGGGCGATCTCGACGGCGATTCGCTGGTCATGCATCGCGAGGGCCGGCCAGGCAAGATCGAGATCATCGCCACCAAGCCGCTGGTCACGCAGCGCGACCTCGCCCTCGCCTATTCGCCGGGCGTCGCCGCTCCCTGCCTCGAGATCGCCAAGGAACCGTCGACCGCCTACGACTATACCGTCAGGGGCAACCTCGTCGCCGTGATCTCCAACGGCACCGCTGTGCTGGGTCTCGGCGACATCGGCGCGCTGGCCAGCAAGCCGGTGATGGAAGGCAAGGCGGTCCT
>WNFJ01114232.1_pt1 | contig 13931 bp, 16 predicted proteins | sample 5400461 | NCBI WGS metagenome assembly WNFJ01 (sample SAMN13153349, study PRJNA577476) | soil metagenome | isolation source: 115 cm saprolite on Douglas fir-dominated hillslope | place: USA:California | collected 2013-09-17 | reverse complement strand
CAGATTCGCGGCCATCTGGACCGGCGAGTCGATCAGCGTCGTGAGCGAAACCGTTTCGAAGTGAACTTCGTTCGCGGCATTCGATCGCGTTTCGAGCGCGGTCGCGTATTTCCAGCTCGCAGGAATTCGCAGCACCGGCTCGTATTGCAACGCATCGCTGTGCGATGTCTGCGGGTAAAGAAGGACGGTGTTCCAGCTCAACACCGCGAGGCGCGGCGATGCCGATGCGCCGGCGGTAAAGCTCATCCCGGGTGGCGGCAGGAGGTAATCCAGATCGACGTCGAGCGCGCTCGCGCCGGCCGGGACGTCGACGTGGAATTCGTACATCTCGACCGGATCGCGCGTCCAGGCAACCGGCGCGCCGTTCGCGGAGAAACGCAGGCCGCTCAGTCCGACTATCGGACCGGTCGGTCCATGCTCACCAGGAATCCACTTCGGGTAGAACAGCGCGATCGGACCGGGCGTTGCCGGAATGCTCAGATGCGCGTGAAGCAGATGCGCCGGAGCGTCGACGGCATCGACGCGAATCGTGATCGGCGCGGCCGAGGCTGAAATTGCGAAAAGAAGAAGGAACAGCATTCTGCGCACGAAGTACCTCCAAAGGTGGCCGCTGGTCGGTGGCCAGGAAACCGGTCACCGGCCACCGATTCTATTCGGTCAGCGGCCCTTCTGCGCGCCCTTCGATGAATTGCCGCACGATCGGATTGCTCGATTGCTGAAATTCGAACGGCGTCCCCTGCTCGACGATTCGGCCGTCGTACAGCATCGCGACCCGGTCGGCGATCTTGAACGCCACCTTCATGTCGTGCGTGATGCTGACGGTCGTGCTGTTGAGGGTCGAGTCCATTTCGAGAATCAGGTCCGCGATCACGTCGCTGATTACGGGATCAAGTCCGGTGGTCGGCTCGTCGAACAACAGAATCTCCGGCCGCAGCGAAATCGCGCGCGCAAAGCCCACGCGGCGCCGCATCCCGCCCGACAATTCCGACGGCCGTTTCGTTTCGACGCCGTGCAGATGTACCTGCTCCAGACACTCCTCGACACGCGCGCGGATCTGTTGTTCGGTCATTTCCGTGTGACGGCGGAGCGGGAAGGCGATGTTCTCGAAGACATTCATCGAATCGAACAGCGCCCCTTCCTGAAACGCCATTCCGAAGTGTTGCCGAAATCGATTCATCTCACGCGCTTCGAGGCAGCAGAAATCTTCACCGAGCACGTAGACGTGGCCTTCGTCCGGCTGCATCAGTCCGATCATGTGTTTGAGCGTGACGCTCTTTCCCTGTCCTGAGCCGCCGACGATCACCAGCGATTCGCCCTGCTTGACGTCAATCGAAAGATCGCGCAGCACCGGTTTGCCGCCGAGGGACTTACCGACGTGCTGCACCGAGATGATGACTTCGCCGTCGTTCGGATTCACAGGAGCATCTTTGAGAGGAAGAAGTCAGTGAGCAGAATGATCAGCGACGCGCTGACGACCGCCTGCGTTGTGGAGCGGCCGACGCCCTCCGCCCCGCCCGTAGTGTAGTAGCCGCGCACGCAGCCGGTGAGAGTGAGGATCAATCCGAACGTTCCCGCCTTGATCACGCCGGTCCACAGATCCTTCATGTGCAGAAACTGAAATGTATTGTTTTGATAGATCACGCCGTTGGCGCCGAGGAGTTTGACGGCCACAAGATATCCGCCGCCGATGCCGAGTGCGTCACCGAGAATCACCAGGAAGGGCAGCATGACGATACCCGCGATGACGCGCGGCACAAAGAGGTACTGCACCGGTTCGGTCGCCAGGGCTTTCAGCGCGTCAAGCTGTTCGGTGACGCGCATCGTGCCGATCTCGGCGGCCATCGACGAGCCGACGCGGCCGGTCACCATCAGTCCCACCAGCACCGGCGACAGCTCGCGCAGCATCGCGAGCGCGACCGCGCTGCCGACGTAATTCTCGGCGTGCACGCGATGAAATCCGCTGTAGGTCTCGAGAGCGAAGACCATTCCGGTAAACATCGTGGTCAGAAAAACGACCGGCACCGATTCGACGCCGACGCGCACCATCTGCCGGAACCATGAGTCGATTTCGAACGGAGGGCGCACGCCCCAGACCAGCGTTCGCCACAGCATGCGGAACCACAGGCCGGTCTGCTCGAAGAGCCGCAGAAAAACGAGGCCGACGTTTTCGAGAACGCTGGTCATTTGTAGATCCGAGGCACGCGTTTGCTGATTCGGCAGAACACTTCGTAGGAGATTGTACCGGCGCGGGTCGCCAGCTCCTCGACCGAAATGTCATTCCCGAGAAGAACGACCTCATCACCAAAGCGCGCCTCAGGAACGTCGGTGACGTCAATTGTTAACAGATCCATCGACACGCGCCCCACCACCGGCGCGCGGCGGCCACGCACGAGGACCTCCGCGTTATTGGAGAGCTTACGGTCGTAGCCATCGGCATAACCGACGGGAAGCGTCGCGATGCGGCTCGGACGCCGCGTGTGAAAGGTCGTTCCATATCCGATGCCGTGACCGGCCGGCAACTCCTTCAATCGCGCGACTTCCGTCCGCCAGCGGAGAACCGGCTCGAGGCGCTCTCCGACAACCTCCGCTCCAAACAGCGCGACGCCAACGCGGACGTAATCGCCCGGCGCGGTCAAACCGCGCATCGTGGCCGCGCTGTTCGCGAGATGCCTCCGTTTCGCCGGTATCTGCGCGCTCAATGCGCGGAACTTCTCGACCTGCTGATTGGTGAGCGGATCGCTCGCATCGTCAGCGTTCGCAAAGTGTGTGTAGACAGCATCGATGCGCAAGCGCGGCACCGACCGAATCATCTCCATCACCCGCGGAAGCTCGGCCTCGGTCACGCCCATGCGTCCCATGCCGGTGTCGAGTTTGAGATGAATCGCGACGTCACGCTCCCGCGCAATGCGACAGACGAATTCGAGCTCCTCGGGGCCGACGACGCCGACCGTGATCCGCTCATCGAGCGCCATCCGAATCTGACTCTCGCTGAGCGGGCCGAGGACGAGGAGCGGCAACTCGATGCCGGCGCGCCGCAGCTCGATCGATTCCTCTAGCAGCGCAGTTGCGATCATTGCGACGCGTTCCGGCTTGCAGAGCTTCGCCAGTTCGACGGCGCCGTGTCCGTAAGCATCTCCCTTCAAAACCGCGATGAGCTGCGTCTGGCTCGGCAGCCGTTTCGCGAGCGTCTCGACGTTGCGGCTGAAGGCTCCCCGGTCGATCTCGGCCCAAGTCGGGCGCTGATCACGCGCTGTAGACATCAATATTCTGGCCGTTGATTGGCCGAGACCGGTCTGATGCAAGAAACAGGATCACTTCCGCAACTTCCGCCGGAGTCATGTCGGCGCGGGCGCCGCCGCCGACAGTCGCCCACATCGGCGTGTCGACAGATCCAGGACTCACGCAATTGATCCGAATCCCGTGCTCCTTCAGCTCGACTGCCGCCACTTCCGTGAACTCAATCAGCGCAGCTTTGCTGGCGCAGTACGCGGAAGTACCGGGAAATTTTTCGGGGCCGATCACGCCGCTGATCGACGCGACGTTGACGATCGCGCCCGTGCGCCTCGAGATCATGCTCTTGACGGCGCGCCGCGTCGCGAGAAACGCGCCGCGCACGTTGACGGCGAAGATGCGATCCCAGTCGCGCTCCGACATCTTCTCGATCCGTTTGTTGATGTGCCTGCCGGCGTCGTTGATGAGGATGTCGCATGGACCGAATCGCGATTCCGTCTGCGCGAATAACCGTTCGATGGACTCGGCATCGCTGACATCGCCGGGGACGGCGAGCATCCGGCCTTCGTGTTTGCGAGCGAGACTCTTCAGCTTGCCGGCCGACCGCGCGAAAATCGCGACCGACGCGCCGCGCTCCACCAGCATCTCGGCGGTAGCGCGCCCGATGCCGCTCGATGCGCCCGTGACAATCGCGACGCGTTTTTCGAGTTCTTGGGGAGGCATATAATCCGCGCCGCGCAGGCTACCCCAAAACCTGCAGAAGTGAGGAGAAGGTAATGAACGCGGACCTCAACAACTGGCTTCAACTCATCTTCCGCTGGGCGCACGTCGTGGCGGGAGTCATCTGGATCGGGCATCTCTATTTCTTTAACTGGGTCAACGGACCATTGCAGGCGAAGCTCGATGGCCCGACGAAGAAAATCGTGAACCCGGAGCTGATGCCGCGAGCGCTCTTCTGGTTCCGATGGGGCGCAGCCTGGACGTGGGTCACCGGAATCCTTCTCGCGATCCTCGTCTATTACCACGGCAAGGTCGTCTTCGAAGATCCGACCGCGCCAGGAGTGAATTCGTGGCTGTGGCTCGCCATCGTCCTCGTTGCGCTGGCAATCGGCTTCGTTCTGTACAACGCGATCATGAAGGCGCTGCCCAACAAAGTGCTCGGTGCGGCCATCAACCTCGCGATCTTCGCGGCCGTCTATCTGTTCCTCGAATACGTCGGCCACTTCAGCGGACGCGCTCTGTACATCCACGCCGGCACGATCTTCGGAACGATGATGGCACTCAATGTCTGGATGGTGATCTGGCCCTATCAGAAGAGGATCATCACGGCCGTGAAAGAAGGGACCGCGCCCGATCCAGCGCAGGTCGCGACGGCCGGTCTGCGCTCGCGGCACAACACGTACATGTCGGTTCCACTGATCTTCACGATGATCAGCAATCACTATCCGACTGTTTACGGTATGCCGCCGGTGCAGCGCGACGTGACGCTGGCGATCATCATCGCGGTGGGATTCGTGGCGGTGCGTTTGCTGTATGGGAAGGCGCCGAAGGTGCCGGGGTTCTGAAAATGCGCTTCGCGCGTTGTCGGTTGTCAGTGGTCGATTGTCGGGAAATGCAGCGCCGACAACTGATAACCGACAACCGACAACGCGCCGCGGAGCGGCGCCGATGAGGCTTCTTCAAATCGACGCATTCACCGACCAACCGTTCCGCGGCAATCCGGCCGCGGTCTGCCTGCTCGATCGTGAGCGCGACGAAAAGTGGATGCAGAGCGTCGGCGCGGAGATGAACCTCTCCGAGACGGCGTTTCTGGTGCCGCAAAGAGACGGCTGGTCCCTGCGTTGGTTCACGCCGACGGTCGAGGTCGCGCTGTGCGGTCACGCCACGCTCGCCAGCGCGCACGCCTTGTGGGATGAGAAACTCCTCGGCTACGGCGAAACCGCCCGGTTCCATACCAAGAGCGGCGTGCTGACTGCTGACCAGCGCGACGGTCTGATCGAGCTCGATTTTCCCGCCACGATCGAAAAGAAATCGGATCCGCCACCCCTCCTCCTGGAAGCGCTCGGCATCGCGTCGCCGCGCTACATCGGCAAGAACAAATTCGACTACCTCGTCGAAGTCGGATCGGAAGAGGAAGTCCGCGGACTGAAGCCCGACCACGCGCGACTGCGTCAGCTTGCAGTTCGTGGCGTCATCGTCACGAGCCGTGCCTCGAACGGCGATTACGACTTTGTGTCGCGCTTTTTCGCACCCGGCTCGGGCATCGACGAAGATCCGGTGACCGGGTCGGCGCACTGTTGCCTGGCTCCCTATTGGTCGCGGCGGCTGAAGAAAAACGAGTTCACGGCGTTTCAGGCTTCGCCGCGCGGCGGAGTTCTCCGCGTGCGTCTCGATGGCGATCGCGTGAAGCTCGCCGGTCGCGCGGTGACCGTGCTGCGCGGCGAGCTCGCGGTCTAGTGCTTCACGTCCATCCGGCGATCGACGTCTCGTTGGTGCGCGATCTCTTCCTCGAGTACGCCGGCTTCATCGGCGTCGACCTCGGATTCCAGGATTTCCAGCGCGAGATCGCAACGCTGCCCGGCGACTACGATCCGATTCTCGTCGCCCATTGGAACAGCGAGCCGGCCGGCTGCGTCGCGATGCATCCCATCGAACGCAGCCTGTGCGAAATGAAGCGACTCTACGTGCGCCCATTCTTCCGCGGTCATGCGATCGGACGCGCGCTCGCGGAGCGCATCATCGCGGAAGCGCGGAGCCGCGGGTACGAACGCATGCGACTCGATACACTTCCCACGATGACAACAGCAATCCCGCTGTACCAGTCCCTCGGCTTCGTGGAGATTCCGCCGTATCGTTACAACCCGATCGCCGGAACGAAATTCATGGAGCTGGACCTCCACAGATGAACATTCGCGAGAAGCTCGAGAAAATCGAATTCGACACGCTCGTGCCGCGCGCTGCCAAAAGCGCAGAGACTCGCGGCCGCGATCGCGAGGAGCCGGAGGACGACCTTCGTCCGTCTTACCAGCGCGATCGCGATCGCATCATCCACTGCAAGGCGTTCCGCCGGCTCAAGCACAAGACGCAGGTCTTTCTCGCGCCGGAAGGCGATCACTTCCGCACGCGTCTGACGCACGTGCTGGAGGTGACGCAGATCGCGCGCACGATCGCGAAATCGCTCCTGCTCAACGAAGTCCTCACCGAAGCGATCGGCCTCGGCCACGATCTGGGTCACTCGGCGTTCGGGCATGCCGGCGAGGCGGCGCTCAACAAACTCGTCAAGGGCGGATTTGATCACTACCGGCAATCCGTTCGCGTCGTCGAAGTGCTGGAGGATCTCAACCTCACGATCGAAGTGCGCGACGGGATCCTGAAACATTCCAAGGGCGAAAAAGGCGAGCTGCTCCGTCGCCGGCCGAAGTCACGAGCACTGACCCTGGAAGGCGATATCGTCCGCATCTCCGACATCATCGCGTACGTCAACCACGACATCGATGACGGCATACGCGCCGGGCTGCTGACCGCCGACGACATTCCAAAAGAGATTCGGAACGCGCTGGGGACCACCGGGGCGCAGCGCATCGATCGCATGGTGCGCGACGTCATCAGCGCGACCCTCGCCTGCGATTACGACGCGATCATGATGACGCCCGAGGTGCTGCAGGCATTGGAAGAGCTGCGGACGTACATGTTTCAGAATCTCTATCTCACGCCGCCGGTGCGCAGCGAATTCGAAAAAGCACAAGGCGTGCTGACGACGCTCTTCCAGTACGTCACGTCGCATCCCGAGGAATTCTTCGACGGGAAAAGCGAGGAGCCGGTCGAGCGGCTGGCGATCGACTTCATCGCCGGCATGACCGATCGTTACGCGATCAATCTCTACGAACGCCTGTTCGTGCCGAAAGCGCGCGTGTAACTCGTCATCCTGAGCCGCGAGGCCGGCGAAGGATCTCGACGAAAGAGGTCTTCGCTTCGCTCAGGATGACGAAAATGAAAAACGCTCCGACACTTCTCGGAACGTTTCGATCTGGAGCAGATAAAAGTTACTTGCGGGCGCTCTTGCCGCCACGCTTGGACGAATTCACGAGATCGCGCAGGTCCTTGCCGGCCTTGAAGCGTACGTTCTTCGATGCCGGGATGTTGATCTTCTCGTTCGTTCGAGGATTCCGGCCTTCGCGCGCGCGGCGCTGCGAAATGTTGAAACTGCCGAGGCCTGGAATCGCGCAGCGCTCACCGCGCTGGCATGAATCGGAGATGTAAGCGACGAATGCATCAAACGCGGCCGAAGCCTCCTTCTTCGAAATACCGGCCTGCTCGGCGATGGCGTTGATGACGTCAGCCTTTCCTGCCATAAAAAGCTTCCTCCTGTTTGACTGCGGAAAAATGGAAGTGGTTTGAAGGTTCGCGCGACAATCTAGGTGAACGATTTCGGTTTGTCAACGTGCTTTTTCGCGCTGTTTTCTTCGCTGGCGTGACGCAGAACACGGAGCGATTCGACATACCCCCGTACGACCGACACGACCTGCGCGTGACTCCAACTGAACGGCGCGACCGATAATGGAGCGCCGGTGAGCGGATGAATCTGCTCGGGTAACAGCAGCGACGGTCGCGCCTTGGATCGCGTCCAGCGCAAAAGGTCGAGCGCCGATTGCAATTCGGCCACCGAGGTCGCGCGAGCAATCGCATGCTCCGCGAGCCAGAGCGTGCAGATCAGCCAGGGATTCCCCGAAATATTGCTTCCAACATCCGCGGCGCGCTGGTACGCATCATTTTCGTACCGCGCCAGGCCGCCGGCTTCCGTCTGGATCCACAGTTTGTCGCGAATCGCACGCATTGTTCCCTCCACCATCGCGCTCTCAGCGGGGAAGACGCCAAGGTAGAACGTGGCGAAGGCGGAGGCATCGATGGTGCGATCGAGCTGCAGTTGTCCATCGCGGGCGACGAGGCCGCGTGCGAAGCGTCCTTCATCTTCGATCCACAGATGCCGCACCATCGCATCGCGAATCTCGGCCGCCACGCTCAGGCAGCGCTCGCGACGCTCCTGCTCGTTGAAGAGACTCGCCAACTCGGCGGCGGCGTTCATCGCGGCGCAGACCGCTGAGCACGTGAAGGTGAAAACACCTTGCCGCTCCTCCCAGATGTCGAAGCTGGGCAGCGGGAGGCCGGTCTTCGGATCGCGAAACGCGATCATGAAATCCGTCGTCTGCAGCACGAGTCGCTTGTAGACGGCGCGAACGAAATCGAGATCGCGATTGCGATCGTAGTGACGCGCCAGCAGCCACACAATCAGCGCCGTCTCGTCCTCCTGAATCGGCAACTGCTTGTGGCCGCCGCGGAACCACGGATTCCACGACGGCGCGAGCGAGCCGTCGGGCGTGTACTTGTGAAGGAAATAGCCGCTGTTGCTGATCGTGTCGTTCGCGTAAGTCAAAAACTGACGCGCGATCTGTGGGAAACCGGCGCGGTCGGCGGCATCCGAAACGAACGCCGCATCGCGCGGCCACACATACGAGTAGTGGTCGCTGTGCCCCCACTCGATGTCGGAGTCGCATGCCGCAACGATTCCGCCGTTGCGGTCGCAATGCGCGCGGATCGTAAGGATGGATCGCCGATACAGCTCGATGATTTCTTCCGGCAGATCGCGGAGGTCATCGCCCGATTTATTGACCCAGGTGTACCAGAGCGATGCCGTGCGCGCGATGATTCGAGACGGCGTCTCTTCGACGATCTTCTGATCGAGTGCGCGAACGTCGCCGTACCGCACTCCGGCGCAGATCCAGTAGAAAGCGGTCGCGTTGGCGTTCGGCTCGAGCGCCAGCGAGACCGAGATGGTCGAATCTACTGCCCCCTGCTGTATCGCATTCATCGACAGCTTCCCATCCTCGGCATCGCGCCAGGTGCCCTCGCTGTCGCCGATTCCGCTGCGCCCGCACGCATACTCCTCGATTCCGTGCGAAGAATCAGTAGCAATATTCATTAAGAAATAGCGCTTGGCTTTATAATGGATAATACTCCGCGAATCGGGCTCGAACATCGCGGTGTCCGAGCTGGCGCTGCCGTACAGATTGAAATCGTGGTGAAAGAAGAGCTTGACCTCGCGCGGCTCCGGCCGAAGGTTTCTCACGACGATTTTTCGGAGATAGATGTTCGCGTCGGCATCCACGACGTCGTAGCAGCGCAGTCGGAGTCCGAGGTCGTCGTTGAGGCAATCGACGTCGGTGACCAGGGTCTCACGAAGATAGGTCAGCCTTCGTTGCCAGTCATCGCCCTCCACCCAACTGAGCTTGTCGTCCGCCCACACGCCGAACCGGAAAGGCGAACCGCTGTGGTTTTCCTGACCGACATGCGGGAAGTAGATGTCCGCGAGGCGATATCTGGAATCGAATGCGACGACGAGTGAACCATTGCCGATGAGCAAATCGCGAGGCATTGATTCTCAGTTTAACCGCAACACAAACGCGGTGAAGCCATCGGCGCCCGACTCGGGTGTCAAACGGAGCACACCGTCTTCGACCCAGCGAGCGACTTCGGGGTCGACGAAGTCCTTCACATCGCCGCGCGTCGATCCGGCGACGATCGCGTCGTTCTCTTCCGGCTCGAGCGAGCACGTCGAGTAGACGACGTACTTCGTGGCCAGCTCCTTCGCCGCGACGAGCAGCTCGCTCTGCAGCGGCGCAAATCTCAGCAGATCACTTTCACGCAATCGCCATTTGATCTCCGGATTCTTGCGAATTGTTCCCGTTGCGCTGCAGGGAGCATCGAGCAGCACCGTTTCGAATCGCTTGCGAAACGGCGGCTGACGGCCGTCGCTCACCACGATCTTTTGTGAGCGGCCGATGAGCGGACGAAGGCGAGCGATCGAAACATCATTGCTGATCACGTCTACGCCCCGCGCAGACATCACGATTGTTTTTCCTCCCGGTGCTGCCGCGAGATCGAGAATGTCGCGACTCGTGGCGGCCGCCAGATCGGCAATCACGCCGCTGCCCTCGTCGAGCGCGTAACCTTCGATGTTCGCGCTCGAGCCGGTCAACTTGAACATGCCGGGAACGAGCTTGGAAGCCTCCGCGCCTTCCGGCCGGGTCGACGTGAATATGTCGGGATATGAGAGTTGCTGATTCGCCTCCGCGATCGCCGCAGCACGCTCTTCTCCATACATCCGCATCCAGCGATTGAGCAGCCACTGCGGGTGCGCGGTCCGAGTCGCGAGATCACTCGCGAGCGACTTGAGATCCGTTTGCGACGCGCGGCGCAAAATCGCGTTCACGAAACCGCGCGCGCGCTTCGCGTGGCGCGCCGCGAGGTCGACCGTCTCGGATACGGCGGCGTACGGCGCGACGTCCATGAACATGAGTTGATAAATGCCGATGCGGAGGACGTCGACGACGATCGGATCGAGTCTGTTCAGCGAGCGCTCGGCCAGCGTCTTGATCGCGTGATCGATTCTCGAGCGCCATCGCAGGACGCCCAGAACGAGAGTGCGAACGAAACCGGTTTCGTCCTGGAGAACGATCGACGCGTAAGCCGATTCGCGTTCGATGCGGCGCAGCAGATGGAAAGCGCGTTCGCGCTCGGTCACTCGAGTTGCGCTCCGACGCGCCAGCCGGCCCCGCGCGCGAACTCCGCCGCGCGCTGCCTCGATTTTCCACTGCGCTGCACGACGAGGAGCTGGATCGCTCTATCGCCCGTCGCGACGGTGACGCCGTCATCGATGGACAGAATCTTTCCTGGCTCGCCGCTCCCGGACGCCGGTGCGATGTCGATCAATTTGACATCGCCGGCGAAAACTCCCGGCCACGGATCGAACGCGCGAAATTTGTTGTAGATCGCCGTCGCCGAATCACTCCACCGGATCTCCCCTTCCGCCTTCTCAATTTTCGGCGCGTAGGTCGCTTGCGAATGATCCTGCGGCGTCTCGACGATGCGATCGAGCCCGCCGAGGGTCGACAGCATCGCGTCGGCGCCGATCTTCGCGAGTCGTGGCGAGAGCTCGGATGCTCGCTCGTCGGCTCCGATCCGCGTGCGCGCAATCGAGAGAATCGGTCCGTGATCGAGCTCTGCGTCGACGCGCATGATCGTCACGCCGGTCTCGGATTCGCCATGTTCGATCGCGCGTTGAATGGGCGCAGCGCCGCGGTATTCGGGAAGTATCGAAGCGTGCACATTCAGAAATCCTCGCCGCGGCATGTTCAAAAGCGCGGCCGGAAGAATTTTTCCGTACGCCACAACCACGCCGATGTCCGCCTTCACCGCGGCGATCTGCTGGAGCACGTCACGAATCTTCGCGGGTTGCGCAAGCGGCAATCCGAGCTCACGCGCTTTGACGGCCACGGCCGGCGATTGCAGATTCAGTCCGCGGCCGGCGCGTTTGTCGGGCTGCGCAACGACGAGCGCGATCTCGTGTTCGCGCGCGAGCGCTTCGAGCGTGGGAAGTGCGAATTCGGGAGTGCCGAAGAAAATGATGCGCAAGCGGCGGGATTGTATGAGTTGTCGGTTGTCAGTTGTCGGTTGTCGAGAACCGACCACCGATAACCGACAACGCGCGAAGCGCTAGTGGGTGCTCGTCACCGGCGCCTGATCCTTCAGCGTCGTTGTCGTCTGCGTCGGATCGACCGGCTTGCGGTTGCTTTTCCCCTCGACGCCTTTGTTTGGTTCTGGCGCCGCGCCCCTCATGCCCTGCCCGGACGGCGATTTCGCCGAGCTGGTCACCGGATGCGTCATCGCTGGCGGATTGTTCTGATAATCGCGCGGCGGACTTTCGCGTCTGCACGCCGCCATCAGGATCGTGAGGATGAGAAGAGCCCGCATGCCGCAGAGCATGACATAGAATCGCCGCATGCGAAAAGTCATCGCGACTTCGGCAATCGTCATCGGTCTGGCCGCCGCTGCGGTCGCGCAGACCGCCGACGGCGATCGTGAGTGGGCGGCGCGGGCGGAGGGGCACCAGAGCGGTCACGCGAAAGCGACGCACGTCGACTCCGCGATCGCCGCGTATCAGCGCGCGATTGCGCAGAACCCCAACGATCTCGAGGCGCGATGGAAATTGCTGCGCGCGCTGCGCTTCAAAGGCGCGTATGTGGCGTCGTCGGCTGACGAGAAGAAACAGATCTACAGCACGGCCAAGAAGGCCGGCGAAGATACGCTCGCGATCGTCGATCGCCAGCTCTCCGCGAAAGGCCTGCGATCGGTGAGCAAAGCCACCGAGAAGGAGGTTGCCGCCGCAGCGAAATCGATTCCTGGCGCCGGCGAAGTCTTCTTGTGGGATTCGGTCAACTGGGGCGAATGGGCACTGGCCTACGGCAAGATGGCCGCAGCGCGCGAAGGAGCGGCCGATCGCATCCGCCGCGAAGCGACCATCGCGATGCTGATCGACCCAAAACTCGATGGCGGCGCCCCCTCCCGCGTCCTCGGCCGCCTGCACGACCAGACCCCGCGCATTCCGTTCATCACCGGATGGGCCTCGAATCGCGAGGCGCTGCGCTTCCTCAACGAATCGTTGAAGGCCGATCCGACCAACAAGATCACGCGCGTCTTTCTCGCCGAGGCCATGGTGAACGGAAACTCGGACACGAAACCGCAGGCGATCCAGTCCCTGAAGGAGCTCCTGACGACGCCGAACGATCCGAACTATGAGGTCGAGCAGGCCGCCGCACAGGACGACGCTCGGGCGCTGCTCAAGAAGTGGGGAGCGTAATCGCGGCGACCAGATCGCCGATCGCAACCGTCTCCACGCCGCGAAAACGCAAGCAGCTCTCGGTTTCTGATTGCAACGTCAGCGGAACGCGCCGCAACGTCGGCACCGAGCCGCCGTGCTGTTTCCACAACGCTTCTTTCGCGCTCCAGAAGTGCAGCATGCGATCGGCAATCGTGCACCGACGCATCGATTCGATTTCGGCATCGGTCAGGAAAAGATGTCCGGCGTTTTCCGAGATCTCGCGAATCACCTCGATATCGATTCCGATCGGCCGCGCATCTATCGCAGCGGCTCCGTACTTTCCGGAATGCGAGAACGAGACGTAGTCGCCCGAAGTGCCGGCGCGGCGTAACTCTTTTTCGGCGATGCGGCTCAGCATCCACTCTGTCCGTCGCTTCGGACGCGCGAATCCGCGAATGACAGTCAGCTCTTCTTCGTCGAACTGCGATTCAGGATCTGCAATGTCGCACGCGATCAGGGCGCGTCCGGGCCACGGCGAGAAAATCATGGCTGCGACGGAACCGCCGCCACGAATTGCGAATCGCCGTTGACGTCGACGACCGAGGCGTAGGCCATGGCGGTTCCGGAAAGCATCTTCACGCGGACGGTCATCGTTTCGTCGAGAGGAACGCCGAGCGCGCGATCGGCATCCGCGAGGTCGAAAGACTCGTCGGAGTCGAGCGTGTTCTGGATGATGCGTCCGGCGCGCTGACCCGTTCGCGTGAAGGCTGCCAGACGAAAGGTGATCGGCACCTGACTGGCGTTGAGGATGCCGATGTTGACGCGACGCTCCGCGCCGGGCGGAATCCCGACGATGGTCAGATCCGGCGCGGCGTCACTCACCGACAACGGCTCGATGATCGACGCACGTGCGTTGTGGGCGGCATCGTAGGTTTTCAGCCGTGCGACCGGCGGACGCCGGCCGCGATATTCGATCCACAGCACGCCGCGCCCTTCCGGCGCCTGAAAAAATGTCCGCGTGACATCTTCCCATCGGATGCTTTGT
>WNFJ01566842.1_pt2 | contig 13932 bp, 12 predicted proteins | sample 5400461 | NCBI WGS metagenome assembly WNFJ01 (sample SAMN13153349, study PRJNA577476) | soil metagenome | isolation source: 115 cm saprolite on Douglas fir-dominated hillslope | place: USA:California | collected 2013-09-17 | reverse complement strand
CTGCGGTCATCGCCGAAGCGCTCGGTCAGATAGCAAGCGAGCGCATCCGAGTGCCTGCGCAATTCGCCATACGTTAAGGTTCTACCGTCGCTAATGTGTGCAGTTGCTTCCGGAGCCACTGCGGCCCAGCGATCGATTCGTTCGATCAGATTCATTCAGAAGCCCTGATAAACAAAAGGGGGCGTAGAGAAGTCGCCACGGCCATACATAACGATCAGCGCCACGATAATGGCGAAGTAATAGAGAATTAGCAGCGCACGATGCAGAGCCGGATGTTTCTCGAGCCAGCTCACATGTGTAGTCGGTGCTGGAGATCAGCGATGATGGTTCGCGGCGTTCGCCACGTTTCGCGCTCAAATTCCGCCGGAGAAACTTTGATCCCGAATTCTTCTTCGATCATTAACATGAGCTGAACGGTTCTCATCGAATCGAGAACCTGAAACTCGTAAAGAGGGAGATCGAGATTCGTGAACACCTCTTCGGTTTCGGTGACCGAAGCCAGAAGTTGCAAAACTTTGTCGGAGAAATCCGCAGCTATCATGGATGAGGCGCGGCGCTATCGGGCCGCTTGAATGAATGGAAGATGATCACTTGTCAGCTTCGTGGCAAACGCCCATGAAAGAAATCATCGAGCACGCGATTATAATATATCCAGCCTTTCGGAGTGAGATGACTTTGGTGACGGATGAGAAAAGCGGGGTCTTCATCGTGCTCTTCAAAATCAGCTACCGCAAAATGGTATCGTTGCACGAGTGCGCGGAGTTTTGTGTAATACGCTTCGCGAGCCGAGCGCGAGATGCCGGCCTGATCGTAGAAGTCTCCGCTTATCGGCATGCTCAGAATGAGTGGACGCGCGTGAACCTCTGTCAGCGCGCGCAAGAGCAATTCCAAATCGATCCAAATCGGTGATGCGTTGACGCCATAGCGAAATCCCACGTCACGCGAACCGGGAGGTATTTGCGCGTTCCCGCCTGGCACTGTTGAAACGGTGGCCACATCGGTAATTTTGCTGCTGTTCGCCCGGGCAATGAGTTTGGGCCAGTCGAGTATTTCTGGATGCAGCTTCGGGGCGGGCATGATCTCGCGCCGAATGTGACGGAGCGCCGCCAGATGATCCTGCAACTCCATTACGGCCGTCTGTAGTTTGCCGGCCGGCCAGAGCGCACAGAAAACGACGCGATCGAGCCAATGCCCAGAAGCCAGCCGTGTCAACGCGAATTCAAGGAATGGCCTGTTCTCGAGCGTGCTTGGACATTCCAGCATGCGCGACGCGATTTTCCGCTTCAGGTCAAAGTCGAGCGCGGTGCCGAAGGTCATTTCGCTTGCCGCCATCGGCGAAAAATTGCCCTTGTAACCGATCCACGAGGGTTTAGGCGTCAAAAACCAGCCGGGCGAAAGCGAGACGGCAACCTTTTTGCCGCGCAAATGCGAACCGAGTGCGCCGATTTTTTGCAGCATGGTCAATGGGTTCGCGCCTCCGACACCTACCGGCGAAAGCTGGAAACCTGTCGGCGCAGTGCGAAAAAAAATGTTTCCCCGCTCCGGAGCCGGGGGGACCATTAATTCCGAGCTTCCATAAATCGGGAACACGTTCGCTGCATGCGCGGCGGCACGTTGAAAAGCCACTCCCTGGTTTTTAAGCGAAAAGGAATTCGGAGCGGTGGAGTGAACAGTGATGTTTTCGAGATGAACCACAGCCCTCTCTCCAGCGAACGAAACGGTCACCGCCAAACCGAAGGCGATCAGGCCTGAGAACAAATGCGGCATCTTTTGCCTGCCCTCTACTCGCATCATGACGCCTCGAAGTTATTGCCGCGATTCAAGGCTGCAATTGAATTTCACGTGAGATCTCGCCCTGCAAGTCTGTGAGAACGGCTGAGTTCGCGAATTCGAAGACTCACATTGGAGTTAATACACTTATGTCGTTTAGTATTGGTCAATCATCGCATTTCTAAACAATGGCTTCTTCATCGCTCTGGCAGCGCTTCCAACAATATTTTTTGTACTACCGCGATCTTGATTTTTCTCTCGACATCAGCCGGATGAAATTTCCGGAGGATTTTTTCGAGAAAATGCAGCCGAAGATCGAAACGGCGTTTGCGGCAATGCGAGAACTGGAAGCGGGAGCGATCGCTAATCCCACTGAAAAGCGAATGGTGGGTCATTACTGGCTCCGCAATCCTGCGCTTGCGCCAACCGCGCCAATCCGGCAAGAGATTGAACGGACCATCAACCGGATTAAGAAATTCGCCGAAGATGTCCATGCCGGAAAAATCACGGCCGAAAATGGAAAACGCTTCGAGCATGTGCTGCTGATCGGAATCGGCGGCTCGGCGCTCGGACCGCAATTGGTGGCAGATGCGCTTGGGTCGGCGCGCGATCCAATGGACATCTTTTTCTTCGATAACACGGACCCGAACGGGTTCGACCGCGTCTTCGAGAAGATCGATGACCTGCTCCCCCAAACGCTTGTCATTGTCGTTTCGAAATCAGGGGGGACGAAGGAAACACGAAATGGAATGGTGGAGACGGAAGCGCGATTCAAAGACAAAGGCCTGCCGTTCAACAAGCACGCAGTGGCCGTGACTGGTGTTGGAAGCGATCTCGATAAATATGCCGAAAAGAACGAATGGCTGGCTCGATTCCCAATGTACGATTGGATCGGAGGACGCACCTCGGTGATGAGCGCGGTCGGGCTTCTCCCGATGGCGCTGGAAGGCTTCGATATCGATAATTTTCTCGCTGGCGCGGCGGCCATGGACGAACGGACCCGCGTACGTGAGGTGAAGCAAAATGCGGCAATGCATCTGGCGCTGATGTGGTACTACGCCGGCAACGGCAAGGGCGATAAAGATATGGTGATCCTTCCATACAAGGACCGGTTGGCCTTGTTCGCCAAATACCTGCAGCAACTGGTAATGGAATCGCTGGGAAAAGAAAAAGATCTCGACGGAAACATCGTGCATCAAGGCATCGCTGTTTATGGCAACAAAGGTTCGACCGATCAGCACGCTTATGTTCAACAATTGCGAGATGGGGTCCTGAATTTTTTCGTGACTTTCGTCGAAGTGCGAAAAGATCGGCACGGTAAGCGGCTGGAAGTCGAGGACGGCATCACGAGCGGCGATTATCTCGAAGGGTTTTTGCGCGGATCGCGAAGCGCGCTTTACGAGAATGGGCGCGAATCCATCACGATAAGTATTCCAGACGTGAACGCGTTTAATCTCGGAGCGTTGATCGCGCTTTACGAGCGTGCAGTAGGTTTTTATGGCTCGCTGATAAATGTCAACGCCTACGATCAACCCGGTGTCGAGGCTGGAAAAAAAGCGGCGACAAGACTGTTGCAGCTTCAAAAGGAAGTGAGTCAGAAACTGGTTCCGGGTACTGGAAAGACCGCCGAAGAAATTGCGCGCTCCATCAACGCAGACCCGGAAGACGTCTTTCATGTGCTGCGACATTTGGCGAGCAACGATCCGCACATCAGAGTCGCGCCTGGCGACGAACCGTCGGAAGACCGTTTTTCAGTCGAACAAGACGGGTGATGTGCCGGATTATGGCAGCTGAGAATGGAAAAGATTTCCAGAGCGTTCCTTGGAACGATGCCGTCCGTTTTATCCGGCAACTAAGTCACGATCTGCGCAATGATTTAAATGCCATCGAATTGCAATCTGCTTACATCGTTGAGCTGGAGAACAACAAAGAATTCAAAAACGAGATAAAACGTTTGCGCGAAATGATCTCAGGTCTGGCCTCCACTTTACAACGGCTTTCTAGGGCAGTCGGGGAGGTTAGACCTACCTTGATCCCGTACCAGGTCGCTGATTTTATGCAAGATTTGCGCGAGAAGATCGACCGCGATTTCCCAAAGGAGAGCAGGGAAATCTCCTGGGACATTCAGCTCAACGACGGGATGCTGAATGTTGATCCTCAGTTTTTCGAGGAAGCATTTACCGAGCTTTTCGCCAATGCCTTCCGGCACGATCGTGGCCAGGGTCCGCTTGTCGCGAGCGCGAAGATCGATGACAAGGGATTTCTCTTGACCCTGCATGAACCTAAGGCTCGTTTTGACTTGCCCACCCAAAATTGGGGACGCGAACCGCTTCGGAAAATGAGCCAGCGCCATTATGGTCTTGGTCTGAATCGTGTCCGCGCTATCGTAGAAGCTCACGGCGGCGATCTAAATGCTCAATATGATCCGAAAGTTTCGGCGCTCACCACGACCCTTAGGCTTCCGCTGTCAGGCTAATCTTTGGAAGAAGCTTGAAACGTCGGTCATTTCTCACCGTTTAAGCAACTGGAGCGTGCTGGTCGTGCGTATTACGGGCAGCGCGACTGAATGAAAACAAATAACCGTCATGTCCTGATCATCGATGACGAACGGCCCGTGCTCATGACGCTCGAGGCTTTGCTGAAGCGGCACGGTTACCACGTGGACACCGCGCCCACCGCCACACAAGGACTCAAGTTGGTAAAATCAAAACCGCCAACGCTCGTATTGCTCGATCTCCGATTGCCTGACGCGGACGGATTAGAAATGCTTGATCGGATCAAGACCGAGCTACCCGAAGTGCAGGTAATTATCCTGACAGCGCATGACTCATTGCACAATGCCATCGAATCGATCAAACGCGGTGCCTACCATTTCATTAGCAAGCCGTACGCGCCCGAGGAGCTGCTTAGCCTGGTGGAAAAGGCATTGGAAACACAATTCCTGTTACGAGAAGCGGAAGAACTTCGGGAAAAAACAGAGCGACTCGAAAAACGGCTGGAGATCGCCGAGGCAAGGCCCACGCCCATTTTCAAGAGCAAACAGATGCAGGAGATCGAGGAATTGATCGATGCGATGGCGCCATCGGATGCCAACGTTCTCATCGTGGGCGAAAGCGGCGTGGGCAAAGAAGTCATAGCCAACACGATCCACGCACGGAGCCGTCGCGCGGGACAGCCGGTGGTGAAGCTCAATTGTGCGGCGTTCCCGCAAACGATGATTGAAGGAGAACTTTTCGGTTATGTGAAAGGTGCGTTTACAGGGGCGATGCACGATTTTCCCGGAATGATTGCAGCGGCAAATGGCGGCACGCTTTTCCTCGACGAGATATCGGATATGCCGGCAGATCTGCAGACGCGCTTTTTGCGCGTGCTACAGGAACGCGAGTATCGGCCGCTTGGCAGCACGCAAACAATGAAAGCAACCTTCCGCGCGATCGCTTCGACCAATCGGCCAATCGCGCATGCACTCGCAGAGAACCGGCTGCGCTCCGATTTGTACTACCGGCTAAACACTTTTCAAATTGAAGTGCCCCCGCTTCGGAAACGTAAAGAGGACATCCCACCGCTGATCGCGCAATTCGTGGAACAATTTTCTCAGCAACTCGGCAAACCGGAGCCGGACATTTCACCGGACGCATTTCAAAAGCTGCTTGATTATTCATGGCCGGGGAATGTTCGAGAGTTGCAAAACGCAATTGAATACGCTGTCGTGCTGGCGCGTCAGGGGTTGATCGACGTGAAAGAGCTGCCCACGGAAATACAATTGCCCACCGCGCTACAACAAGCCGAACTCAGTGCACTTCCGCGCAGCGGCGTGCAAACTCTCGACGACGTCGAGCGAACTGCCATCCTCCAGGCACTCGCAGAGTGCCGCGGCAACAAGAAAAAGGCAGCCGAACTTCTCGGCATCCAGCGCCCCACCCTCTACAACAAGATGAAGCGCTACGCCATCGAACTGTAAGAGAGCGCTCCAGGGAAAACTTGGTCGAGAAACTGAAACTCAAACCCGAATTGTTTCGGGGTGTTCGTGCCAGACTATTCGCCACGGTAAACGCAGCGCGCGGTCGGTGTTTCGTGCACAACGATCGCGCAGAGGCCGGGGCATTGAGGTTCCAATTTCTCCCAGAACCATTCTGCCATTTTTTCAATCGTTGGATTCTCCAATCCTTCGATATCGTTGAGATAGGCGTGGTCCAGTATTTTGAGCAGCGGTTTCATCACTTCGCTGATTCTCGCGTGATCGTAAACCCAGCCGACTTTTGGATCGACATTGCCTTCGACGGAAATTTCAACCTTGAAACTGTGGCCGTGCACGCCGCGGCATTTATGGCCTTCCGGCGCGTTTGGCAAAGTTTGCGCAGCTTCGAAAGTGAAATCTTTGGTTAACCGCGCGCGCATGTTGCCAAAAATACCACGGCTCTTACCGCGTTGTCATCCCGAACGAAGTGAGAGAGCGCTCATCACATCACACAATGAAATTGTGAGATCCTTCGCTCCGCTCAGGATGACAGCGGGATTTGCGCGTGCATTGCTCAGACTCCGCGCTGGGCCGGGCTCCAGATGAACTTGTGCATCTGAAGTTGAAACCGAACATCGAGTTTATCGGCCAGGATCCATTCCACGATTTCGCGCGGATCGATTCGTCCGAAAATCGGCGAGAACAGCACCGCGTGACAGCGAGACGGCAAATCGAATCGCTGCACCCTATCGCGCGACCATTCGTAATCTTCGCGGGAACCCATTACGAATTTCACTTCGTCGCGGGGGGTAAGATGATCGATATTCGACCAAAGATTTTTGTCCACTTCGCCGCTGCCCGGCGTCTTTAAATCCATGATCCGATGGACCCGCGGATCGACTTTCGAGATATCGTGTGCTCCGCTGGTTTCGAGAAGTACGGTGTAGCCGGAGTCGCATAAGATCGACATCAGCGGAAGCACACTCTTCTGCAACAAAGGCTCGCCCCCCGTGATCTCGACCAGGGAACACCGAAACGCCGATACCTTATTGACAATCTCTTTGAGGGTTTGCTTTCTGCCTTCGTAGAATGCGTACTCCGTATCGCAGTAATTGCATCGAAGATCGCAGAAGGTAAGCCGCACAAACACGCACGAACGCCCCATCCAGGTGCTCTCGCCCTGGATCGAATGATAAATCTCGTTGACGGTCAGCGTCTTTTCCTGCTCTTGCATGCGGCTGAAAAAATTGAAACCGTTGATTCGCTGGATCGTTGAACGTGTAACGCAAACCGCCGTAGAGCAAGTTTCCCCCCGTGAGGTGCGCGCCGCTTGGCACGCGTAAGTGCGACACCATGGCTCCTAAATCGAGGCTTTTTTTTGGACAATTTTTCCTAATATTTTTTGATTGACGGGTTTAAAACGGCACTCTACTCTCGCCGCCATGCGCACCGGTTTCGCGTTGATAATTCACCGTTTCGCTCCGTTTCCACTCCGGACGACAACAGACGCCGTCGGCAAGATTTCCACTCCGCTTGTCCACCGGCCAATTCTTGCATTCGTAGCAGGAATTTTCTTTGCTGCCGTTCTTGCTACGCAAGCGCAGGAGTCGGTTGAGCCCGATGTCTTGCCCTCGCTAGCGGAGCCGCCAGCCGCTTCAGCGGAAGCCCCGCCATCCGCGTCAACAGATCCATTTCCTGCTTTACCTCAATCGTTGCCCTCCACCGCGTCGGAGCCTTTGCCCTCTTCAGCGGAGCCGCTGCCTTCGTCCGAGCAGGCGTTTCCGTCTTCACCCCAGCCATTGTCTTCTTCTACGAACTATACAACAGCGCAAACAAACGTTATTCCGCCGCCGACAGCAGCGGGTCCTTACGGCGGCTCCAAGAACGTATTCCCAGGCGGCGAAACGATTTCCTCGGGCGAACCGCGTCGCTTTCACTACGAGCTGCGGCTGACAGTGCGAGGTGTGTGGGATGACAACATCTTTATCAGTCATACGAACAAGGTCTCGGACTATTATTTCGCGATTGAGCCGGAGATCACTATTGGAGTCGGCGACATCGAGGGGCGCAACAGAAGCTATCTCCGATTGGACTACATGCCGAGCGCGATTCTGTTCGTCGATCACTCGGACGAAGACGCATTTAACCAGCTGATTCACCTCGAGGGGGGATATAACTCTGGCCGGTTGACGTTGAGCTTGGCCGAGGATATCGCATTACTCGAATCGGCAAACCTCAACAGCTTCTTCGATACGACGGGACTGTGGGCAAACACCGACGCGAGCGCGCCCACGCGAGTGAACATCTTCTACACGCGCTTGAGGGCAAATTATGCACTGACCGGGAAAATATCCCTGCAGGCCGAGTTTGATTCCCCGACCTACTTCTATCCCACTAAGATTAGTGACTACACTGTTTCTGGCGGCCTTTACCTTTACTATAATTGGCTGCCAAAGGTATCGGTGGGTATTGGCGGCACATTCGGGTACGATTGGGTGGATGCTCCAACTACCAACCAAAGTTTCGAGCAGGTGAACGCACGCCTTAATTATGAGGTGACAGCCAAAGTAGGTTTGTATGCTTCGGGAGGCGTTGAGTTCCGCCAGTTCAACGGCAACCGCAATACGTACGACACACCGGTGTTTGAAATCGGGGCAACTTATCATCCCTTTGACGGTACCAATCTCTCGCTGGCGGCCGGCCGGCGGATTTACAATTCCGGGTTCCTTGCTAACCAGGATTTTGCCAGCACGTACGTTGCGCTCCGGTTTCAGCAGCGTTTATTTCAGCGCCTTTATTTGGGCTTGGGCTTCGGCTATGAAAACTCGGATTACTTCGCCACTGACCGGGACGTCAGTGCGACACGGAATGACGACTACTGGTTTATCGAACCGTCGGTTGACGTGCTGATTACCAGGTGGCTGAGCGCCGGGGTATATTACCTGCACCGCGAGGACAGCAGTAACGAAGAGTTCTTCAGTTTCATAGATAATCAGGTGGGCGTTAGGGCGACGCTCAGGTTTTAAATAGGGTTTGAATCGTTTGCGAACTGGGAGACGGGGACGGTGGTTAGCGATTGCGCTCGCGTTGTCGTTGCTCCCGGAGTTTCTGTTAGCCCAAACCATGCCGGGGACAGCCTCCTCCCAGCCCGCCGGCATCTCTACATCGCCAGCGGCCGACTCGGCGCCTGCATCGACCGGCGGAGCCAGCGCACCGGCTGGTTACATTTTGAGTCCTACCGACCAAGTTTCGGTGGAGGTTTTTGGTGAAGATGATCTGCGCGCAAACGGACGATTGAACCCCGAGGGCAACTTCAGCGTGCCGTTGCTGGGCTCAGTCCATCTGGCGGGACTGACCCTGACGCAGGCAGCGTCGAAACTCACAGAGTTGTACGGCCGCGATTATCTTGTACACCCAAGGGTCAATGTTATGCTCCTTAGCTACGCAAAGCGGCGTTTTTCGATTTTGGGTCAGGTAGGTCACCCTGGGAGTTTCGAAATGCCCGAAGGCAGTCCGGGGGGTATTGATTTACTCGAGGCGATCGCGCTTGCCGGCGGATATACGCGGATCGCCGCGCCGGAAAGAATTACGGTGCGACGACATAACGCCAGCGGGGATCACATTTTCAAGGTTAATGCGAAGCGCTTCAACAAGGGAAGCGGCGGAAGTTTTCTCGTCGAGGCGGGTGATACGATCACCGTCGGCGAAAGTATTTTTTAGTCGGAATTTTCTCCGCCTTCGCCTTTGCGAACGCACTTCTTGGTGTAAGGTTCCAACCAATATTTTGCCGTGATTGATCCTGCCCAATCTCTGACGGGAGCGACCGTTGCGCCCAATTCCGACACACTTGGCGTGCCTTTGACAGCGCAGTACGCCGATGGACCACACAAGTTCGATTTTCGCCGGTATTGGCATTCTTTCCTCGAACGCATTTGGATCGTAGCGATTTGCGTTTTGGCCGGCCTTTTCCTGGCGCTGGGTAACCTCGCGCGGACGCCGAAGCTTTACCAAGGCCACACGCTCTTGGAAGTGGAGTTTCAGGAGCCGACTTTCATCGCTGCGGACGATCCCACGACGCGGATGCGCTCCTCGTTTCTGGCCAGCCAGGATGCACTGCGGACGATCGAACAGAATCTCACTAACCAAACACTGCTTGCGCGGGTTGTGCGCTCCGAAGGTTTGGCGCAGGACGGTGGACGGGCTCTTCTGGGCCAGAGCGTCGTCACCGACAAGAGTTCCAGCGCGAGCGAACGCATGGAGTCGTCGCAGGCCGCCAACAAGACGCAGAACGCCAGTGGCGTCACGACGTTTACGCCGCTCGAAGAAACACTGGGTCGAGCAATGGTCGGCATGGTGAAGCCGGCGATCCGCCGCGGCACGCGCCTGATCGATTTGTACGTGACGCACCACGATCCAGCCATGGCACAGCGCCTGGCCGAAGCTATCGGTCGAGAGTACATCCGCAACTCAATCGAGCGCCGCGCGTCGCTGAGCGAGGACGCATTGCGTTATTTGTTGGAAGAAGAAGAGCGATTGAAGAGGAATCTCCAAAAAAGTGAGGCGGCCGTCGCCGAATACAAGGCGAAGAATCCAGATGCTCTGCAACTCGGTGGCGGCACAGCCGCGACCGGCTCGCAGCAGGGGGCTGGCGCAGGCAGTGGTGGATCTCGGGGCGGTTTGGTGGAGGACAACCTGCAAGACATAAACGGCAAATTGACCGCGGCGAGGGCCGATCAAATTCGTCTCGAAGGCGAGCTCCAGCAAGTCAATCAGATTGGTAATAATATCGACGCGTTGCTCGCGATTCCGAGTATCTCTGCCGCCGCAATGGTGATGGATGCGCGGCGCAGTATTATTCAGGTGGAAGCAGGGATCACCAGCTACGCCTTGCGATACAAGGACAAGCACCCCAAAATGATGGCGGCCAAAGCCGCCCTGGCCGAGGCGAAAAACAAGCTCCATCAAGCGGTCTTGGCGCAACCTGCGCTCATGCGCAATGCCATCGAGCAAATCAAGGCGACAGAGGCCAGCTTGCAACAAGCTTTGCAAAACCAGCAGGGCGTCGCGGTCAATCTCAACCGCACCGCGATCGGTTATCAGGAGCTGGCGCGGCAAGCCGAAACTGATCGTGCGTTGTACGAAAGCGTAATTCGCCAAATAAAAGAGACGAACTTAACAAAAGACGTTAAGGCGAATGCCGTCAGCGTCGTTGAGCATTCCCCGTTTCCGACTTTTCCTGTTAGTCCTCGGCCGACGAGAACGATCCTGCTGGGCCTGCTTGGCGGCCTCGCTGTCGGATTGGTCTTCGTTTTTGGCCTCGACGCACTGGATCGTTCCATTAAAACTGTGGACCAGGCAGAAACCACGCTCGGTCTGCCTGTTTTTGCAGCTGTTCCCGATACCACTGATGAAGGGCCTGTTAGCCGACTGAAACGGCGAAGCAAAGCTTTCGGAAGTTCGAACTATCGCGTCGTGGTGGAAACTCCTGAAAGTCCGGCGGCGGAAGCGTTCCGCAATTTGCGCGCTGCACTTTCTCTCTTAGGTCCGGAAGCCGAGCGAAAAGTTTCGCTGTTCACCAGCGCTGTGCCCAACGAAGGCAAAAGTTTCACAAGCGCCAATTATTCGCTTGCACTGGCTCAACAGGGTTATCGCGTGCTTCTGATCGATGGCGACCTGCGTCGGCCGAACATGCACAAGATTTTCCGGTTCCCGGATGCTAACAAACGCAACAATTCCGACGAAGACACGCCACCTGGAGTGACGGATTGCCTGGTGGGTGAAGCGGATCTGGCCTCCGCGGCGCGCGTGATTCCTGCCGGAGAAATCCAGCTCGTCGACGAGAGCATTGAGCTGACGGGGAAAATTCTTACTGCGACGGGAGGCCAGCTTTCTGTTCTCGCCGGTGGACGACGGGCGCCGAATCCGGCTGAGATTCTTGCCGGCCCATTCAAACCTGTTTGATCGCGTGGTGATCGATAGCGCACCGATTCTTGCAGTCAGTGACACTCTCCTCATGATGCCACATGTCCAAACTGTGTGCATTGTTGTTCGGGCGTCAAAAACACCGCGCCCAGCAGTCCGCCGCGCGATTACCTTGCTGGCAAAGTCAGGAATTCGCCCGGCTGGTCTCATCCTGAATCGGTTGCGGCGGAGTCGCGGAGTTGGCTATTATTACTATTACGCTTCGCACGGTTACGGCAAAGACGAAGGCGCGTATTCTCGCACCTACAGCTATAGTCGCCGATCCGAACCGGACCACGAAGGTAACGGAGCGTAGTTGACGATTCCGTAGTCAGCCCGGCGGTTAATCGCTGCGGATCAGGTCAGGTTTGCAGCGAGGTTTGATCTCGAACCAAAGTTTGATCGTGGCTGATAATTGAACCTCTCGTGCCACAAGCTGCTTCCCCAGCAAAGACCCAGATACGTCGCCACATACAGCTGGATCGATTCGATTTGAATTGGGAAATCGACCAGCGCGTGCAGCGCCACTCCTATGAGCGCCATGATCACCAGCGGCTGCAGGATGCGTCTTCGCGGCGTCCACTCCGGCCTGGCGTGCTCTTTGTAAGTACGAATACCGACTGTTATTCCGCCGAAGAAGAGCAGCACCCAAAGGATTGCTCCGACCCAGCCCCATTCTAGCACCGTCTGCAGGTAATCCTCGTGCAAAAATCTCCACGTCCCCGAAACCTGATCGCTTCCGCTGCGATTGTATATTGGAAATACAACGCGAAACGTCCCTGGCCCAAAGCCGAATAATCCGGCGTCCGGCAACGCGCGCATGGCTGCGCGCGAAGCCTGCCAGCGAGCATCGTTGGGAATGTGCTCGCTCGCCGACTGCCAGCGGTTAAGCGGTTGTTCAAAATGACTGGCCTGCCCAAACGCAATGAGCGCTAAACCAACGGCAAGCGCTCCTGCCAAAGCGACGTTTTTGTGGCCACCCAACAGCTTGCGAAGAAGCAACGATCGAAATTGCACGCAAATCGCAACCAGCAACAGGAGCGCCACTAGCTGAGCCATGCGCGATGTATTCGCGAGCACTGCGGCTATGGTTATGAGAAAAACGCTCGTCCACATCGCACGCATCCACGGATGGGATCCGCTGGCAAAGGCGCGGATAACTAGTCCGGCACTCAATGGCCACACCAGGTTTAAAAATGCGCCGGCATTACCGTGATAATAATAGGTCGCAAAAAATGTCGTTACGCGAACCTCCTCCGGCGGCGGCGGTTGCCAGAAAATCATCTGCGTACCGGTGGCTTTCTGGAGCAAACCGAGGAATGCTATCGAGCCGCCGACCAGACCAATCACATACCACAAGCGAAGCAACCATCGGTTGCTCTGAGAGAGATCCGCGACAAACAAAGTCGTCCCGAGTAGCAAAGCGCCTCGGACCATCCACGCAGCGCTGATCGTGTAATCAACGGAGCCGGCGATGGGTGGCGCGAAGTTGCGTAGCGGCACAAAGGCAAAAAAATCCGAATCGTAGATCGACTTCGCGTTGAAGACCATCCAGCCACCGACACAGATCAAAGCCACGGCTAAAAAAAATAGAAGACGCGGAAATCGGGGCGCTCGCCTACTAACAAGCAACTCAACGGCCCAAAGAACGAGGGCACCCAGCAAGATCCAGTTGGTTACTTGGATGCTTGCCGAGGTTGTGGCGCCGTACGCCCACGGCGCATAGATCAGGGCAGCAAAAAAAATCCAGCGAGATGCGGCGCGAAATAAGTGAGTGATCACAGGAGATGGTGAGCTGGTTCAGGGCGAACGATTATCAGTGATCAGTGGGCAGCTGAACGCGGACGTTACAGCTAACTCATCGAACCATTCAACACTTTCGCGTTCACCGGCCTTTGCCGAAAAGCATGGTGTACAACGTCTTCAAAACGATCATCGCATCGAGCTTTAACGAGTAATGCCGGATGTAATAGAGATCGTACTTTAGCTTCTCCACCGCGTCCTCGTCACTCTCCCCATAAGGATAATTCACCTGCGCCCAGCCGGTGATCCCCGGTTTGACGAGGTGCCGAAAATGATAAAATGGGATCGTTTGCTCATAGCGTTCCGCGCACTTGCTCCACTCCGGGCGTGGACCAATCAGGCTGATGTCTCCTTTGAGCGCGTTCCAAAGTTGTGGCAGCTCATCGAGGCGAAGTTTCCGCAGCCAACGCCCTGCGGACGTCACACGACGATCGCCTTCT
>WNFJ01554710.1_pt1 | contig 13933 bp, 12 predicted proteins | sample 5400461 | NCBI WGS metagenome assembly WNFJ01 (sample SAMN13153349, study PRJNA577476) | soil metagenome | isolation source: 115 cm saprolite on Douglas fir-dominated hillslope | place: USA:California | collected 2013-09-17 | reverse complement strand
AAACCCGCCGTTTCTCCCCTTGTCCCTTTCAACGACAAGACCATCATCAATAGCGACCAAATCCTGAAAATGCCAGAGATTCCCAAGTCCATGATGGTCGTCGGCGGCGGAGTCATCGGCGTCGAGTACACCTGCATGTTCGCGACGCTGGGCGTCCGCGTGACGCTCATCGAAAAGCGTCCGCGCCTGCTGGAATTCGCCGACGCCGAGATGGTCGAAGCGCTTTGCTACCACTTACGCGACCGCCGTGTTACCTTGCGGCTCAATGAGGAAGTCGAAAGCGTCGAGGAAACTCCCGAGCACACCGTCGTCGCCAATCTCAAGAGCAAGAAAAAAGTTTCCGGCGAGGCGCTGCTGTACGCCGTGGGCAGACAAGGCAACGTGGATGAACTGAATCTTGCCGCGGCCGGCTTGGAAGCCGACACGCGCGGGCGAATCGTAGTCGATGAAAATTATCGTACCAAGCAATCGCACATCTTCGCCGTGGGAGACGTCATCGGTTTTCCCAGCCTCGGCTCGGTCTCCATGGAGCAGGGACGCATCGCCGCTGCCAGGGCCTTCGGCGTGCCAACCAATTCCAACCGCGCGAACTATCCTTACGGCATTTATACCATCCCCGAAATTTCCTTCATCGGAAAAACGGAGGAGCAACTCACTGACGAAGGTGTTCCCTACGAAGTCGGAATGGCTTTTTTCCGCGAAATTGCCCGCGGCCAGATTCGCGGCGACACCACGGGGCGCCTGAAGCTCATTTTCGATCCTTCTTCCAAGGCATTGCTAGGCGTGCACATCATTGGCGAAGGCGCTTCCGAGTTGTTGCACATTGGGCAGGCGGTGTTCGCCCTGAAAGGCACGGTGGAATATTTCGTGGATACCGTTTTCAACTATCCGACGCTGGCGGAGTGTTACAAGGCGGCGGCGTTCAACGGTTTGAACAAATTGACGACAAGGACGTAGTCACCTATCAGGGGAGGAGCCGAGTGTCCGAATTCCCGGCTCCTTAAGATTGGCAGGAGCAAAATGCGCAGGACAGTTGGTGTACTCGTGATGGAACATATCGCTGCGGGCCTTGTGGAGGGCCACAAGGTCACCGGTCCGCTCAATATCTTCCCGGAAAAACCGCAATTGCTCGACCCGCTGCAATCCATGCCTGCGGAGGGCATCGTCGATCGCATCCGCCAACAAATCGAAAAAGTGGCAGACGGACAGAAGATCGAAGCCATTGGGATCGGCTTTCCCGGCATCATCCGAAACGGTGTCGTCGAGGATTCTCCAAATCTGCATCAGGCCAAGGGATTTCCATTGCAAGCCGCCTTGTCCGCCGCGCTGACCGGAAAGCTTGCCGGAACCCAGGTCCGCCTTTTTAATGATGCCGACGTGATGGCTGCGGGAATTGCCGCGACGCAAGGAAAATTGAACATATTGATTGGCTTCGGCCGCTTCCCTTCCAGCGAAGGAATCTGGGAGGGTGGGCACTCCGTCGTCACCCTCGACACCAAGGAAATTTTCTGCGGCTGCGGTGGCCGTGGCCATCTGGAGGGAATCCTCGGACGCCGCTCCATGCGCATGCGTTTCATGGATCTTGAGCCTGATGAAGTCTTTGAAAACGCCCGTGCGGGCGACGCGCGTTGTAAGGACTTTGTGATGTTGTGTCACCGCGCTCTGGCTGCGGCCACTGCCACCAGCATCCACATGGAAGGCCCGGGAACATTTTTCATCACCGGCCCGGACACGAAATTCATCGACATCGGACTGCTGGACAGGTTCCTCCACGAAATGGTCAAGATGAGTCCCCTGCAAGGCAGCCGCTTCGAAGTGGTCCCCACCTCCGACGAGATGGGCATCATCGGCGCCGCCGTCAACGCCGACCGCTCCACGCAACACTAGTCAGGCCTGAATAATGAGTCCCTACCGAAAAGCCGGGTTGAAATTTCCATCGCTAGAATTAGATTATGCGCGTCTTAGTCTTGCTCGGAATGCGGAGGAGTCAGTTCCCTCCTCCAAGGATCCGTCACTTTCTCCCTCACGGCGCACCATCCGAGAGGCAAATCGACTAGTTCCTCCACCGAAGGATCTTTGTCCACAATATGGTGAAAGCAAACCAAGGCAGCCGATTCAGCTGTCGATTCGCTGGGCCCATGGAACTGCCAGGCACCATCTTCCAGGTCGTGGTACACGTATAGAATTGTTTCATCTCCGCTCATGATCTTTTTCGTGGCGTATACGCCAGTATGCGGCTGGTCCGAAAACTTCCAATCGTAGAGGCTGCTTTCAGGGTTGTGAGATGCCCAAAAGTCTCTTTCCAAACCGGTAATCGATGCCGTGGAGAACAACAAAGCCTGCCGGTCGCGCCAGCTGTTGTCAAAGGAATCTTCCCAAGGGAATCTATTCTCCAGGTCAGGATAGATACACTGAAAGACGGAGAACGGATCACTTCCGTAGAACCAGGTGGCATAACCAACGACTGCACGGAGTTCGGAACGCTCCTCAACCTTTCTGAATTCGCATTCGACATTCTCAAGTAGATCTCTTTGTCTGAGGCCCTCTTGGATTTGAAGTCCGCCCTTCAGACGAAGGGCGACTTCATTGAGCAAATATTGAGATGTGTCGTCCTTGAGTCCCACGGTGACAATTTCGGGCTGGCGATATGTCTCATACAAACCGACGGTGTACGACCATCCCGGCAGGCTTCCTTCTTCGCGAACATGCACGATGTGGCAGCCATATTTCTCGACATCGTCCACGAGTTTCTTCTCGTCGGCTTTGAGCGCGTTCGCCCGGTGTGCGTCGATTCTGGTTTTCTTGGATTCACTCATGATTGGGTCAAAACTAGCAGGCCAGGCGGGAGCGGTCGAGGGTGAAACCGTTGAGGGGGCCGAGGATCGTCACGGCGATTTGCTCGGTCTGGAGATGCGCTTGCGCGAGACACTGGAGTTCTTCGCGGGTGACGGCTTCGATGCCTGCTAAGATTTCGTCGAGCGAATAGAACCGGCCAAAATAAAGTTCCTGGCGCGCGAGGTTGGACATCCGCGAGCTGGTGGATTCCAGTGAAAGCATCAGCGAACCCTTGAGATGATTCTTCGAGCGGCGCAGCTCCTCTTCCGTCACTAATGATTGCTTCAGCGAGCGGAATTCCTGAATGGTGAGATCGATAACCTGGCCTACGGTTTCCGCGGCGGTGCCGGCGTAAACGGTCATCATTCCGGCATCGGAATAGGGCGTCAGTTCGCTGAAGACCGCATAGGCGAGGCCCCGCTTTTCGCGAATGTTCTGAAAGAGGCGCGAGGACATGCCACCGCCCAGAAGATTATTGAGGACGGCAACGCTGAAGCGATCTTCGTGGCCTAGCGGAACCGACGGAACGCCGATGCAAACGTGCACCTGTTCAAGGTCGCTCTTGCTTTCGAGATGGATGGGTGCATCGGTGCGCGGAGCGCCATCGTCTTCGGCCGGACCAGTCGGCTTCATGTGGCCGAACTCGCGCTGAACCAATTCCAACACTTGCTCGTGAGTGACGTTGCCCGCGGCCGTCACCACCAAATGATCTGGCGCGAACCAGTCCCGGAAACGCGTAAAGAGCGAATCGCGATTAAAGGCCCTCACGGTTTCCGGCGTGCCAAGAATCGGGCGGCCCAGCGAATGACGCGGCCAGAACCCGCTGGTGAAAATCTCGTGAAGGAGATATTCAGGATTGTCCAAATCCATCTTTATTTCTTCGAGGACGACCTGGCGTTCCTTCTTCACATCTTCGGAATCGAATTTCGGGCGCAGCACAAGGTCGGCGATGACGTCAAACGCGATGGGCAGGTGCTCATCGAGAATTTTGGCATTGAAGCAGATCTGTTCCTTGGAAGTGAAGGCATCCAGCATACCGCCGACGGAATCCATTTCGCGCGCGATGGCTTCGGCGGAGCGGCGCTCCGTGCCCTTGAAGACCATGTGCTCCATGAAGTGCGCGAGGCCGTTCTCTTCGGGAACTTCGCGGCGGGAGCCGTTGCGGACCCAGACGCCGACGGAGACGGAGCGGACATGGGACATGGTCTCGGTGATAACCACGAGGCCGTTGGGCAAAACGTGCTTCTGAATGTCGCGCGTTTCGGTGGCCATGCCTAATTGTGACATAGGCGAGAGAAAAGGAAAAACGGAAGCGGTCAAAAACTCTAAACTCAAGCCTTACAACAACATGCAAACAGAGTGCGGCCCCCGGCAGGGCCGAGGCGCTACAGGAGCTTTTCGGCGGGATCCAGCTTGCCGTATTCGCTGGTGTAGTGGAGCGGCACGTCGCCGTAGGTGCCTTTTTCGCGAAGGTAGACTTCGCAAGTGTCGAAGGGCTTGGAGTAAACGTGGATGCTGACGGCGCGCTGGTTGAATTCCGCGAGATTCAAGACCTGATGGACGGGCTTGAGGGGGTTGACATAAGCGGGATGAGCTGGGTCCATTTCGTAGATTTCGGTGGGGACAATGCGGCAAGTGCCGCGCCCCGCATCGCGATCATCAACGCGGAAATTCTGGACCTTCAGCCGGCCGATCGGCGCGGACATCCAGCAGTGCTGACCGCGATGGTTGTGAATGCGGCTGGCCTGGCCGATCTCCCAGCAAATGGTCATGCACTCGAAAACTTCGTTCTTGAAGATGAGCTTGCGCGTGTAGTTGCCCTTTGAGAAATAACAATATTTATCGAGCGTCTCCGGGCGCGCCGAGTGGCGAATGATGTAGTCCTGGACGTTTTCGAGGGTGAAGTCGCGCGCAGGAATGGCGGCCAAGCCTTTGACCCAATCGGCGATGCTGAGCTGCTCGGCTGCGACGTGCTGTGCCATCAGGCGCCTCCGACCTTATATGGGACCGCAAAGCTGCCGAGTTCAGGGCAGGCGCGAGGCGGTCGATTTCGCAATCCGTGGAGAAATAAGGATTGCCAGGGGATTATAGCGCCATTTTGCGGCACGGGTGCAGCGGAGCGGCCGAGAGCCGCGTGTTAAGATGAAGACCAAGGAATTTTCACTTGCTGCCGAAACTCCCATGATTACGGAACTCCTGGGCAAATCGAAAGAAGAGTTGCGCGAATTCTGCGTGACACTTGGTGAGCCGGCGTTCCGTGGAGCGCAGATCTATCACGCGCTGTACTCTGAGAGGAAATTTGATGTCGGGCAAATTACGAATTTGCCCGCAGCGCTGCGGGAGCGGCTGTTGAGAGAGGCGCGTGTCACTTTGCCGGAGGTGAAGCAAAGATTTACCTCGGCGGATGGCTCGGTGCGCTACTTGTTCGGGCTGGGAGATGCGGAAAAAGTCAAAACATTTAACGCAGAGGGCACAGAGAGCACAGAGTTTGCAGAGAAGAGCGGAGAAGAAAGAGCAAGCCGCCGCTTGCAAAAGCCGGCTTCGGTGGAGGCGGTGTTCATGCCGAGCGAAGGGCGGCAGACGATTTGCGTTTCCACACAGGCGGGTTGCGCGGTGGATTGCCATTTTTGCCTGACGGCGCAACTCGGACTGATTCGCAACCTCACGGCAGGAGAGATCCTGGCGCAAGTTTTGCTGCCGCTCGAAGAAGCGCACCGAGGCACGCGCATCGAAATGAAAGATGGCGGGCTTCCGGCAGGGCTGGGACAGGTTCCGCCAGCCGCCACGAAGCAAATCGAAGAGAAAGATGGCGGCCTAAAGCCCGCCGCTACGAGGACGGGTTTGGCGCCCCAGAGCAACATTGTGCTGATGGGCCAGGGCGAGCCGCTGTTGAATTTCGAGCCGGTGATGGCGGCCGTGCGCATCATGCTGGACCCGGAAGGCCTGGGAATTTCGCCCAAGCACATGACGCTTTCAACGAGCGGGATCGTGCCGGGCATCGAGCGGCTGGCGCAGGAAAAGGTGCGGCCGAAGCTGGCGATTTCACTGAACGCGTCGCACGACGAACAGCGCGATGCGTTGATGCCGATCAACAAGAAGTATCCGCTTTCTGTCTTGATGAAGGCCTGCAAGGAATATCCGCTGCGAACGTGGGAACACCTGACATTTGAATACGTGATGCTCGGCGGATTGAACGATGCGGCGGAAGACGCCCGGCGCGTGGTGCGGCTGCTGGCACCGCTGAAAAGCGCGAAAGTCAACCTGATCCCGTGGAACCCGGGAGAGCTTCCCTACCACGAATCGTCGCCGGAGCGCATTGAAGAGTTCCGCCGGATTCTGGTGGATCGCGGTGTGCCGGCGTTTGTACGCTATTCGCGCGGGCGGGATGTGATGGCCGCGTGCGGACAGTTGGCGCTGCTTCAGATCGACTGCGCTCCGTTGTCAGTTGTGAGTCCTCAGTGATGAGACTGGTGTCTGATCCACCCCCTGCCCCCACCAATTTGCATCGATATCAAAATAAAAGGCTTACGAAATTTGCATTTCGCAACTCGTTGATTCTAAAGGATGCGTTTTTGGTTGTTTAGACCAGCAAAAGCTGAATTGACCGGCTGGAAAAGGAAAAGCGGGAGCAAGCTTCCGTACTCCAAATACAGTTATCTACGAGATAAACCATAGCATAAATTAATGAATTGTCAAGGGCAATTTGCAAAATAATTTCATGGACATGGCGTCTGAGACAAATCCAAGGAGTACATGGAGTTAGGGGACGCGGAGGCCGATGACGGAGAGGAGGCGGCCGCTCTGGGGGCCTTCCTTGCGGTAGCTGAAGAGGAGGTCACGACGGCAGGCGGTGCAAAGATCGCTGATGAAGATGTTTTGGTCGCGGAGGCCGGCGCCGAGAAGCTGGGCGCGGTTGGCTTTGCGGAGGTCGAGGAGGACGCTTTTGGGTGGGGGCTGGTGGCCAGGGGGCATCATGTTCAACCACTGGATGGGATTGGGTTCGTCGCCGGTGTGAAATTCGGCGAACCAGTCGGGGGCTTCGGCGAATTGGGACAGGAATTGAGTGGCGACTTCCGTGCCGACTTCGTAGCAGCAGCCGCCGATGGATGGGCCAATGGCGGCGAGGAGGTCGGCGGGCTTGGTCTTGAAGTGCATTTGCATCTGGCCGATGGCTTTGACGACGATGCGGACGAGAGTGCCGCGCCAGCCAGCATGAATGGCAGCGACAGCGCGTTTTTTAGGGTCGGCGAGGAGAATGGGGACGCAGTCGGCGGTTTGGACGCCGAGGAGAAGGCCGGGGCGGTTGGTGGCCAAGGCGTCCCCTTGGCAGGGCTCGGCTGGTGGAGCGTCGAAAAGATGGATGACGTCGGAATGGATTTGCTTCAGGGCGATGAGTTTCATGTCGGAGGCGCCAAGGGCGGATTGGAAACGGCGGCGGTTCTCCAGGACGTTTTCCTTGGTGTCCCATTCGGTGAAGCCGAGATTCAGGACTTTCTCGGCGTTTTGATCGGAGACGCCGCCGGGCTTGGTGCTAAAGCCGTGGACCAGCCAGGGGAGTTTGGTGAGCGCGGGAGCTTGGAGAACTCTGAGGCCACCGGACATACGTTCGGTCCATTTTGGATCGGACCGGACAGGAGAGTCAGACAGGAATGTCTGTCCTACCTTGCGAAGCTTCCGCCTGGGCTTGAGTGTTTTCGTGGGAGCGGCCATCTTCCAAGTATAGACCGAAGAGGAAGACTCGTTTTCACGGAGTGCGGGGCACAGTATGATTGGCGTGCAGAACTGAAGACCTCGGCTGACGGAAAAGCGGCAGCAAGCTGCCGCAATCCAAACGGAGGCGGGACATTGATCATTGGGATGGGCGTAGACATCGCGGAAGTGGAGCGGATTCAGTTAGCGATTGAGCGGCATGGGGAAGTGTTTTTGAAGCGGATTTATACGACGAGAGAACGAGAATACTGCGAGCGGTTCAAGAATAAGTATGAACGTTATGCGGGGCGGTTTGCGGCCAAAGAGGCGGCGATGAAGGCGCTGGGAACCGGGTGGCGGCGCGGGGTGAAATGGGTGGATTTGGAAGTGGTGCGAGAGACGAGCGGGCGTCCGACACTGGCGATTATGGGTGAGGCGGCCAAAATTGCGCAGGAGCTCGGGGTGAAGAGCGTGGCGCTGAGCATCACGCATACGGAGAGCCAGGCGCTGGCGCAGGTGATTTTCGAGGGTTGAAAGTTGAAAGGAGAATCGAAAACCCAGTTGTACTGTATGAAGCTCGGTCCATTAATACTTACTTCAGAACCTCCCACCCAAGCAGCCGTAGTGATTGGTGGACGGGATGAATCAGACCAGTTCGGCGAATTTCAACTTTGCCCGAAAGTGAGATGTGTGCGACGTTCCGGGCGATTGTCTCGAAAGACTCAATCAGCGGAGTAAGGTCGATCTTGGCCAGTGTATGCTCGTAACCAATTACAATAACGGCTCTACGTTCTTATCCCGCATAGTCCATTAACTTGAAGCAATCGCCGATCGTACTCACATTGCCGCGGTAAGGGTGTAGCAAATTAACGGCCCAGTTTTCGGCCTCCTTACCGTTATCTCCGTTAGGTCGCGTTATCTTTATCTCGATTGCCCACTCGCTGGGTATCAGGAGATCTGGTGTCCGCTTGGTCTTCACTGACTTCGCGTACTTCGGCAGCGAGTTGAGCTCAACCGCGACAAGTTTGACGAGCTGGGGTTCGCCGTACGGTCCAACACCCGGCCGAAAACGGCGGAAGCATTTGCCGCACTGATCGATTCGGACCAATGAGTCGGCAACATCTAGCAAGACTTCATTTAGTTCCATGGCTAGCCCAGGGATCGTAGTGGTCGGCTAGATCCAACTCGCCTCACCACCGGCGACTCTCACATCGCGCCATACGTTACACGGTAAATCCTGCTGAATTCGTACACGAAGGAAGTTGGAAGAGAGTGCGGGGGTGGTGGAGGTGTCGTCGTGTGAGTCGGAGCGGAGGGTGAGAACGCGGAGGGTGCGGCCGAGTTGGGAGCGGCGGAAGGCGGCGGCTTTGGCTTCGCTGAGGGCGCGGAGCTCGCGGGCGCGGCGTTTGATGATGGCACCGGGGACTTCGTTCGAAAGCTTGGCGGCTTTGGTGCCAGGGCGCTTGGAAAAAGAGAAAACATGGAGATAAGTAAAGGGGAGGCGTTCGATGAAGGCGAGCGTTGCGGCGTGGTCGTCTTCGGATTCGCCGGGGAAGCCGGCGATGACGTCGGCGCCGATAGCGGTGTGCGGGAGGCGCTCGTGGATGAGTTCGACGCGGCGAGCGTAGTGTTCCGCGCGGTACCAGCGGTGCATGGCGGCGAGAATGCGGTCGGAAGCGGACTGTAGAGGCATGTGGAAGTGCTGAGCGATGCGCTCGGTGGAGGCGAAGAGATCGACCAGGTCCTGCGTGACGTCGAGGGGCTCGATGGAGCTGATGCGGAGGCGCTCGAGGGCGGTCTCATCGAGGATGCGTCGGAGGAGGTCATCGAATTCGACGCGAAGGGAAAGGTCGCGGCCGTAGGTGCCGAGGTTGATGCCGCTGAGAACGATTTCGCGATAGCCGGATTCGGCGAGGCGCTGGATTTCTTGGATGACTGTATCGGGCGGCAGGCTGCGGCTTTTGCCGCGAACGAAGGGAATGACGCAGTAGGAGCAGCGTGAGTCGCAGCCGTCCTGGATCTTGAGCGTGGGGCGGGTGTGATGGCCCTCTCCGCCGAGGACGGGTGCGGAAAGAAATTCAGTGCGGTCGAAGATGTTTCCAGTAAGGATGTTGCCAAAGGAAACGGCGCAGCCCGCCGCGGCGGGTGCCCCTACAAAGGAATGGAACGGAACGGTCGAGTCGGAGGGAGCCGGCGTGATTGAGCCGGGACGCAAGTCAGCAGCGGGGAAAAAGTCGTTCGCGGATTCAGCGAACGCGGAGGCCGAGAGCGAGTCGACTAGCTGGGGGATTTGGGGCTTGTGGGAATTGCCGACGACCCAGGAGACGCCGGGGAGGGCGGCCAGCTCTTCGGGGGCGCGCTGGGCGTAGCAGCCGGTGACGATGAGGCGGACGGCGGGGTTGGCGGCGTGAAACTTTCGAATGGCATCGCGGGCCTGAGCGTCGGCGGAAGCGGTGACGGTGCAGGTGTTGATGACAATGATGTCGGCGGATGCGGGCGTGGAGGCGGAGGTGCAACCACGGTCGAGCAACTGGCGCTCGAGGGCGGCACCGTCAGCTTGGGTGGCACGGCAACCAAATTGTTCTATGAAGAAGCTAGGCATTTGTACCTATCATAGCGATCCGAAAAAACATTTTACACAGAGTTCACGGAGCACACAGAGGGCACAGAGAAGAGAGAAATTGCATTCCCCATTCGACTGCGAACTCAGCGAAGCGTGCGGCCTGTTGCGGCGCACACAATCCAATCATAGCGGTATTAACGGCGTGCGAAAAGATCGATACCAAGGAAGAATTGCGTTCGTAAGCGGGAATCGCCTTTACTCAGCGGAGGGTGCGCCGCTACAATCTTTCGACATCTATGGCCCATCAACGGTACAACGCTTCCGCGCTGCACGACCCAAAGGTTTCCATTGTTATTCCCGTTTACAACGAGAAATCCACGATTGATGAGATCCTGCGGCGAGTGCTGGACACCGGGGTGCGCAAGGAAGTGATCATCGTAGATGACTGTTCGACCGACGGAACGCGGCAGATTCTGGAAAACATGGCGGCGCGGCAAGCGGGTGGAGATGCGTTCGCTCCAGCGCAGGATGGGAGCGACCAGATCGAGTTGCGGGACTTGAAGTTTTTTTTCCAGGCGCCGAACCAGGGCAAGGGAGCGGCTTTACGGCGTGGCTTCGCGCAAGTAACGGGAGATATCGTGCTGGTGCAGGACGCGGACCTGGAATACGATCCGCGCGATTACGGGGTCTTGCTCGAGCCGATTATCGACGGGCGCGCCGACGTGGTGTATGGCTCGCGATTTCTCGGCGGGCCGCAGCGCGTGCATTACTTTTGGCATTACGTTGCGAACCGGACGCTGACGCTGCTTTCGGATATCTTCACGAACCTGAAGCTGTCGGATATGGAGACATGTTACAAGGTGTTCCGTAGAGAAGTGTTGGCGGGGGTAGAGATCAGATCAGACCGATTTGGATTCGAACCAGAGATTACAGCGAAGATTGCGAAACACAAATGGCGCATCTACGAAGTGCCGATCACTTATGCGGGACGCACCTACGAAGAAGGTAAGAAGATTACCTGGAAAGACGGCATCCAGGCGTTGTGGTGCATTATCCGGTATAAATTCAGCGACTAAGCTGAGGCGTTAGCGTTTTCCGCATAACCTTGTGGGAATTTCTGCTTCCACGTCCAGGCGGACTGAATGATTTCCTCAAGTGAAGAATGAGAGGCTTCCCAGCCGAGGGCACGCTTGAGTTTTTCTTTGCTGGCCACCAGAACTGCAGGATCACCCGGACGGCGCGGACCCAATTTGCGAGGGATTTTGCGGCCGGTGATGCGCTCGGCGACATCGATGACCTCCAAGATAGAGAAGCCGCAACTGTTGCCGACATTGAAGGCTTCACCGGAAACCTTGCCGATTTCCTCAAGCGCGCGGACATGGGAATCGGCGATATCTAGCACGTGGATGTAATCACGGACGCAGGTTCCGTCGGGCGTGGGGTAGTCAGTACCAAAGACATCGACGTGAGGCAGCGCACCCGCGGCGGCATCGAGAACGCGAGGAATGAGATGAGTTTCCACGCGATGATGTTCGCCGCGCTCCTTGGAGGCGCCGGCAGCGTTGAAATAGCGGAGGGACACGTAGTTGAGTCCGGTGTAGGCTTTGTAATCCGCCAGAATCCCTTCGAAAACGACCTTGGATTTTCCGTAGGGGTTGATGGGGGCTTTGCGGTGGTCTTCGGGAATGGGAACGATTTCCGGCTCACCGTAAGTGGCAGCGGTGGAAGAGAAAATGAATTTTTTCACACCGTGGCGCGTGACGGCATCGAGCAAATTCACGCCGCCGGCCACGTTGGTGGCATAGAAAATACTGGGCTCGCTAACTGATTTGGCGACGAGAGCTTCGGCGGCGAAGTGCATCACGGCGTCAATTTTATGCGGAGTGAAGACCGCTTCAAGAGCGGGGCGGTCCGCAAGGTCCACTTGGCAAAAGACGGCGCTCGGAGGCACGGCGGCACGATGGCCCTCCACCAGGCTATCCAAGGCGATGACAGACATGCCACGCGAAACCAAGACTTCCGCGCAGATACTGCCGATGTAACCTGCCGCGCCCGTGACGAGAATATTCACCTGTAAGTTCTCCTCGAATCAGGCAGAAGCCCAAAAGGACACGCGCAAAGTTGTTTGAACCAACGGCGCGGGCAGCGGAAACGAAGGGCGCACCGGCCCGAAAATCCGACAAAATTAAACCTGCGACAAACGGCGCTGAAAGGTAAGAAGAATGAGGTCGGCACGGCGGCGCACGCCGAACTTGTTGAGCAAGTTCGAAACGTGAAACTTTACAGTGCGTTCCGCAATATTGAGTTTGCTGGCAATCTCTTTGTTCGAAAGATTTTCCAGCAGCGAATCGAGGACTTCCTGCTCGCGGCGGCTCAGATTGGTGACGGAATCGGTTTTGAGACGGCGGCCCTGGCCGGTGAGGATGGAATCGACGAATCCGGAAAGAAGCTGGCGCGGAACCCAGAATCCTCCCCCGGCCACGAGCGGAAGAGCGCGGATTAATTGGTCGCGGGCCTCGACATAGGTGAGGAGGCCTTTCACGCCGAGACGCAGGAGCGAAAAACTGTTGGCATCATTGTGTTGCTCACCGACAACGATGAGGCGGGATTCGGGAAAGCGTTCGAGAAGATTGGCTAAGAGGGCACCTGTGGCGGGCTTCGCCGCATGAGCGTCAATGACATAGACCTGGGCCTTGGGCGGCTCAAGAGTCCGGAGGTCGGGCGCGAGAGTGGATTCCAATTGTTTGATGATAACTTTGAATTGAGATTTGGCTAAAATGCGCTCGAACTCGCTCAGCACCAGGGGGTGCGGCGAGAGTATACAAACCGTCAGTTTCGCGGAGGTCCGTTTCGTAGTCACTGTCCGACAGAGTATTGAAAACTGACCTAAGGGGCAAGCCCTTTGGTGTTTCTGTTCACGAATTGTTACTGACAACTACGATGCATGTCCCCGGGATACTTCCTTCAGCAATATAGCAACTATGTGATTGGCAGCATGGCTGGCCCAGAGAGGAGGAGCATCCGGGAAATCGCCATTCGACGCCGCTAATCTGCCGTTCGCTCCTAAAAAACACTGGTTCGCTGCGTGGAAGTAGGTATCCACCCGGAAACCTGGGTAAAATAGAGGCGTGTGGTAAACGCCAGATTTCTTTGGGATTTGGGCCATTTTGTCCGGCGAAGCGGTCGAGGAGCGGCAGTTTTCAGAAGATGCGTAATCTGAACGAATCAGCCAGAGCTTTGCGCGAGTTGCTCGCGCAGCGGATCCTCGTGCTAGACGGCGCGATGGGGACGATGCTGCAACAGCGGAACCTGAATGCCGAGGATTTTGGCGGAGCTGCGCTCGAAGGATGCAATGAGAATCTGGTGCGGACGCGCCCGGATGTCGTTCTGGACATTCACAGAAAATACTTTGAGGCCGGTTCGGACATCGTCGAAACGAATTCGTTTGGCGGAGCGCCGATTGTCCTGGCGGAATACGGACTGGCCGCGGACGCACATTTCCTGAACAAGCGCGCGGCCGAGTTGGCACGGCAAGCGGCGGACGAGTTCAGCGCCCAGGGGAAGCCCCGGTTCGTAGCTGGCTCCATGGGGCCTACGACGAAGGCGATTACAGTCACTGGCGGAGTGACATTCAGCGAACTGCGCGAGGCTTATTACACCCAGGCAAAAGGACTGGTTGACGGCGGGGTGGATCTCCTGCTGGTCGAGACCTGCCAAGATACCCGGAATATCAAGGCGGCGCTCCTGGCGATTCGCAGAGTCTCGAAAGAAATCGGCAGCGAAGTTCCATTTGTCATTTCCGTGACGATTGAGCCGATGGGAACGATGCTGGCGGGGCAAACGGTG
>WNFJ01729923.1_pt2 | contig 13934 bp, 16 predicted proteins | sample 5400461 | NCBI WGS metagenome assembly WNFJ01 (sample SAMN13153349, study PRJNA577476) | soil metagenome | isolation source: 115 cm saprolite on Douglas fir-dominated hillslope | place: USA:California | collected 2013-09-17 | reverse complement strand
CGCTGTTGGTTGCGCGTTTCTCGTCCTGGCCACGATGGGTCGATGAGACGAGATCGCGAATAGCCGCGGGCCCCCGACCGGGGACAACATCGCTGGCAATACGCCGAACTTTTCTGAGCTACCGGCGGGCCCCACGCGTACTCCGTGGCGAGAATCGCGAGCCCCACCGGAATCACCACCAATGCCGGCACAGGTAATACCAGCAGGGCAATCCCGATCAGCAGAACAGTTACGCCGACCACGGACACGACCACACGCTTGACAACTTTGATGTTTTCGAGGTGCCAACGGCTGAACAAACGTTTAATAGGAGACCGGATAGTAGTTCGCCGTCCGGTGCGAGCGACCTCTCATGAATTCGTCGCTGGCCGCTTGGTCGGATCCGTGTTTCGATCGGTAAGAGCAGCGTGCAAACGATCAAGAAAAGGAACCTGCCTGGACTTCAATTTGCGCCTGGCGGCTTCGTCGGAGAAGAAGCATGCCCGATCGACTTCTGGAAATTGTTGGTATTTGCCCGAGCGCGGCGGCCATTCCATTTCGAACAGGTGGCAAATCTCCTTCAAACGCCCAGGCGTGCACAATCTTGCCGCCTTTTTGCTGGATCCAGCCGAGCTCAATCCATTGCCCAACATTTTCGGGACGAAATCCTACTTCCTCTTCAAATTCAATTTGAGCGCGCGTCAGTAAATCTTCTCCGGGAGCTGCTTCACCTTTTGGAATCGTCCACACGTCGTCATCTTTGCGGACAAATAACGGTCCGCCGGGGTGCGCCAGCAGAACTTCTATTTCGTCATTCCTGCGGCGAAACATAAGCAGACCGGCGCTGATCCGACTTCGCGGAGGTTCAGTTTTTTCAGGCATTATTTTGCGCCGGCGCCGCTTGCCACGGGCTCTCTTTGGTGAGGGTGATTGATCTCAACGGCCGATGCGGCCCGGTGGCCATCCCCGACCCCACAGATGAAAAGTGTATGTGAAGACTATATAACCGAACAGATCGTGCTTCGGACCATTATTGACATAAAGCGCGGGGTTGAACTGGAAGTCTGGTGTGACGTTGCATGTGAAACCGATTGTCGAAGAGTTTTCAGACCCGCTTTGGAAATCGACCTGCACACGCCACCTCTCATTGAAGTCGTAGGCATAACCGAGAATTGCTTCGTTTTTGTAGCCGGCATGAATGGCTCCGACGATCACTTTGTGATGCTCGGTGTAGTAGCCAGCTTCGATGTATGGTTGAGGATCGACGTTCAGGTGAGGCGACCAATTGACGAACCCCACGGAAAGAAGAAAAGGCTCTTTCCTCAGCAATCCAATCTCCGTCCCGAAAATCCATTCGTCCGGTTGAAATCCGCGAAACACCGCTACCTCAGCCCATCTGGTCAAGCCCAGTTCGGCTTGCAATTGATACGGATTCGCAATCCGCTTGTCTTGAATTTGCAGACTTAATGAGAGATCCCCGTTCGGCTGCAAATCCGGCGTCACGATTTGGCTCAAGCCTTTTGTCGTGGCGAAAGATGACGACACATTCGTGAAAATCGCCAACATCGTCACCACGATGACGACAGAGAGCCTGACTGTTTTGTTGGTCGCCGTGTCCATTGCTTAACCGCGCGAGTAAAACCGTTGTTTTCGAATTTGTCGATTCCATGTTGAACGCACAGCAGTCGATTTTAAGATCTCGGTAAATGCGCGTACTAGCCATCGACGCTTCTCTGCGCAACACCGGTGTCGCAATTGTCGACGCAAACAACGGCAAACCGCAGTCTGTTTATTTCGGAACCATCCACAACAAAAGCGCAATGCGTCCCTCATCGTGTCTGGTCTGCATCCGCGATCGGCTAGTCGAATTGATTCGCGAACACGCACCGGATTGTTGCGCGCTCGAGTCCGTCATTTACGTGCAAAGCTACAAGACCGCGATCATCCTTGGTGCGGCGCGCGGCGCGGCCATTCTGGCCGCCGCCGAAAACGGATTGCCGGTATTCGAATATGCGCCAAAACGAATCAAGCAATCCACGGTCGGGCGCGGCGGCGCCGGCAAAGATCAGGTGGCGTTCATGGTGCGTGCGCTGCTTGGTCTAACGGAAACGCCGGATGCCGACGCGGCAGACGCGCTGGCGATCGCGCTTACTCATCTGCGCATGCACGAAGCAGCGGCGCGTGGTCTTCCGGGAGGAATGCAAATATGAATCTCGCTCGCCATCTCAATGTGCGCTGGCTCGGGCGGATGGAATTTGCACGTGCGCTCGCGGTGCAGGAAGAACTCGCTGCGAAAAAAAAGGAGGACGCGGCGCTTGAAGATCAGCTGCTTCTTCTCGAACACGAACCGGTTTACACAATTGGCCGCACGCCTGATCGATCCAGCTTGTCCGCCAAAGGACGGACTGGCCGTGGCGAGTTAGGCAGCGCGCATTTGCCGCATCCGCTCTTTTCGATCAACCGCGGCGGGCAGGCGACGTATCACGGTCCGGGCCAATTGATGGGTTATCCGATTATCGACCTGCGGCGGTGTGGCCAGGATTTGCACAAATATTTGCGCTGGCTGGAGCAACTGCTCATCGATCTGCTCGCCAAATACGACATTGCGGCGCAGCGACGCGAGTCGCTCACTGGAGTTTGGGTCGAAAATCGCAAGATCGCTTCAATCGGCGTTGGCGTTCGCCATTGGATCACCATGCACGGGTTCGCGTTGAATGTGTGCGGCGATCTCTCGCCTTTTGACCATATTGTTCCGTGCGGAATCAATAACGTCGCAATCACATCGATGGAAAAGGAAACGAAGAAATCGTCCACAGTTGCCAACGTTGCGCGAGCCGTCGAGAAATTGGTGCTGGATTCGATTGTCACTTTGCGCGTTGCGCCGGAAACGCAAGTGATGAACGCTTAGCCAACATGATTCCACTCGAAGACAACGCCGCCGATATCGTCGGAAAAGCGCAGCGCGGCCTCGGCATTTCCGATTCTGAACTGGCCGAAAAAGCGCGGGTGAGTGCACAGACAATTCGGAAACTGCGCGATGGCGACTTCGATGAATCAGCGCTGCTGAGCGTCGCACCGGTTCTTGGCCTGGACGGTAGCGCCCTTAGCGAAATTGCGCGCGCCGAATGGCATCCAAAGAAAATCGAATCTGTGGACGGTCTCGCGCAATTCACCACCGATTACAACGGAATGGCCGTTAACGCTTATCTTGTGTGGGACCCGGCGACTCGCGTGGCGGCGGCTTTCGATACCGGCGCTGATTCGAAGGAAATGGTCCGCTTTGCGAAGCACCATAAGCTGGACGTGCAACTGATTCTGCTGACGCACGCGCACCCCGATCACGTCGCGGATTTGCCGGGTCTCCGCGAAGAAACCGGCGCAGATGTTTTTACCCCGGCGCGCGAGCCAGTGCCCGGCGCAGAGCCCATCGACGAGGGAAAAAAGTTTCGGCTTGGAAATTTGCAAGTCGATACGCGCCTCACGTGGGGTCATTCCCCTGGCGGTATGACGTACGTTGTGACGGGGCTCGCGCGTCCAATCGCAATTGTGGGCGATTCGCTTTTTGCCGGCTCGATGGGCGGCGGCAACGTGTCGTATCGCGATGCCTTACAAAACAACCTCGAGAAAATTCTGACCTTGCGGGACGAAACCGTCATCTGCCCCGGACACGGCCCGATGACCACAGTGGGCGAGGAGAAACAGCACAACCCGTTTTTTGCCGCTAAGGTTTAGGCTTGGATTTCGCCACTGATTAACACAGATTTTTCACGGATGATTCTAAGCGATTAATCTGTGTTTCATCCGTGTTCATCCGTGGCTAATTTCAGCACATGAATATCGGATTCGTCGGAGTCGGTCGAATGGGCGCGAACATGGCGCGCCGGCTGAAGGTCCGCGGTTTTCATGTCACGGCGGTTTACGATACCAACCGCGCGGCCGCCACAGAACTCGCGTCGGAGCTTGGGTGCGCCGCCGCTCAGGATCTGTCGGAAGTCACGGCCGCGTCCGACGTGATCTTCACCGTGGTGACGGACGACAAAGCGATGCGGCAGATCTTTGCCGCACTTGGTGACAATCTGCTCGTTAACGCTCGCGGCAAATTGTTCGTCAACTGCGCCACGATCTCGCCGGAAGTGCATGTCGAGATCGAAAAGCTGGCGAACAAAGCCGGGGCGCAATCGCTCGAAGCATGCATGGCTTCGAGCATTACGCAGGCTCGCGAAGGCAAGCTCTACCTGATGTGCGGCGGAACCGAAGACGCGTTCCGAAAAGCCGAACCGATTTTGAAAGAGCTTGCCGCCCAAATTCGCTTCGTCGGAAAAGCAGGCGAAGCCGCCAAGGTGAAAGCGCTGGTCAACATGGTGATGAACGTCAACACTGCCGGGCTTGCCGAAGGTCTTGGGCTTGGAGCTGCTCTCGGTCTCGACCTAACGATGTTGCGAGAAGTTTTTTCCCAGACCGGTGCGAACTCGCGCGTGCTGGAAACCGACGGTGAAGACATGCAAAACCGCGAGCACAGCTGTTTTTTCTCCGCTGCCCACGCAGCCAAAGACAGCGGAATTGCGCTCGAGCTCGCGCGCAACCTCGGCCTCGATCTGCCGCTCGCGCGCGCCACAAAGGAACAGTACGACCGCATGATCGCCGAAGGCCTCGGCGAGCTCGACAAATCCGGAATCGCTGAGCTCACCTTCAAAGATCGCCGCAAACATACTGGCGGTCGCGTGTGAATCGATGTCGCACTCAGGCAGCAAAGAAGCCGGACTTTCTCTCAAAGCCCTTTAACTCGAATTCACCGAGCGGACGTGTTGCAATTAGTCCGCGTAGCTTTGTGTGCGCTGCTTCACTCACACAGCACGGTTCGCCCAGCGAACCAGCGAGTTTCTCCAGGCGGAAAATCAAATTTACTTCGCCTCCCATCAAACTTTCTTCGCCCATCGACGCGACGCCGCCAATTGCCACCGGGCCGAAGTGAACAACGAAACGAAACTCCGGTGATTGTCCTCGTTGCAATTCTTTAAGCGCGGAGAGTATCGTCGCTATTTCCTCCGGGCTCGTAGTACTGTCTGGCCAGTACGCAAGAAAACCATCGCCCAGATATTTGTTAACTATTCCGTGGTGATTTTCGATGATTTCCTTACAAGTGAAAATCCACGCTCCGAGAAGAACATCCAAATCCTCGCTCTGCAGGTGCCGGCTGAGCGGCGTAAAACCACGAATATCAGCCACTAAAAGCCAGCATGGAATATGCTCGATCTCGCGCAACGTCCGTTGCATCACTGCTGTTTTATACTCCTCTGAAATGACAACCGGCTGGCGGAACTTGAACACCTGATCTCCGATTGCGATCTGATCGCCATCGCTCAATCGAATCGGGTGATGAATGCGACGCTTGTTCAAAAAAGTGCCATTACTGCTGCCGAAGTCGATCAGCCAAAGTTCCCCGAGATTTTGCAGGTGAATCAGAGCGTGCCGGCGCGACACTTTGGGCGAGTCCAGCACTATCGCATTAGCAGGCGTCCGTCCCAGCGAGCAGCTGCCACGGATAGGACAGCGCCTACCATCGACTGCTTCTAACCAGGCAGCTTCGTCTGGGGGAGCGTTCACGCGGGCATATTGTATCAAAATCTAATACGAGGCGCAAAGGTGTGGCAGCGGGCGATTCGCTGCGGACAACCAGAGCCCATGGTGGGAGCGCCGCCTTTACCTTTCGCCTTCCCTTCGACGCTAATGTTGTATACTTGGCCAAAGTGAGTAACGAACGCGCAGGCGATGTCATGGCCGCGACTTCGCGCGAGTTTGCCGGCGGACAAAAAGTCTTTGGCCGCTACACGCTGATCAAGGTCATTGGACGAGGCGGCATGGGGATCGTCTGGCTCGCGCGCGATGAAGAACTCGAGCGTAATGTCGCGCTGAAGTTTCTTCCCGACTTGATGATCCAAGATCGTGCGGCGTTCGACCAACTCAAGCGCGAAGCAAAGCGATCCCTCGACCTGACGCATCCCCACATTGTCCGCATTCATGATTTCGTCCATGACGAACGCTCGGGCGGCATCTCCATGGAATATATCGATGGCGAAACCCTGTCGAACTTGCGAGCTGAGAAACACCAGAGGGCCTTCGAGCCACACGAGATCGCTACCTGGATAAGTCAGCTTTGCGACGCACTCGATTACGCGCACAGTCGCGCGAACGTCATCCATTGTGACTTGAAACCCGCCAACCTGATGGTGAATCAACGCGGCGATCTGAAGATAACGGACTTTGGTATAGCCCGTAGTCTAAGTGATCCAGCAACCCGGTTAACAGTGGAGCAAGTCCGGAGTGGCACACTCGTTTACATGAGTCCTCAACAGCTAAACGGCGAGCGTTGTACGCAACTCGATGATATTTATTCATTAGGCGCGAGCATCTACGAGCTGCTTACGAGCAAGCCGCCGTTTTATTCCGGAAACATCGATCGACAGATTTGCGAGCGCGTTGCTCCTTCGATGACTGAGCGCCGCAAAGAATTGGACATCGAGCCGGCGTTAGTTCCACCGATTTGGGAAGAAGTAGTCGCGGGTTGCCTGGCAAAAGATCCATTGCGGCGTCCGCAATCGGCAGCAGAGGTTGCGCAGCGGCTGCAGCTTGCCCCAGAGCCGACAAAAACAAGAAGGGCTTCTGGCAAACGCTCAAACAGGAAGGCGCTGCTTGTCGGTGGTATCGCAGCCCTCTTCGTTCTCTCGCTTGCAGCATTGTACTTCGGAGGGCTTAAGCCCGAGGCCAAGCCTGTATCACTGGCGTCGGTGATTCCGGAAAAATCCATCGCGGTGCTCCCATTCGAAAACCGAAGTGAAGAGAAGGCGAACGCCTACTTTGCCGACGGTATCCAGGACGAGATTCTGACGCGGTTGTCGAAGATCGCCGATCTAAAAGTAATCTCGCGTACATCTACGCAGCATTACAAAAGCGCGCCTGAAAACCTTCCTGAGATTGCCAGGCAACTTGGCGTTGCCCATATCCTGGAAGGAAGCGTGCAGAGGAGCGGCGACGCCGTGCGCGTGAACGTGCAGCTGATTAAAGCGGCCAATGATTCCCATCTTTGGGCCGACACCTTTGATCGCAATCTGACCGACATCTTTTCCGTCGAGAGTGAGGTGGCCAAAGCCATCGCCGACCAACTGCGCGTGCATCTCACGGGCCGGGAAGAGCAAGTCATCGCTGCCAAACCGACGGAAAATGTTGACGCTTATGATGCCTACCTGCGCGGGCTTGCTTATTCGCTGAAACCTGGCAATACACCGGCGAACGCCCTTGGCGCACAAAAATATTTCAGAGAAGCCGTGCGCTTGGACCCGAAGTTTGCCCTCAGTTGGGCACTGCTGTCATACGTTGATGCGCTTGGCTATATCACAACGGCTCTTCAACCAACAGGCGTGAAGAGGTACGGCAGGCAGCCGAAACTGCGCTCACTCTTCAGCCCAATCTGGGCGAGGCTTTGTTGGCCAAGGGCTATTACTACTACGCCTGTGTGAAGGATTACGACACCGCGGTGCGTTACTTTGAGCAAGCGCGTCAGTTCCTGCCCAATAGCAGCCGGATTCCTGAATCGCTGGCGTATGTTGCGCGAAGGCGGGGCGAGTGGGAGCGGAGCGAGTCGTACTTCAACGAAGCCGAGTTGCTCGACCCGCGCAACGTTAACCTACTCACCCAGCGCGCACTTTCCTATATCTGCCTTCGTCGTTTCCCCGAAGCCCTGCGAAAGCTTGATCAGATTCTCGATATCGTGCCGGACGATGTAGACACAGTGGCGGAAAAGGCGGCTATCGCACAAGCGGAGGGTGATCTGCCCCATGCCGCCGCGCTGCTTGCTCCGCTCCATCCGGGTGCCGATGACGCTGGCGCGTTGGAAACACAAGTTTACCAAACGATCTTGGAGCGGCGCCCCGGACAGATCATCCCTCGGTTGAAGGAAATGCTTGCCAAGCCTGATCCAGCGCTGGGCTATCGCAATGGCGAACTGCGCTTTTGGTTAGGCTGGGCGCAAGAAGTCGCCGGCGACTATGCCGCGGCCCACGAAAGTTGGCGACAGGCGCGCAGCGAACTGGAACCTTTCGTCAAAGATCAACCGGACAATTTTGGCCTTATTGGCGATCTCGCGCTGACCATGATGGGCCTCGGCGACAAGGGCGGCGCGTTAGCTCTCTCGGAGCGGGCGATGGCAGCGATCCCAATGGAGAAGGATCCTTTGTCAGGTCCCATTCCGATCGAGATCTTCGCCCGGGTAACGTCCCAGATAGGAGAGTCCGACCGCGCCATTCCCACTTTACAGAAATTACTCTCGATACCGTATCCAAGCCCACTGGCTCAAAACACGCCGCTCACTCCTGCGCTCCTCCGACTGGATCCGATGTTCGATCCGCTTCGGGGTGACCCCCGCTTCGAAAAACTCGTAGCCTCGACAGAACGCAACCCGGCGAACAAATAACGCGACGCGTTGAGCGCCCACAATCCTCTCGCGGAGCAACGTAGCTGGACTTAATTCGATATGCAGTCTATCAACTGAAGCTCAAGGGGAGGTGGTATCGCTTGGAGCGACGACCTGTGCCATCCCAGGCGGCACATGTCGCTCTGGGCCCAGCATTTTGCATTGACGGGGTGTTCATCCGCCCCCAACATCGGCTTAGATCAAGTAAACAAACCGGGAGGTCAAGATATGAAGAAGCCAGCGACTAAAAGTTCGAAGAGGCATCGGATCACGAAAGACCAAATCATCGTTCTTATGGACGGCGAGGGACATTACTACGAACTTCCGCGAGCGCAGCTCGAGGGCAGTAGAGTGCCTAAGAGCCGCGAGAAACAGGTCGAGGCAGCTCTTAAGGATGTACCGGAGAAATTTATATGGATTCACCGGACAGCTGTCCCGGGAAGTGTCGCGGCAGATGAAGATCCGTTTGAGGGTGGCCGGGTACTTCACTATGCGGGATTCTACCTGACCTCCGACAAGTTGAAGAGCTAAACGGCTGGACTGTTGGTCACATGGATAAGGACGTCTTACGCCAAGGCGTCTTCTTCGCCTTGCAAGAACCCGGTCGCGTCGCCAATCCATATCCCTTGTATCACCGACTTCGTTCGGAGGCCCCCTTTTACTGGGACTTTGTCTTGTGTGGGTGGTTCCTCACACGGTACGCCGACGTGCGGGCTGCGTTAGCGGATCCGCGATTGACCACGAAGAACTCTCGCTTTGATGTGAGTCAGCTTCCATCAGATCTTCAGAACGACCTTGCACCGCTCGGGCGTGTTATGAAGAGCGTGGTCCTCTATAACGACGCTCCTGAGCACGAGCGGCTGCGACGGCCGTTGAACAGGGCGTTTAGTCCGGGCGTTCTTGAGAGGCTGCGTCCAGAACTGGAGGCCCTGGCCCACGACTTGTTAGCCAAAGCCGAGAAGGACCGGCGGATCGACGTGGTCTCTGATTTCTCAGAGCCGCTGGCCGACCACATGTTCGGTGAGTTGTTGGGATTGCCGCGCGCCAATCGGACGGAGTTCATCGAATGGTGCGATTGGCTTACGAAGTTCACGACGGCGCGACGTATGGGTCATGAGACGGTCTTAAAGGCAAAGAGGGCGGTGAAGAGCCTTGGAGCAGTCTGTGAGTACCTCCGGACGATGATTGCCGCTCGACGAGAAAACTTCGCCGACGATGTAATTGGGCACAGCTTCGCGGTGGAAGCGAACGAAGTGCCTCCTACTGAAAACGAGGTTCTCGCGAACTGCGTGCGTTTCGTTCATGCAGGAACCCGGAACATGGCTGCTTCCATCAACAATGCTGTGATCGCCTTGCTGCGACATCCGGAACAATTCGCTCGTCTCCGCGAGGATCCTCAGTCGATCACTTCTGCTGCGGAGGAGCTGTTGCGCTATGATACCCCTGTTCAGGTGTCGATTCGGGGTGTTCCGGAGGAGATAGAGTTCGCCGGCCGACGGATCGGGCCAAAGCGGCTGCTGGTCCTTTTGTTGGGCGCTGCGAACCGCGACCCCGAGCAGTTCGCCGATCCGGATCGGCTCGACCTGACGCGTCGCCCCAATCATCACGTGTCTTTCGGGGTGGGATCCCATGGATGCGTTGGCGCGTGGCTAACTCGCTTCGGTTTAACCATTGCTATCGGAGCAATTCTCCATCGGCAAACTGCGCTTCGCCTTACGACCAAGAAGTTGCGGTGGAACCTCCCAGCAATGGGGCGAACCGTGAGTGCGTTGCCTGTGTTAGTCAATAGTCACGCTGCCAACAGCAAGAGGTGCCAATTGCCCGTAGCTCGTGCGCGTTCATTGAGGCCTTGCGTTCCTCGGGCGCCAATCCCGAAATGAAACCGATCGGAACCGGTGGTGATACAACAGCGCATCCGAGCGTTTGGTCGGCGCCACTGGACGAGATCCGCCCCGGCTACTCGGCGAAATTTAACATTCGCTGGCGCGACCGGCTTGTCGAAGGCTTCGTTGTGAACTTCGGCGGGCAGTACTACGCCTATGTCAACTACTGCATCCATGCTGGTACACCCCTCGATTGGTGGCCGAACGAGTTTTTCAACGATGACCGCCGGTTTTTGACCTGCGGGACTCATGGCTCCCTGTACGAAGCGGATACCGGTAAGTGTGCCGGCGGTCCTTGCGCAGGTGGGGCATTATTTGCCCTTCGTGTTCAGGTTACCGGAGATCGGGTTGTTGTTAGTGCTAGCTGATCTTTGGTCCCGACAATAGTACGGCTCAACCGACGCGGAAGTGGATGTCGCGAATGGTTTTGCCGCCGAAGCGTTGTTTTAATTTTCGCAGGATTTCGTTCTTGGAGATTTGTTCGAGCTCGTAACGCAATGCTGGTTGGAGAACGCGGACATAGAGAATTCCCTCGCGAAGCGCGACCGGGGCTGAGTGCACGGCGATGAAGGCCTCGGCTACGTCGACAAATCCGGCATCGCCGAGTTGACGTTCAAAGACCGCCACAAACATTTCGGCAATCGCGTGTGAGTCATTCCGGCTCCAAAGCATAGAGCGCGCACTTCTCTTCAAAACCTTTCAACTCAAATTCACCAAGCAACCGTGGCCTAACGAGTTCATGTAGTTTCGCCCGCGCTGTTTCACTCACACAGCAGGGGCTCGCCTAACGAACCCTTCAAAGATCGTCACACACATTTTGGCGATCGGGTTTAGCGAACCGGCGTCCGCCGCGTTGGCTTAAACTTGGCTTGATCCTCGTTAAGTTGCTACAATGGCAACGCGATGAGCCTCACAGAAGAGCCTGATGCTTGGTTGGAACGAGAGGGCCGGGAGCACATTCTGGAGGGCAGTTGTTCGATCGGTCGAGCAACGCTGAATACGCTAATCATCGATTCTGGAAAGGTTTCACGGCTGCATGCGATTATTCATTCTGAACGCGCCGGTGCATTCTGGCTGGTTGATCTGGGAAGTAGTAACGGCACGTTTCTGAACAAGCGACGGATCCACGAGCCAACTCGATTGCGGGACTGCGATCAGATCACGATCGGCGGCAATACGTTCACATTTCGCCAATCGCGGGATCCTTCTGACAGACCGAGAAGCACCGCGCCGGTGGTAACGTCGCAGGAGGAGATCGAAGAAGTCCCATGCTGGCTCCTTGTTGCAGACATCAAGAATTTCACACCTCTTACTCGTGAGCTTTTAAGTCAGAAACTGGCGGTGCTGGTCAGTTCCTGGCTGGCCGGGTGCAAGGACATCATCGGAAAACACGGTGGTATTGTGAACAAATATCTCGGTGACGGAATCCTTGCTTATTGGCCGGATGAAGAGGGCACTGCGAAAAAAGTCGTGGCAATGATTGCGGCATTGAAGCACGCACAGACGCAAGGCCCAGAATTTCGGTTCGTCATACATTTCGGTTCGGTCGCCATCGGCGGTGTTTCCGCCGTCAGAGAAGAGACGCTTATGGGCAGTGAAGTTAATCTTGTTTTTCGGCTGGAGAAGCTGTTGGCCTCGTTAGGCGAGCCGCGCGGAATTAGCGATGCAGCGCACGCAAAGCTGAAAGAGGTCCTCCGATCACGGCCGCTGGGGGATTACGAACTGAAAGGGTTTGAAGCGAAGCGCAGCTTGTTTGCGGTGTAGATTTCAGTCCACCGGAAAAAGACTGCAGCCCTCCAAATGGTGACCTGAATGCACCGTTCAGGTTCCCTTCGAACACGCGCGGCGTACAAAGCCGGCAGGCGCCGTCGCGGTGATTCTTTCAGTTTTTCAAAAACTTCGCCGCGAAAATTTCGGAGAAGAACAATGGGAGGCATCCCCCAATGCTTCCCTTGATAGTGGATGGATGGTGTGGATAAGGGGCCGTGGCCGAGCGGCCGCGGCCCCGACACCGCGAATCCGCCTTCGTTTAAGCTTGCCTAGCATTGCGTAAATACGATGATCACATGCTGTGACCCCCGAAACCGTCACGGAGGGGAGTCGATCTCCCGATCGGTTCTCCACAACGCGTTGGAGCGTGGTTCTTGCCTGCGCAGATTCTGCCGCTGGCGAGGAAACGGCGCGCAAAGCACTCGCCGATCTGTGCAAGACCTACTGGCGTCCCATCTTTGCCTTCATTTGCAGGCGCGGTCATTCCGTTCCCGATGCGCAGGATCTTACGCAGGATTTTCTTCTTATGGTGCTTGAAGGCGATCTCCTCAAACGTGCCGATCCCAGCCGCGGTCGATTTCGCTCGTTGCTGCTTAAGGCATTACAGAATCTTCTAACAGACAACACGATCAGGAAACGCGCGCGCAAACGTGGCGGTGACATGAAATTTGTGTCGTGGGACGAATGGATGGCAGAGGCGCCGTCGAATTTGGCAATTACCGCACAAGAAGCTGAGACTTGGCCTGCCGAAAAAATTTTTGATGTGCGTTGGGCGGCCACGGCAGTGGAACATGCTTTGCGACGTCTGGGCGAAGAGTGCGAAGCCCGAGGGCGTCGCCGCGTGTTTGATGTGTTGAGCGATTGCCTCGCCGCGGAGCGCGAAGATGTTTCGTATCAGAAGCTTTCCAAAAGCCTGGGTGTTCCGGAAACTTCCGTGAAGCGTCTTGTCCACCAACTGCGATTACGATATCGCGCACTGCTTCGCGAGGAAGTGGCGCAAACCGTAGAGAAACCGGAGGACGTTGATGAAGAGCTGCGTTATCTCTGCGCCGTCTTGGCGGCCGGCCCGGCGTGAATGAGTCATGAGCGCGTGCGACATCTCCGATTCTCTGCGGATTCAGGACGGGGTCGCAGGGTGCGCTGAGTGTGGATCAACAGCGCGCGTAGGGCGCGGGTTTTGTTTGAGCTGTATGCTGCGGCGCGCCCTCGGCTGCGAGACTGAGACCACGGAAACGTTGGACGAGGTGCTCGATGAAGTTGACGTGCGCGATGCCGATTGGCGTATCGGCAACTATCAAATCCTTGAGGAAATCGGACGCGGCGGCATGGGCGTCATCTACCGCGCTCGCCAACGACATTCTCGGCGCATTGTCGCGCTGAAACGGATTTTGAGTTATCAAGCCGAATCGCAGGAAACACTCGTTAGGTTCAGACGCGAAGCGGAAGCCGCGGCGAGTCTGGATCATCCAAACATTCTGCCGATCTACGAAGTGAGCGAAAGCGACGACGGCCTGCCGTTCTTCAGCATGAAATTCGCCGCCGGCGGAAGTTTGTTGGACGCCGCGCGAAGCCTTCGCAACGATCCGCGTCGGATCATCACGCTGATGGCCAAGGTCACGCGCGCCGTGCAACACGCGCATCTCCAAGGAATCCTGCATCGCGACCTAAAGCCCGGAAACGTTTTGCTCGATGGCCGCGGCGAACCGCTGGTGAGCGATTTCGGTCTGGCCAAATGGCTCGACACCTCCAGTGATCTTACACGCACGCTCACCATTTTCGGCACGCCCGGTTACATCGCCCCGGAGCAAGGGCAAGGACCGTCGAAAAATCTCACC
>WNFJ01094659.1_pt1 | contig 13936 bp, 30 predicted proteins | sample 5400461 | NCBI WGS metagenome assembly WNFJ01 (sample SAMN13153349, study PRJNA577476) | soil metagenome | isolation source: 115 cm saprolite on Douglas fir-dominated hillslope | place: USA:California | collected 2013-09-17 | reverse complement strand
AGCTCGGTGGTCCGTTTGCGCCAGGCCTGCTCCCGGGACGGATGCACGGTCGCGTCGCGGCGGCCCACGCACGGCCGGTCCGCGCCCGCATTGCACCACGGGCACGGGACGAAAATGGGCCCGGCCGTCTCCAGGAGGCCGAGCGTGGTGACGTGCTGCGCCCGGATCTCGGGGGTCATCGGACGGCCGGATCCCGGCCCGCGGGCGGGGCCGCCTTGAGCCGGGCGGCGATCTTGTCCGCGAGCAGCCCGACGACCTGGCCCTGTGGCTGCTGGCAGACCGAATCAGGATGACAATGGCGGCAGCACTCGACGGCACCGCAGTAGGGGCACGGGCAGGAATGGGTCATAAGGGGGATCCTCCTGGTCCGAGGGGACCGGCAAAAGTTTACCCGGTTAAGATGGGGCTCCGCCGTCCCCGGCGCAAGCCTCAGAACGGGGGGAGCTCCTCGCCGGCGGCCCAGAGCAGGGCCCGGGCGATGCGGTCCCGCGCCTCGGGCGGGGGCAGATCCTCGGCGCAGCGGAGGAGGCGGAGCTGGAGCCGCACGTCCCCCAGGACCAGGGTGTCCCAGACCTTGCCCTCCAGCTCGGCCACGACCAGGGCGGGGCCCCGCTCCTCGGCGCCGGCGAGGGCGAGGTCGGGCTGGTCCGGGGCCAGGCCCCAGGCGGCCCGGCCGGCCGGCGTCCCGAGGGATCCCCCCCAGGTGAGCTTACGGGCGCCCCGCATGTCCCGGGCGTATTCGACCCAGAGCGCCCGGTCCCGGGGATCCCGCCGGGCCGCCCCGACCAGGATCTCCAGGGGCGTCCGGTGGTCCGCCGCCGCGCGCTTGACCGCGGCCCCGGCGAGCTCGTCCGCGAGGCCGAGTTTCGCCAGGTAGTCGTCCTCATGGGAGACGGTCAGGGTGACGCCGTGCTCCAGCGACGGCGGCCGGTATTGCTTGCCGCCGTCGGGGTTCGGGCGGGTGATGGCATCCGTCCAGCGCCGGCGGACCAGGGCGAGGAGCTCGCGCTGGACCTCGGCGTCGAGCCCGGCGCGGAGGACCAGGAGGACGTGGAGATGCGGGTGCCACCCGTGCGGGCCGTGGGTCGTCTCCAGCGCCCGGCAGCTCCCGACCAGGGCGAGCCGGCGCGTGAGCCGGCGCCAGGGCGCGCCCGTCTGGACGTAGCGCCAGGCCCGGGCGACGTGCCGGCGCATGGCCCGGTGGTCGTCGCCCTGGTCGTGCGGGAGCGTGAGGGTCAGCATGTACGCCGCGCCTTGGCGATCCCGGTTCGCCGCGAGCACCGCGCGGAGCTCCTTGGCCCGCTCATACTGTATGCGGTGCATGCACACCGGGCACTCCCAGACGGAGCCGCACCGGAGCAGCCCGGCGAAGTAGGCGGCGCCGGTCTCGGAGTTGAGACGGATCTCCACGGTCCCCTGGCCGCCGGGGGCGAAGGTCCGCCGGCGGCCGCACCGGACGATCCCCTTGGCCGAGCTGAGGTCCTGGGCGACGGTCCGCAACCAGTAGCGGAGCCGGCGGAGCCGGCGCGCCTCCCGGGCGCGCCCCCGGGGGCGCGTCGCGACGGGGGGAAACTCTCCCCTTACTGTTTCCGAGAGGTCCCCGGGCATGGCGTGGAGCACGGCGGCCGCCATGGAGGTTTCAGGCCGGCCCGTGCTCGACGGGTGCGGCTGACCTAGGAAAAATCGCGTCAGGGTGACCTAGGACGAACGATCCCGGGCGGGGCCGTATCTCCGTACCCCCCCGTTCTGGCGTGCGTCCTGGGGCGTCCTGGCGCGATTTGGGCGACAAAAAATCCTCCTGGTCCGAGGCTAGCTGTCGGGAAGGTGTCACTTCCCGGATCCGCGTTTTCGTGCTCAAGTTTTCGACGTGCGGACCGTCGACGTCTCGAGCATGGTGACAGTACCGCGACAGCAACGGCCGGGCCGGTCCGGGAGCTTGCCCTGCGCCCTAGTTCGCGGGGACTTGGGCTCCGAACGCGGCCGCGGCCGCTTCCTGCGACGTCAGTCCGCCGCCGCCCCTACCGGCCGCTCGCGCGGGGCCTCCGACTCCCCGAGGATGCGGTCGACCTCCGAGATGCGGTGCATCTCGCCGGCCAGGTAGCGCACGGCCATTTCCAGCCGCGTCTCCTTCGTGTGTTCGTCCAGGGGGATCATCTCGACCCCGGCCTTGACCCGGGTGAACTGCTTGAGCTGCGCCTTGAGCCCCTTGACCGTGTCCTCCAGCGATTTGATGCGGAGCTGGTCGGGCGTGGGCTTCTCGTTATCGGGCATCGTGGAACACCCCCTCCGTTCCCGCGCGTGCGGGCGTCAGGACCGTCGAGTCAGGACCAGATAACGCCGGCGGCCCCGGATCGTCGTTACCCGGATGAACGCGCCGCGGACTCGCGCTTCCTTCCGCTGCGCGCGGGCCTTCGTGCCATAGGCCCCGTGAAACGTGAACTTGCGGCCGCGCTTCGCCACCTACGCGCCGATCCATTCCAGGCGGATCCGGAGCGCATAGGCGGGCGTGCCGGTGACGCCGGTGAACGTAGTGGCATACTGGACGTTCGTGCTCGGCCCGGCGAAACAGGTGAAGTTGCCGTCGACCTCCGTCCCCAGGGCGGCCGTCGTCGTGATGGTCGCGGTCGTCTGGGTGTTGGCCGCCGTCCCGTTATTGCAGACGATGGACGCGGAGATGGTCCCCGCGGTGCCCGCGGTCGTCAGGATCAGCGAGACGCTCGCGCGGTACTGGCCGGCGCCGGGGATGACCGTGGTCCCTCCGGTCCCGAAGGGCGGGGAGGTCACGACGGCCATGGCCGTCCCCGTATTGAAGAAGTTCGTGGCGGCGATGGCCGCCGTCTGCGCGGTCAGGCTGACCGGCGTGGCCGTCGTTTGGACGATCTGGACTTGCCCCGGCGCCGGCCGCGCGAGGGCGACGGCCGCGACCAGGGCGAGCATGAGGCGGGGGATCCGCATGACTCAACCTCCCAGGATGCCGGGTTGGACCGCGGGGGCCGAGCTCGCCGGCGCCGCGCCGGCCCCTCCGAAGAACGTCACTTGTCCGCCGCTGGCGCTCAGGGTCGGGTGGAGCGCGTCCGCGAGCTCGGCGGCCGTGTACGGCACGTCCGCGAACGGGTCGACGAGCTGCGGCGCCGCGACCGGGACGTTCGTGGGCCGGGCGTTGTAGGGGAGCCCGTTCGGGTCCGGCCCCGTGTGGGGCGTGGGCGACGGCTGCCCGTGTGCCGTGGCGGGCTGCCCCTGCGTCAGCAACAGGATGACGACAAGCGCGAGGGCCAGGATCAACAACCAGGTGTTGCTCATTGTTCGTTGAACTCCACGTCGAGGCCGAGGAAATAGGCGCCCTGGGTGGCGCTCCGGTAAATGAGCGCCTGGCCGGGGACCAGGGTGACCGGCCGGTCCGCGCGGCAGAACTCGCGCACGCCCGCGGACGTCGAGCCCGAGTCGATTTCGTTGTAGATGGCCGTCCCCGGGAGGCCGGCGCCGCCGGCGCCGATGGTGGCCTGGTCGTGGCGGAGCCGGAACACACACTTCGCCACGGTCCCCGCGACGACCAGGGCGCCGCTGACGGGCAGGATCTTCCGCCCGTTGTTCACGTTGTCGTCGAGGGCTGGCGCGTCCTGGTCGCCGGGGTCCGCGGCGAGGTAGGCGCCGCACAGGAAGTTCGCGCTCGATTTCTGGGGCGCCGCCCGGGTAACGGTCGCCACGATGCCCGACCCGGCCGGGTTCGCGAGCGCGACCAGCGCGCCGCCGTTAGCGGCGTTCGTCGCCGCGCGGACCGCGCTGCCCTTGAACCCCGTGCCGGAGAGGGTCGTCTGCGGCGTCCCGGCGGGCTCCAGGTTGAATCCGAGGACCAGGTGCCCGGCCTGGCCCTGGGGCGCGGTCACGACGACGCCGTCGACGATGGGGTCGCAGAACTTGACCCCGAGGCCGGGGACCGGGACCTGGAACGGGGACCCGCTCGCGGCCTTGACGAACGCCACGAAGTTCGGCGGCGCGGCGATCACCATGAGGCTCACGATGGGGGCGCCCTGGCCGAGCGGTTGCGATTGGGCGCCGGCGATCTGCCCGAGGTCGACGTCTGCGAGGACGTACATCCTAGGCCCGCTTTCCAAAGAGGTACACGATCCCGCCCACGATGAGGAGGAGCGCGAGGATCTCGACGGTCGAGAGGACGCGCGAGGCCGCGGCGCCGGCACCGGCGGCGCCCTTTTTGAGCGCGTCGACCGCCTGGGACGCCCGCGTCTTGTTCGCGGCGAGCTGGCCGGAGGCGGTCGCGGCGCCGAGGACCTGAGCGCCCTGGTCCGTGAACACGCCGCCGCCGGCGAGCGCCTGGACCACGTCCGCCGGGACCATGAAGGTCAGCCGCAGCACCGCGCCGCCGCCGATCCGCGGCCCGATCCCGAACCCCCCGATGGAGAGGTCGAGCCCGAGGTCGAGCTCCTGGACCGGATCCGTGAGAGTCCCGACCACGCGCGTCGACGGGTTCGTCGCGATCCGAACCGGGATCGACACGCCGTCCGCCGTCTGGGAGCCGCCCCCCATCGGGATCAGGTCCGTCGTCTGCGCGTTGATGGCGTCCGCGACGTCGCCCAGGCCGACCGGGTTATCCGTCGAGTAGACCAGCCAGTAATGGCCCGCCGGCTCGACGGCCGCGCTCGGGCTGTCGAGGAGGTTCTGTTGGGTGAGGTCGGGCGCCGAGAGGCTCACGGGCCGAGGTACTCCACGCGGATCCGCAGCGCGTAGGCCGGCGATCCGGTGACTCCCGTAAAGGTCGTCGAATAGTTATTCGGGAGCGAATTGGTGGCCTCGCAGACGAACACGCCGCTCACTTCGGTCCCGACGGCCGCAGTAACCGTGATGGCGGGCGTCGATTGCCCGATCAGCCCGAACCCGTTTTGGCAAAAGACGGTCGCGAGGATCGTCCCCGCCGTGCCGACGGTCGTGAGCTGGAGCTCGATACTGGTCCGAAAGAGCCCGTTCCCCGCCGGGAGGAGCTGGCCCGTTGACGTCGCGGAATAGCCCGGTAGGGTCGCGCTGTACCCCGCGAAAAAGAGCGGCGTCTGGGCGATGGCCGCCGTCTGCCCGGTGAGCGTGACCGGGAGGAACGTGCTCTGGGCGAGCAATGTCTGGCCGGCCGCCGGCCGCGTGGCGAGTAGGAACGCCCAATACGCCAGGCCGGGCCAGTAGGGCCAGGTCCGGCGCATCACGCGAGCCCCGTCTTGACGGGCGCGAACTCCGCCACGCGGACGAACAGGTACCGCAACATGACGTCCTCGACGTACGGATGGTCGACGTAGACCGCCTGGCCGCTCACGGTCTCGATCTTCGGGCCGCCGGTCGCGCGGTCCTGGCCGGCGTTGTACATGCTGACCAGGTCGCCGCGGTTGCGGGCGTGGGGTTCCAGCTCGGCCAGGAGCTCGGCGGCCGCGCGGACGTTCGCGACGGGATCCGCGACGGCGGTCTCGGTCGTGAGGTTGAAGCGGGCGAGGTTCGCGTCGTTAATCTGCATGAGGCCCCAATCGCGCGAGCCGTTCGCGTTGGGCGGTCCGACCGCGGCCGCGTTAAACCCGGACTCCCGCCAGGCGAGCGCCATGAGAAGCGCGCGGTCGACGAAGCGGGAGCCGCGCGCCTGGGCGGCCGCGACCCCGGCGTCAAACGTCGACGCCAGGGACCAGGGGAGCGCCTCCGCCGCGAGCTGCGCGAGCGCGATCCCGCCCGCGGCGAGCGCGACCAGGGCCATTTACGGGACCGGCGCCTTGTTCGCCGCGTGGAACAGGCCGAGCGCCGTGAGGACCTGGCCGGCGAGCTGGACGTATGCCGCGATCCCCGCGGGCAGCTTCGCGAATACATCGGGCGAGAGGACCGCGCCGAGCGCCCAAGCGAACACCCCGAACGCCGTTTTCCAGCCGCTCCCCAGGTGGTCGAGCCATTGGGCGACGGCGTCCGAGGGCGAGCTCGTCGCGGCGCGGATCCCGAGGACGCCGAGCACGCCGCCCACCGCCTGGACCACGATCCCGACGCCATGCGGCAGGATCCCGAGCACGGGGCTCCCGGCGACGAACGTCACCACGCCGGCGAGGAAGGTCAGCACGTTCCGCATGGGACTACCTCCGTTGTTCGAGCCGGTCGATGCGCCGCTCATGGTCCGTGAGAACCTGGCGGGTCTCGCCGGCCCAGTAAAAGAGCCCGGCCGCCTGGGCGAGGAGGCCGAGGAGGACCAGAGCGTCCCCGAGCGACAGGCGCCGGCGTTCGGGGCTCATTGCGCCGTCCCGAACGGTTTGGAGAAATCGAACGCCGGCGCGGCGGCCATCCCGGGCGCCGCGGATTGCGTGTAGTAGTAGACGATCACGGCGAGAGCGATCCCGAGGACCGGCTTGCCCACGAGAATCCCGACCACGGCGATCACCACGGGGAGCAGCTCCTTGAGCTGCGCCGCCTTGTGGACGTCCGTCGCGGCGCCCTTGAGCTGGTCGAGGAGCCCCTGGGGCGTGACCGGCTGATGGTTCACGTCCTGGGGCGCCCGGTCGACGGTGGTGAGGGCGCCGCCGAGCTCCGCCAGGGCGTCCGCCACGTTCTGGGCGTCCTGCTGAAGCTGCGCGACCAGGGGCACGGGCACGGGCTCAGGCCTCGACTTTCTCCGCTCCGGCGAGCGGGGCGTCGCAGAATCCGCAGCGGGCGAGCTCGGCGGCGTTCTCGTTGTGGCACGCCGAACAGACGACCAGGTCCGTCCGCGCGGCCCGGGGGATGACGTTGTCCGAGTCGGGCACGGTTCAGCTCCGGAGCAGGTTGAGGACGACCAGCGCGATCAGCACCCAGAGCCACCACGGCAGGGCGAGCGGCCCGGGCTGTTCCAGGATTTGCGCGAGCTCGCGCGCTTCCGTCGCCAGGGAGGTCGCGCCGCCGCCCCCGCCGCCGGCGCCGCACCCGCAACACCGCCCGCCGGCGCCCGTCGCCGCGCGGGTGAACGGCCCCACGGTCACGGCCGGGCCGGCCGGCGCCGCGGCGCTCGCCCCCGCCGGCGCGAAACTCTGGACGCACCCGTAGGCCGTCGCGATCTGGCCGGGCGGGCACTCCGCCAGGAGGTAGGTCCCGTTCGCCACGTTACTTGACCAGGAGAAGCAGGAGGAGGACCGCGCCCACGATCAGCGCCCAGAGCGGGACGCCGGCGACGGTTTGCAGGGCCGGCGACGGCGCCGCCGGCGTCTGGGCGAAGGAGCCGCCCCCCATCGGGAGGCGCCCCTGGACCGGGACGACCAGGTTTTTCGTCGCGGGCGCCGCTTGGACGTAGTACCGGGCCGGGGCGGGGTACACGCTCGCGCCCCCGCCGGCCGGGACCCCGGTGGTCCCGGGGGACGGCCCGGGCAGGGCGGGCGGGGGCGGCGGCAGGACGGGCGCGGGAGCCCGCGGCGCGGCCGGAAGCGCGTAGGTCGGGGACGGCGCCGCCGGCGCCGGCGCGGCGACCGGCGAGGGGGCGACGAGGTACCAGGTCGGGACGTAGACCGCGCCGCCGCCGTTCGGGTAGGCGAGAAGGGCCATTACCCGTGCGCCCCGCGCGCGAGGACGATGAACAGGATGACCACGACGACCAGGATGGCCCATCCGGGGACCCCGGCCACGCCGGGCAGCGTCGACGCGAGGGCGAGCGCCCCGGGCGCGACGGCGCCGTGTTGCTGGTTGAGGATAATCTTGCCCGTCGCCGGGTCGACTACGCCCCCGATGACGAGCTGCGTGTATTTGGCCCACGCGTCCTCTTGCTGCGAGCGCGTGGCCCACCCGCCCCCGGAGAATTCGACGGAGGGGCGGAGCACGTCCGGGGCGACCCCGTGGTTCGCGTCCCGGCTGTACCCGGCCGCGTTCCAGAGGGCGTTGGCGGCGTCCTGGTTGCCGGCGAGCGCGAGTTGATACCAGCCGGCGTTGTCCTTGGCCCGGCCGGCGTCCGCGGGATGCTGGTCGAGGAGCCCGCTCAGGACGGGAATGTCCTGCAAGATGGCGCCGGCGGTCGAGAGCCCCGCGGCGGCGCCGGCGACGAGCGGAACGGGCATTGACGTCCTCCCGAAGTTTACCGGGTTAACCCCGGGGGCCGGATGGGGCCCCCGAAGCGCCCGTTGCTGCTAGGCCGCCTTGGCGATGACGCCCGGCGGGACGTGCTCGATGGTGTGCGCGATGATGGCCCCGACCCCGGCGGGCGCGTTCGTGTCCAGGATGAGGTCGACCGAATTGATGGCCGCCGAGCCGAGCCGGGCGCCGAGCCCGGTGGTCGCGACCTTCCCGTGTTCGGCCAGCTCCAGGTGGAAATAGCCCACCGGGAGGATCGTGGGGTTCCCGAACACGCTTTCCGCCCGGGCGCGGAGGAACGTGGCGACGAGGGTGTCGAGCGGTTTCTCGTTGCCGTTGACCCGGATGGTGACCCGGTTGAGCAGCCCGTCCGTGGGGACCGGCTGGCCGCCGACGGCCTGGGTGTCCGTGACCTGGAGCAGGATCGACCGGAGGACGGCGCCCGGCGTGACCGGCATGATGAGCCGGCTCGACGTGCTCGCGACGAACGGCGAGAGGACGGTCTCGACCTCGCGTTGGACCCAAAACGGCGCCTTGATGGGGAACGGCTCCGTGTCCTCGATGAAGATTTCGACCTGGGTGTTCACCATGGCGAGCACGCCGTCGTTGCCTTTGATGATGGCGGTCGGGTCGTTCCAGGTGACAAAGAGCTGGAGGTTCTGGACCCCGCGGCCGTCGAGCAGCGTGTCCGCGGGCGCCACGGTGCTGAGCGCCTCCAGGGACAGGGGGACCAGGGCGAGGAACGTGTTCGTCGCGCCGGCGGCCTTGGAGACTACCCCTTGGTTGACGCCCGAGGTCTGGTCAAACCGCTGCGCGATCCGGAAGAACGCCGCGCCGCCTCCGACCTTGTAGGGGATGCCGTCGACGTACAGCTCCAGCCGAGCGAGAAGGTTGACGATGTTGTCCGGCAGAATCGTTCCGAGGCCTGTTCCGCCTGTGACCGTGAGCTGCCCCGTCAGGTAGACCCAGATGCGCTTGACGAAGCGCCGGGGCACGCTCAATAGGAACACCGGACTCTTGATGGTCCCGCCCGCCGGCGGCGCCGGGGTCGGGAAGGGGATTGTGCCGGCAGAGCGGAGGCCGGCCCGCATGATGGGGGCGGCCATGGGTCACGCTCCTTGGACGATTTTGCGGACGGGCGGGATCCGGGCGATCAGGAACATCCCCACCGCGACGAGAAGGAGGATGACGGCGATCTCCTTCCCGTCGAATCCGCCGAAGTTGAACGCCATAACGGGGGCCTCGGGGGCTGAGGGACCAGGAAATACCGGCGGGGGTTCGGCAGGGCTAAGGTGGGACCAGCGCCCTAACGGGCCGCCTCCCCCCGACGCCGGCGTGAGCGGGTCAAGGTATGGGGCCCCGGTTCCGGGCTGTCAAGCCCTTCGCGGCCAATGCGTTCCAGGATCCGCTCCCCGCCATTGTATGGTACATAGAGCCGCGATTCGTGCTCCCCGAGGGTGAGGAGGGGCTCCGCGAGCGCCTTCCCGTAGTAGCGCCGGATCCGGTCCAGCCCGACCCCGGGCTCGACGTGGAACCAGTAAATGACGTCCGCCTGGGCGAAAAAGAAGTTGTGAATCTCCTGGGGTTCCCGGGTCGTGCCCAAGATGTTGACCCGCCGCTCGCGGCCATAGGCGATCAGATGGCGCCAGTATTTCGGGAGCTGGTGCGCGGTGCAGTTCTGGGCGAGCTCGTCCATGACCAGGGTAAGGTTGCGGTAGACCAGGGCGGCGCCCGGGCCCGCGACGGGCATGACCGTCTCAATGTCGTTGTCCCGGTAGATGAGCCGGAAGGCGCGCCGCGGGTTCTCCGCCTCCAGCTCCTTGAGCCGGGCGAGCAGGGCGCCGCCGCCCTCGACGACCTCCTCGGCGTCCGTCGCCGGCCATTTTTTCTCGGGGTCGACGATGAGGAGCCGGCGGGCCCGGAGCGCGAGCTCGCGGATCTTCGTGGTTTTGCCGCACCCGCGTTTCCCGACCGCGAGCACGATGGCCGCTTCGTTCACGTCAGGGTCGCGCGCCCGGTGCGCGGGTCGTAGGTGAACCCCCGAAAATCGCCATAGCCGGCGCGCTTGTCCTTGCGCCAGGCGGCGCGCATGGCGGCCGACCGGGTCAGCCCCTTCGCGATCCGGTAGACCCGAGTAGGGATCCGCGGGCTCCGGCTCATAGCCGCTTGAGGGCGTTTTTCAGCCTGGCGAGCGCGCGTTCCTTCCGGCGGTAGGCGGCCGGGTTGCGGCGCTTGAGCCGGGTCAGCTTGCGCCCGACCCGCGCGGCCTGGTGTTTGATGGTCTTAATGAGCTGGCGGTGCATACGTCCCTCCCTAGGTGTGGTTGTCCCAGATATGGGCCCAGAGCGCCAGGTAGGTCAGGATCCCGCGGGCGGCCCCGACCAGGGTCACGATGACCAGCCCGGGCAGGAGCACGACCAGCATACCGGCGCGCCGGGCAACGCGCGGCCAGCCGGGCACGGGCGGGCCGAGCTCGTCGTCGTGCATCACGGTTTCCGCCCGATCCCGAGCAGCTTGAGCGCGGTCCCGAGTTTGGGGATAGGGAGGTCCGTGGCCGGCGGCTCCCACCCGGCCCAGATGACCCGGGTCTGGAACCCGAACCCGCTGACCAGGCGGACGACCGCGGCGATCACGCCGGCGTCCCGTTCGTCGACGAGGACCTGGCCCACGACGGTAAACGGCACGCCGTCGTCGCTCCGGTGGAGCGTCAAGAGGACGGGGTAGAGGGACGGCTCCGCGGGCGCGCCGGCGTTGTTCGGCGCCGCGACGATCTTGAGGATGGTCATGGGGTGTGCGCCTCCCGTTGTTTCTCGGCCGCGAGGATCTCCTGCTCCCGGGCGTGGCGGCGCCAGCCGGCCCAGAGAAGGGTAACCGCCAGCATGATTTCGGGGAAATACTCCGCCAGCTTCCGGAGCCATTCGCGGCGGTTCGCGACCTTCGTGGCCCATTTGGCGATCCGGCGGGACTCCTCCGGGTCGAGCTCCCAGACCAGCTTGCGCGTGACCGGGTCCCGGATGGCCCGGCGAAGGGCGATGATGGCGAACACGAACTCAAACAGGTCCCGGAGCTCCTCCTCCGTGAAGCGAATGCCCCCGAGGAGCGCCTCCAGGTCCTCGGGCGTGGGGCCGGGCTCGGGCCCGGGCGCCCCCCCGCCCGGCGGGGGCTCGGTCCGCGCGTCGTGGAGCTCGGGCTGCGGCGCGGATCCCGGCGGGGGCGGCGGGGGCGGCTCGGGTGGCGGCGGCGGCGCCGCGGCGGCGACGTCGCCCTCTAACCGGGCGAGCTCCGCCGGGTCAAGCGCGGCCGGCGCGGCGGGCGGCATGGCCCCCTCCCGTCGCCGGCGGTTTCGGCTCGGGCTCCGCCGGGGCCGCGGCGCCGCCCGTCCAGCCGGTGCGCGCCTTAAACTTCTCGACGCCCTCCTTCCGGTGGACCAGGGTGTTGACGCCGCAATCGGCGCAGGTGAGGTACGGGTGCCCGCGCTTGTCCGCGCGGACGTTCAGGGCCTTGCCGCAACACGGGCAGGGGCTAGCGGTCACGGGGGGGTCCTCCCGGAGGGATCGAGGGATGCGAGCGCCCGGCGCAGCCGTTCCGCGGCCGCGGTGAGCGTGCCCACGCAGGGCGGGGGCGTCGGGTCCTGTTGCATCTTGAGCTCCAGCTCCAGCAGGTAGAGGGCGTTCCGGACGTGCTCGGCCGCGGTCTCGGTCGACGGGAGGGACCGGCTCACGGGACCCACCGCCGGCCGAGGCGGACCGCCGCGCCGGTCTCCCGGGCGCGGCGGAGCGTGTCCTCGAACTCCAGGCCGTCCATGTGCCGGCGGACCAGCTCGCGCGCGACGGCGCGGAGCAGCGCCGGCGGGTTCACGCGGTCCCGCGCCGTGGGGCCGGTCTCCAGGATCCGGTGGAGGGTCAGCGAGGGCAGGCCGCGGAGCTTCGCCTCCAGGTCGCGGCCGGGATCCCGGCGGTCCAGGTCCAGGGGACGGACCTGGTCGCCGGCGTAGTAGTAGCACGGATGCGGGATCATAGGCAGCGCGCGAACCGGGTGAGCAACCAGGCGAACCCGCCGACCAGCAGCACGACCCCGGCGGCGCAGCCGAGCGCGGCGGCCAGGTCCTTCGCCCGGACGCTCACTTGCCCCGGCCTTTTCGTGGCCCGCGCTTCGCCACTTTTGCGTATAGCTTCACGCGGGCGACGCGGGCCTGTTCGGTTAGGACGATCTTCCCTCCCGCGCGGATCTGCCCGCGGACCTCGTTGGCGTGGCTGTGCCAGAGCGCCCAGACGCCGAGCCAGGCCAGGCGGGCCGTATCGTCCTTCGCGTCCTCGGGCTCCAGGCCGCGGAATTGCGACCCCTCGCCCTTCGGCGGTTTCGTCCAGCTTCCCCGGAGATGGTCCCGCATGGCGTCGAGCGCGACGTTCAGGACGGTCCGCTCGGTGAACGCGAACCCGACCTCCGACCAGGAGACCCGGAGCCGGTCCGTCAGCGCCCGGAGGATCCCCGGCGGGAGGCTGAACTTCTCCGTCAGCGCGCCGGCCTGTCTCGCAAGCGCGGCGCCGAGCCGGACGGCCGCGGCCTTCTCGGCGCGGGTCCGGCGGATCCGGACCGCGGCCGCCTGGCGCGCCTTGCGGTCCGCCGCGGTCGCGGGCGGCCGGTCGGGCACCTTCGGCCCGGCGAGCGCCTCCTCCAGCTTGGCGATCCGCTTCCGGTCCCGTAGCTTGGCGGGCGCCTGTTTCGCGACGCGGAGCTCCTCCGTCAGCTCCTTCCGCTTCGCCGCGGCGGCCGCCTCCCGACGCGCCCCCTCGGCGTCGTCGCGCTCGTTATGGAGCCGGCCGTCGACCAGCCGCTTGAGCGCCTCCGCCGTGGGGACGCCCTCCCATTTCAGGTTCGCCGCGATCGTGCGCGCTTCGTCCGCGAGCGCCTCCGGGAACTCCTTGAGCCGGCTGAACTCGCGGGCGTGCTTGAGCCCGATGGTCCCGTCCTCGACCAGCTTGAGCGCCGGCGCCGGGAGGTCGAGCACGGCGAGGACCTGGGAGACGTGCGCCTCGGTCATGCCGAGCATCCGGGCGAGGTCCGTCTGGCTGGCGCCGCGTTGGAGCGCCTTCTCGTAGCCGCGGGCCCGCTCGACCAGGTTGAGGTCCTCGCGCTGGAGGTTCTCGACCAGGCGGATCCCGTCGACCTCCACCGGCAGGACGTTCCGGATGACCGCGGGGATGGTCGCCCGCTTGAGCTGGACGAACGCGCGCCAGCGGCGCTCGCCGGCGACGATGAACCATTCATCCGGTTTCGGGCCCGGGCGGACGTGAATCGGGTGGAGCAAACCATCCCGGGCGATGGAGGCCGCGAGCTCGACGATCTTGGTCGGATCGATGGCGCGGCGCGGGTTGTCCGGGTCGGGACGGACCCGGGCGACGGGGAGCTCGACGGGCGGGTCGGAGCTGATAAGGCCAGCAGGTTCGGCGGTCATGGTCTAGCGTCCTCCGGTGCGCGGGGTACGGTCCAGGTCCCCGCGCTTGCGCCCCCCGCAGAGCGGGCAGACGCGGGGCATGTCGTTGCGATCCTTGAGCCGGCGTTCGTCCTTGCGCGTCCCGGCCCAGGTGCGCGCGAGGGTCCAGCCGATCCCCCGTTCCTTCACGACTGCCATGAGGCGGGCGCCCTGGCCGGCCGCGTGCGTCGCGAGCCGGCCGGCCAGGTCCGACGTAATGCCCAGGTAGTGCCGGGCGTGGTGAATCGGCCGGTGGAAATGGAGCAGGTAGATAATCACGCGCCGTGTTCCCAGGCCACGAGCTCGCGGAGCTCGGTGGTCCGTTTGCGCCAGGCCTGCTCCCGGGACGGATGCACGGTCGCGTCGCGGCGGCCCACGCACGGCCGGTCCGCGCCCGCATTGCACCAC
>WNFJ01710600.1_pt2 | contig 13937 bp, 11 predicted proteins | sample 5400461 | NCBI WGS metagenome assembly WNFJ01 (sample SAMN13153349, study PRJNA577476) | soil metagenome | isolation source: 115 cm saprolite on Douglas fir-dominated hillslope | place: USA:California | collected 2013-09-17 | reverse complement strand
GCGAACCGGCGCACGAGGGGGCCCGGGCACGCCTGACCGCACGTTTCGGGACGCCCCTTCAAAAGAGCTGCACCCAAAAACTATGGTCTGTACGCGATCGTTCCCGTCCCCGGCGATTGCGTCGGGGGGCCGTTGCCGTTGCCGCACGTCGAGCCTTTGGCCGGCGGCGTGAGGTCGATCAGGTAGGTCGCCACCACGTTGTCCACGCAGCCGCTGCCCTGGCCGAGCGACGTGTGGCCCTCGCCCACGTGGGTGAGCAGCACGCCGGAGGAGAGTTCCGACGCCAGGGCCTGCGCCCACTGGTACGGCGTGGCCGGGTCGGCCGTGGTGCCGATGACCACGATGGGCGGGGCGCCGACGGCGTGGACCGGTCCGGTGGGGAACGCCGCAGGCACCGGCCAGTAGGCGCACACGAGGCTGCCCCACACGATCGCCGGCCCGAACACCGGGGCGACCTTGGCCGCCTCGGCGGCCTTTGCCTTGTACGCGTCGATGTTGGTGGGGTAGGTGCTGTCCACGCAGTTGATGGCCGGCAGCGCGGAGGACAGCGCGTTGTAGCTGCCGTCTGGCTGGCGCTCCGTCAGGTCGTCGGACAGGGCCAGCAGCCGGGTGCCGTTGCCCTGCGCCGCCGATGCCAGCGCCGTCTGGAGGTCCGGCCAGGTGGTCGGGGTGTAGAGGGCGTCGGCGACGCCGTTCAGGAAGAGGGCGAGCGTCAGTTGCCGGTTGCCCACCGCCAGCGGATGCGCGGCAACCTGGTTCATGAGTGACATGAATGCGCCCTTCGGGTCACCGCCGGAGTAGAAGGGGCATCCCTGGACACAGGCGTTGAAGAAGTCGCCGAGCTCCTTGTCGAAGCCGACGGCCTGCGCCACGTCGAACTGCAGGCCGCCCAGGGCGGGGTCGACGGCACCATCGAGGACCAGGGCCCGCACATGGGTCGGGAACAGCTCCGCGTACTGGGCGCCGAGGAAGGTCCCGTAGGAGTAGCCGACGTAGGTGAGCGTGGGCTCGCCAAGCGCCGCCCGGATGTAGTCCATGTCCCTGGCGGCCGTTCTCGTGTCGATGTGGGCGAGGAAGCTGGCCCCGTACTGCTTGGCGCACCCGGCTGCGAACTGCTGGTCGGCCGAGACCACCGTCTGGATCTCGGCCGGGGTGGTCGGGTCGGGGTCGAGGGAGAGGTAGGCGTCGATGCCGGGACCGTTCTCGCAGGCCAACGGGGAGCTCCCCCCCATGCCCCTGGGGTCGAAGGCCACGATGTCGAAGCGGCGGAGGATCGGGGTGGGCAGGACGCCGCCGATCTGACGTGCGAAATCGACCGCGGAGGCGCCCGGCCCCCCCGGGTTCACGAACAGCGACCCGATGCGCTGGCTCTTGGCCCCGGACGCCGGGAGGCGGATGAGCGACAGCCGCACCGTCGGGCCAGCGGACGGGTGTGACCAGTCGAGCGGCACTGCAATCGTGGAGCACTGGAACGCTCCGGGCGAGCAGGATCGCCAGGTGAGGGCAGGCGGCGGCGGGGTCAAGACGGAACCCGGAGACACGGAACCCGCAGGCGAGGAGGGGGAAGGGCTCGCCGTTCCGGTTGCGGTGCTCGACGGCGGGGACGGCCTATCGCTAGCGGTCGACGGCACGGGCGGGGACGGAGCGGCCACCTGCTTGCGACCGGTGCAGGCAGCGGCCAGGATGCCGACGGCCAGCAGTAGGCAGACGAGGCGGCCGAGCCGGAGCCCGACCCGGAACTGGGGGGGGGTGAACATGATCGGCTCCCAATCTAACGCTCCTACACTGAGGGGGGCGGTCCAGCGTCGGGAGCGCTGGTTCCTGAGCCGGCAGAAGGAGGGTGGGCCATGGCGGTCGTCCTGATCACGGGGTGCAGCAGCGGATTCGGCCTGGCGACGGCACTCGCCTTCGCTCGCCGCGGTGACCGTGTCTGGGCCACGATGCGCAACCTCGCGGACTCCGGCGACCTCTCGGCCGCCGCAACGGCTGAGCACCGGGAGATCGCAACGCTGCCCCTCGACGTGACGGATGGCGCGTCGGTCGAGGCGGCGGTCGGCCACGTCCTCGAGGCGGAGGGCCACATCGATGTCCTGGTCAACAACGCCGGCGTGGCGCACATGGGCGCGGTCGAGGCCCTCGGCATCGAGGACGCCAGGCACGTGTTCGAGACCAACGTGTTCGGCCAGGTCCGCATGATCCAGGCGGTCCTGCCGAGGATGCGGGAGCGCGGCGAGGGCGTGATCGTCAACGTCTCCTCGATGGCAGGCCGCCTGCCCGGCACCCCGGCCAACTGGGCGTACGCAGCGAGCAAGCATGCAGCCGGGTCGCTCTCGGACTCCCTGGCGGAGGAGGTCCGTCAGTTCGGCATCCGGGTGGTCTGCATCGAACCGGGCTTCTACGCCACGTCCGTGACCCGCAAGGGCCGCCCGCTGCCTCCCGCGTCGCCCTATCGCGATCTCGAACACCACGTCGCCCACTGGTTGCACGCCAACGTCGTGTCCGGCGGCGACCCGGCGGAGGTGGCCGAGGCCATCGTCGCTGCCGCGAGCGACGCGTCGAGCCCTGTTCACGTTCCTGTGGGGGCCGGCGCCTTCGCGGCGATCCAGGCGGCGTCGAGCATGACCGAGGAGCAGTGGGCGGCGGTCAGCCGGAAGGCGTACGGCCTGGAGGACTGACGGTCCTATACTTCAACTATTCGTCTCACACGTCGCGGAAGGCGTGAGGGTCCCGGGTGACTGAGTACCACGACGAGGTTGTCCCCTTCGTAGCGGGCGACGGCATGGCGTGCAACCTCGTCCACCTTGTCGCCGAATCACCCCCCACCCGAGGCCCCGTGATCCTGGTCCACGGTGCGGGCGTGCGGGCCAATATCTTCCGGGCCCCCATCGACCGGCCGCTGGTGGATCTCCTGGTCGACGACGGGTACGACGTGTGGCTGGAGAACTGGCGGGCCAGCGCGGACCTGAAGGCCAATCAGTGGACCTTGGACAAGGCCGCAGCCTTCGATCATCCAAGGGCGGTCGACACCATCGTGGAGCAGACCGGAGCGGACGAGGTCAAGGCAGTCATCCATTGCCAGGGCTCCACCAGCTTCGCGATGTCGGCGGTGGCGGGTCTGCTGCCGAAGGTGAGCACGATTGTCTCCAACGCGGTGTGCCTGCATCCCGTGATCCCGCCCCTGGCGCGCTGGAAGATGCAGTACCTGCATTCAGCGTTCCGGATCGTCACGCGGTACCTCAACCCGGCGTGGGGTCTCGAGAGCCCGGATCTGGTGGCCTCCGCCTTCCTGGCGTGGGTGCACCTGGCCCACCGCGAGTGCGACAACGACGTCTGCAGGCTGGTCAGCTTCTCCTACGGCGTGGGCAAGCCCACGCTGTGGTCCCACGAGAACCTGAACGACGAGACGCACGAGTGGATGAAGCACGAGTTCGGCAACTGCCCCATCAGCTTTTTCCTCCAGATGGCCCGCTGCGTCAAGGCCGGCCATCTGATCTCGGTGGACGCACTTCAGGGCCTGCCGCAGAGCTTCGTCGCCGAGCCTCCCGCAACCGACGCCAGGTTCGCCTTCTTCGCGGGGGCCCACAATCGCTGCTTCCTGCCTGACAGCCAGGAACGCACCTACGAATACTTTGACGCTCACCGTCCCAACTACCACTCGTTGCACGTCCTGCCCACCTATGGTCATCTGGACGTATTCATGGGCAAAAATGCGCCGAGTGACGTGTTCCCGCTGATCCTTGAGGAACTCGCGAAATGAGGCCTATACTCGCTGGTGCTCGTATGATCGGAGGAAGGAAGTGATCCTGTGAGAAAGCCGAGCCGCTTGAACCGGCAAGCCGGTCGCCACGCGCTGGTCGACGGCATCCCGTTCACGCTCCCGGTGGCCGGGTATCGCACCCCCGCTCTCATGGCCGCGTTCCCCATCAACGCCGCCAAGGCCGCTGCCCTCCTTCCGGGCAACGAGTTGCACCCGCTCGTGGTCTTCGGCAACACGGGGGTCTTGCTCGTCACCGTCGTCGACTACATCAATACGAACATCGGCAGGTACATCGAGTTCAGCATCGGCATTGGTTGCACCCATGGGACCCGCCCAGCGCCGCCCCTGCTGCCCGTCCTACCCATCCTTTCCGCCCACTACCAGATGGGTCAGTACGTCTTCGACTTGCCCGTGTCCACCGACATCTCGGTGAAGGGCGGGAAAGGCATCTGGGGCATGCCGAAGCACAAGGCCAACGTGGACTTCCGCATCGAGGAGACGACGGTGTCCAGCCAGTACGACCTGGACGGCCAGCTCTGCATGCGGATCACTATCGACAAAACCAAACCGTGGTTGCCGGTGACTTCGAGCGCCATCAACTTCTGCGAGTTTCGCGGCCTGCTCATGAAGTCTTCCATCTACTTCAAGGGCAAGGTTGGCCTGTCACTGTTCAAAAAGGGCCGGACCGAACTGCTGATCGGAGACCACCCCCGCGTCGCGCGGCTCAAGTCCCTGGAGATCGGCGACAAACCGCTGGCAACGATTTTCTTCCCAAGCGCCGAGGGCGTGCTCGACGATCACTTCGAGAGCTGGTTCGTGAGCAGCGATGAACCGCCCACCTCCCAGCCCGGGGGCTTCGAGAGCGTCATCGACCTGCCTCTCGACGAGGAATGGTTGCCGGCTCCCTCGGCGGCGGGCCGGATTCCCGACCAGCCGGGCCAGCACGCCCAGCCCGCCGAGGTGGCCCCCCAGAGCCGCGTGAGCCTCAGCGGAGGACCGGCGGTGGGCTCCCCGACCCGGCTCCGCGATCCTCTGGTCATGATCTCTGCGGCGACGGTGGTCTCGGGCGCCACGCAGATGCTGGCCCCCGGCTTCGTGCTGCGGCTGCTCAAATGCCCCGATACTCCCGCCGACCGGCAGTTCTTCGGCACCATCGGCATGTTCATGGTCGTGATGGGGGGCTCGCTGTTGCAGGATCTCCTCACCGACGAGACCGGAGCGAGCCGCCTGGTATGGTCCGCGGCCCAGAAGCTCGCTGCCTCGGCGGCGGTGGGCATCGGCATCCGCCGCAAGGTCTTCTCCTGGCGGGCGCTCCCGGTGGCTGCCTTCGACCTGGTGTCCGGCGTCGCCTGCCTCGCCTACCGGCGTCGCCTTCTGGACGTAGCCTCCGGCTCCGGCCACTGAGCCGCCCCGGCGTCCGGTGGGCATGCGGGAGGCCTCGGTGGCCCACACGCCGTCGTTGGCCCCACCCGAGGGCTATCCGGGGCCGCGGCGCTCCCTGGTGCTGGCCGGCGGCGGCATGCGGGTTGCTTACCAGGCCGGAGCCATGCTGGCGATGGAAGAGGCCGGCCTCTGCGATGAACCTGGGCATGCTCCTCTCGGGCCTGTCGCCCAAGGAGATGTGCGAGCGCTGGCGGACCCTGGACCCCAAGGGCTTCATGGCCCTCCTTCCGCTGAAGGACTACGTCCGGTCGCTGCGCTGGCCCGCCCTCGGCGCAGCCACGGGCGTGTCGCAGAAGGTCTTCCCGCACCTGGGCATCGACGTAGCCAGGATCCGGGGTGCCCGGGGGATCACCGGCACCTTCAATGTCTGCAACTACACCCGCATGATCGACCAGGTCATCGAGCACACCGACATCGACCCGGACCTCCTGGTCGCGGGCGTGTCCCTCCCGATGGTGATGCCGGCCATATCCCGGGGAGGCGAGATCTTCACGGACGCCGTGTGGATCCGCGACGCCAATCCCCTCGAGGCGCTCCAGCGAGGGGCTGAGGAGATCTGGCTGATCTGGTGCATCGGCAACACCCCTGGTTATCACAACGGCGTCTTTCGCCAGTACGTCCACATGATCGAGATGGCCGCGAACGGCTCGCTGTTCAAGGACTTCGAGCGGGTCAACGAGCTCAACAAGCACCGGCAACGTCCGGCGATCCTGCATGTGGTGAAGCCGCGCTCGGGCATCCCCCTCGACCCCGACTACATCCTGGGGCGCATCGATGCCGCCACCCTCTGCAACATCGGCTACCAGGACGCCAGGGCCTACCTCGACGCCCTGCCCGCCGGTGGCATCGCCTGGGACGCCGAGGCCACGCGGATGGCCGAGCCCGCGCCGGGGGTCACGTTCCGTCTCACTGCCGCAGGACCGTTCGCGCTGGGCGCCACCGACCCGCAGTCGGGCCGCTCCGCGGGCCGGCGCGCCGGCACCACCCTGGGTTTCCACCTGGCGGCTCAGTTCGACACGGAGCAAGACGGCGTGGCGAGCCGTGCCCGGCTGTTCGGTCAGGTCACCGCATCCGGCTTCGGGGACCAGGTGCCCCTCAGCGACGGAGTATTGGTGTTGGACGACCACGGCCGGGTCACCATCGAGCTGACGTCCGGCCCGGCGGGGGAGGACCGCCACCTCTCAGGAGTGCTGATCCGGCACGCGGGTCAACCCGCCCTGGGCGTAACCGTGCACGAGGGCCGAACCCGCGAGGGTGAGGTGATCGGCGCCGGGGTGCTCCCCCTGCGGTGCCCCCAACTCTGGGAGCTCGCCACGACGCTGCACGCAACCAATGCCCCGTCGGCAGGCAAAGCTCTGGGGGCGGACCTCGCTCTTGCCCGCCGCCTCATCCGGGCGATGCGCGGGTAGTGCAGGAAGACCCGTCCCGACGCTAGGAGGCTGTCGCTGCCCTCGTATCGAGGCGAATAAGGACGATTCCCACCGCCTCAAAGTAGAGGAAGCTCTGCATGAGCAGCGACGGGAGGCCGTCGATGACGATGCCGGCGAGCCGCCCCAGGATGCCCAGCCCCATGGTCGTGAGAAAAAGGCGGTTCATTGCCCGCTGGGTGTAGATCTCCTTTGCGTATCGCAGGGCGAAGATGCCGAAACCCAACTCGAGGCCTCGCAGGAACCGGTACTGACTCAGAACGTTGTGCGCCCCTCCTGCAGCAAGCTGGCCGACTTGCTGGTGCATCAGGAGTGGGAAGTCCAGCCGAGCTCCGAAGATGCCCTCGGCGCCTGCGGCGACGACGGTCAGCACGTAGGCATAGAAAAAGAACAGGGACAGGGGCCTCAAAAATCTCTTCACGTGCCTGGCACCCCTTCCCTCTGCTCAGGTGGCGCGCACAATCTTGCCACCGAACCAGAGGGCCATGGCCAGCCACTCAACCGTCCAGAGGCCCACGCGGATGCGGTTGCGGCCCATCCAGCGGTCAAGCAGCACGTGGAGCTCCGCATTGTCCCTGATGCCTTCCTTCATCCTTTTATTGTCGGGCAGGATGAAGATGATGGTCAGCGCCGTCGCGACCACCACACCCGCCAGGACGATGATCGGGTACCAGCGGTAGACCGGGTCGGGTTCTGCCACCAGCATGACGACCCCGGCCGCCAGCATGAGGGTGGTCATCACCGTGAAGAACTTGGTGGCGGCCTGCACCTGGGGCACGAACTGGTTGTAGTAGGTATCGGGCGTCAGCTTCGCGGCGATCGGGAACGAGAAAAGTACGAGGGACCACCCCGTACCCAGATACATCGACGTGCAGAGGAACAGGAAGAGGTTGTTCGCTGCGAGCCACGTGCTGATCACCGTCCGCTTCCCGCTTCGCGGCGCTCCACGCGGGACCCCCTTGTTGTCGTCGTGTCCGGATGATACTCGCAACGGTTGGGACCCAAGCTCCGGGCCAACATGTGGTCATCCCGATCTTTACACCCCCCGGTGAGACACCCATAATTGGCCCCGGCATGTTGAGAGTGACATTCGGTCATGACCCTTTTCTCGCTTCACCTGACGAGTCTTCACCTACGAACAGGCGGAACCGGCAATGATTCGACTGTCGTCGCCCATCCAGCTCATGAAGGACCATTACGACGTCGTCGTGGTGGGATCCGGCTACGGCGGGGGCATCGCCGCCTCCCGGCTGTCCAGGGCGGGTCGGAAGGTGTGCCTGCTGGAACGGGGCAGGGAACTGCACCCCGGCGAGTACCCCGACGAGCTGCATGAGCTGACCGAGGAGTTCCAGGTGACGAGCCCCCTCGGCCACGACGGCCCGCCGACCGGGCTCTACGACCTGCGGATCCACAAGGACATGAGTGTGTTCCTGGGGTGCGGCCTCGGCGGGACGTCCCTGGTCAATGCCAACGTGGCGCTGCGGGCGGAAGAGCGCGTGTTCTAGGATCCCCGGTGGCCAGCGCGCTTGCGGGCAGATCTCGCGACGCGGCTTGCCGACGGGTATCGCCGGGCGGAGGAAATGCTGAAGCCGAATCCCGTGCCCGAAAACATCCAACTCAAGAAGCTCGACGCGCTGCGGACGTCGTCCACGGCGCTGCCGGGCACGTTCTACCGGCTGAACATCAATGTCAGCTTCCAGGACAACGTCAATGTTGCCGGTGTCAACCAGAAGGCGTGCACCCTCTCCGGGGACTGCGTGTCGGGCTGCAACTTCAGTGCCAAGAACACCGTGCTCATGAACTATCTCCCTGACGCGTACAATCACGGCGCCGAGATCTACACCCAGGTCTCGGTCCGTACGGTCGCCCAGCGTCCCGGCGGGGGCTGGCTCGTCTCGTACCGGGCGCTCGCCGCCGGCCGAGAGGTGTTCGACTCGCCGGATGAGTTCGTCGAGGCGGATGTCGTCGTCCTGGCGGCCGGGACCCTCGGCTCGACGGAGATTCTGCTCCGGTCGCAGAAGGCCGGCCTGGCGCTCTCGTCCCAGGTGGGCCAGCACTTCACCGGCAACGGCGACGTGCTCGGCTTCAGCTACGACACCGAGGAGCAGATCGACGGCGTGGGTTGGGGCCACCGGCGCCACCTTCCCCCGGTCGGGCCCTGCATCACCGGAGTGATCGATCTCCGGCAGCAGCCGGAGCTCAACGACGGCGTGATCATCGAGGAAGGGTCGATCCCGGGCGCCTTGGGCAGCCTGCTGCCGGGGGTGATGGCCGCGGCAGCAGACTTCGAAGGCACGGACAAGGGCCATGGCCTGGCGCACAGGCTCAGGGAGGGTATCCGGCAGGTGGAGTCGCTGGCGGGCTCGCACCACGGGCCGATGCGCCATACCCAGACCTACCTCGTCATGGCCCACGACAGTGGAACCGGCACGATGCGTCTCGACGATCACGACCACCTCGAGGTGGTCTGGCCCGGCGTCGCTGACGAGGCCATCTTCCACAAGATTGAGGACAATCTGAAGGCGGCAACGCGGCCCCTCAACGGCGTGTTCGTTCCCAATCCCATCTCGAGCCGCATCCTCGACAGCCTGATCAGCGTGCACCCGCTCGGCGGCTGCGTGATGGGCGACACGGCGGAGAGTGGAGTGGTGAACGACCGGGGGCAGGTCTTCTCGGGGACCTCGGGCAGCGGCGTCTACCAGGATCTCTATGTGAGTGACGGAGCTGTGATTCCCCGCCCGCTCGGAGTGAATCCGCTGCTCACCATCTCTGCGCTCGCCGAGCGGACGTGCGAGCTGCTGGCGGAGGACCGGGGGTGGACCATCGACTACACGCTCCCGTCATCCCCGCCCCCCGGCGTAGAGGAGCCCCAGCACGTGGGGGTCGAGTTCACGGAGCGCATGGCTGGCTTCTTCTCGCCGAACGAAAAGGAAGACTTCGAGCGCGGCTACGAGGAGGGCAAGGCGGCCAAGACGAGCTTTGCTTTTATCCTGACCATCGAATCCGAGGACGTCGCCCGCCTGATCGAGGATCCCCAACACCCGGCCCGCATGGTGGGCACCGTCCAAGCCCCCTCGCTGTCCGACAAGTCGCTCACGGTGACCGACGGCGTTTTCAACCTCTTTGTGGTCGATCCGTCCGACCCCGCGAACCGGCGCATGGACTACGCGATGAAGCTCACGACGGAGTCCGGAGGGACCTACTATTTCACCGGCTTCAAGCTCGTCCACCACGGCGAAGGCCTCCACGTGTGGAGTGAGACGACCACCCTCTTCATCACGATCTACGAAGGCGACGACGACAAGGGGCCGGTTCACGGTCGGGGCATCCTCAAGATCAGTCCCACAGACTTCGCTCGCCAGCTCACCACCATGCGGGCCACGAACGCGCCCAGCCGCCTGGCCGGCCTGGCGGCGACGGCCCGCTTCGGCAGGTTCTTTGCCGGTGTGCTGTTCGACACGTATCTCAAGACGTACTTCGAAGCTCAATAGTCTGAGGCTCAAAAGTCTGAAGCTGAAAAGTCTTAAAAGGAGGGGGGCGTGGCATCTGCCCAGAGTTCGGGCGCGGCGAGGCTGACCACCGTCCGCGACCGATCGCTCTCGCTGTGGCAGTCGGCCGCCGAGGAGGTGGCTCGTAGCGAGGTTGCCGCCCAGGGCGGCGATGTGCGCCGGCCGGCGCTCGCGGACCACAAACTGGTCAAGGGCGCCACGACCCATATCGAGGGCAGGAAACGGGGCGCCGACTTCCGCCACCACCCGGTCCAATGGATCGAGCGCAGGGTCGAGAAGGATGTCCTCGGCTTCTTCTCGCAGATCCATTGGGAGCACGCCGAAGCCGAGCTCCGTTCCGACTTCTCCCTCGCGGCCAAGCTTGGAGACGAGATCGAGAAGCTGCGGAGGTTCGGCAATTGGGATCCCGGCTGGATCGCATGCGAGACCACGTATCTCAGGTACTGGGCCGAGACCGGCGGCCACATCATTTACCGGGACTGGACGAAGGAGGGGAAGGGCCGCCAGGACTATTCGGTCATCCCTTACCGGTTACCGAAAGACGCCAAGGTTGCCATCATCGGCGACTGGGGAACGGGCATGCAGGACGCGAAGGCGCTGCTGACTGAGGTTATGGCGGAGCACCACCCCAATGCCATCCTCCATCTCGGCGACGTCTATTACTCGGGGACGCCGGAGGAATGCACCCGGCATGTTGCCGGGATCTGCGACCAGGTCTTCCAGACGTACGGCCGTGTGCCGGTGTTCACGATTCCCGGCAACCACGACTACTACGACTGGGGCATTGGCTTCTACCAGCTCATCGACAGCCAGCTCAACCCGTCGAGCGAACCTTCCTGGCACCAGCAGGCCAGCTACTTCTGCCTCCGGACCGAGGACGGGCGTTGGCAGTTCCTGGCCATGGACACCGCCCAGAGCGATACCGAGCCCCTCGCCAAGGGGAACCCCCAGCCGGCCAGGCTGGCGGAGTCCGAGACGGTCTGGCTTGCCGACAAGCTCAACCCCGAGAACTTCTCGGGGTTGAGCATCCTGCTGTCTCATCACCAGGTCTTCTCGGCCCACGTCAAGGTCAATGTCGCGCCCGGCAAGCTGTACCTCAACGAAGGCCTCCTGGATGTGTTCCGACGCTACCTCGACCGGGTCCCCGCCTGGTTCTGGGGGCACGAGCACGCCCTGTGGCTCTTCCAGAACGGCCTGTTCGGGCTGGCGAAGGGCCGGCTGGTCGGCGCCAGCGCGTACGAATCCACCCACGACGACGACCCTTACGTCGTCAACTTCGAAGAGGTCGGCCCCCAGACCTTGGCCGGGAAGCCAGCCCAGGTCGGGACAACAGACGACTTCTACAACCACTCGTACGCGATCGTCGATTTCACCCGCGCCAGCCCGGAGGATCCGATCCGGGTCACCTACTACCAGATCCCCTCCTGGGCCGGGGACGAGGCCAAATCGATGCCGGAAGAGCAGAAGAAGGTGGCATCCGAGACGCTCAGCGCACCCGGGAAACTGGCCCGGTGAATGCCGCCCGGCGTGCCCTGACGGTGGTCGACAAACTTGCTGCCACCACGTTCCGCCGGGGAAGGGCCACCGGCGTGGGCGAGCGACCCGACCCCTCCCGGCCCGAGGGCACCGAGCACCTCCCGCAGATCGGCCACATCGTCATCCTGATGATGGAGAACCACTCCTTCGACAACTATCTCGGGATGCTCGGTCGGGGGGATGGCTTCACGCTGGACGCCGAGGGCAACCCGACCGCCACCAACCTCACGCAGGCCGGGGAGCCGGTCAGGGCCTTCCATCTGCCCTCGACGACGCAGCATCCCTCGGTCCCGACCCAGTCCTGGGTGGCGAGCAAGGAGCAGTTCGACGGTGGCAGCAACGACGGCTTCGTCACCAGCGTCGAGCACTCCGGCCTGGTCGGGGACCCGACGCTGCCGATGGGCTACTGGACGGAACAGGACCTGCCGTTCTACGCCGCTCTCGCCCGGACCTTTCCGCTGGCGGACCGCTGGTTCGCCTCGTGTCTGGGGCCGACGATCCCCAACCGGCGTTTCCTGATCGCCGGCACCGCGCACGGGCTGACGAACGACAGCATCTCCGAGTTGCTCGACGACCCGCCGGGGACCATCTTCGACCTGCTCAACCGCAACCGGATCACCTGGGCGGACTACCACATGTCGCAGGAACTGCATCTCCTCAAGATCCGCGCGGCCAGGCTCCGCTCGGACCTGCAGTCGATGGTGCAGTTCACCGCCGACATCTACCCCTTCGACCTCCTGGGCTACTGGGGCCATGTCCGTTCCATCGACCGCTTCTTCAAGCACGCGCGGATGGGCCGCCTGCCGGCCGTCTCGATCGTGGACCCGAACTGGGAGATGAACTCGGAGGAGAACCCCCAAGACATCAAAAAAGGCGAAGCCTTCGCCGCCAAGGTCATCAACGCCGTCATGGCCGGGCCAGGCTGGCCCCGGACCGTCCTGATCTGGACCTACGACGAGTGCGGTGGCTATTACGACCACGTGCCGCCGCCCGCCGCGCCGGAACCGGACGACGTGCGGCCCAGGACGGCGCCCGAGGATCGCTACGACCGGCTGGGCTTCCGGGTGCCGGCCGCGATCGTCTCGCCGTTCGCCAAGCGGAACTATGTCTCGTCGGTCGTCCACGACCATACGTCGGTGCTGAAGCTCATCGAGACGAAATGGAACCTGCCCCCGCTAACCCATCGGGACGCCGCCGCAGACGACCTTCTCGACTTCCTCGACCTCGTGGGGCCGCCCCCCTTCGCCACCCCTCCGATCCTTCCCCCACCAGCGCTGCCACTCCCGTGATCGAAGACCCCGACGACCGGCGTCCCCGCGAGCTGCGGATCCACGGTGTCGGCGGATCGCCGGGGCCCCGTCTGCTCGGCTTCGACCTGCCCACGAGCGTCGAGACGGTCGGCGAGGGGGTCGGCGGCACCGTGGTCATTGCCCGAAGGGACGACGTGACCGTCGAGGGCTATGACTGGGGCGATCTCACGTCCGGGTCGGGCACGCAGCCCTTCTGGGTGCTCCTGCTGCCGTTCACGGTCCTCAATGCCGCCGGCTGGATGCACCCCACGAGGAGGGGGTTGAGGCCGTTGTGCCGGGCAATGGTCCACGTGCTGTCGGTGCTGCTGTCGCTCACGTACGTGTTCAGCCTGGCGCTCCTGCTCGTCGACCTTGTGGGCTATCAGTGGACCCGGCGGGTGTTCTGCCCAAACCCCGCTGGCTGGCGGCGGTCGGTGCCTTCGTCGTCATCGCGGGGCGGACCCAGGTCCGGTTCGAACGGATCGCCCCGCCGCGTGCGCTGCGGGACCGGGCGACCAGGGCCAGGACCCGGGATGGCGCCCCGCCCGAGGGCCTCGCCGACCCGACGTTCTTCTGGCGCCCCCAGTACGCCCGGCGTCTTCTCTGGGTGCACCTCGTCGCGCTGGGTCTCGGCTGGCTGGCGGTGGGCGCCGTCGCCCTGATGCGGATGCTCTCCCAAGCCTCCCCTCCGATGACCCATTCGTTGCACCTCGACCAGCTCCTCGTCGTGGTCAACGTCCCGTCCGCCGTGGCGGTGGGGCTGCTCTGGCTGGCGTGGATCGTGGGCCTGGCGCAGCGCCCGCCTCCGGGGCGGAGCCGGTGGCAGCCGGCAAGCGCCGGGCCCGCCATCGCCGCGACGCTCGCGTACGCTCCGCTGGTCGCGGTGTACTCCGGGACGCTCCTGGTGGCGGTCAAGCGCCTGTCGGACTGGCCGAAGCGCACGATGCACGGGGTGCCCGGCCTGGACGTGGGGGCC
>WNFJ01016795.1_pt1 | contig 13937 bp, 14 predicted proteins | sample 5400461 | NCBI WGS metagenome assembly WNFJ01 (sample SAMN13153349, study PRJNA577476) | soil metagenome | isolation source: 115 cm saprolite on Douglas fir-dominated hillslope | place: USA:California | collected 2013-09-17 | reverse complement strand
CCTGTAGGTGAAGATCCGGCGTAGCGCGTCACGCGCGTCTTCAGTCGGCACAGCTTTTCGGCCCCGGCCGGGCCGGCCGTTCACCCAGATCCGGATCTCTTCAGCGCGGCCTGGGTGCCAGCCGGCGATGCCGCCCACCTTGATGTCAGGCTCGGGGAAGTCGGGGTACCGCAGCCGCCAGATGCTGACGGTCTTGGGCTCGACGTCAAACATCGCAGCGATGTCCGCCACGCCTAGCATCGCCTTCACCATGATCCTTCTCCCTGCAAGTTTGTTAACCAACGTCTACAAACTAGAGCGGCCGCCTAAGTTTGTCAACTAGCAGCTACAAACTTGTCCCGCATCTTGAGTGAAGATCCCTGTAGCGCACGCATGCCTCGCGCGTCAGCGGCGGAGTGGCCATCCCGCGAGCGTGCCCAGGAGGTCGTTGGTACGCCAGATCAACCTGTTCGGCGCGCCTCACTGGTAAGGCTGTTTGCCCACCGATAGAGCCATATCGGCGGGTACGCGCGCGGCTTCGGGCCGAGGGCCGGTTACGTATTGTGAAGCCCCGCGCGGGTGCAGGGTTGAGAGCAGACGGGGCATCCCCACGCGGCGCCTGCGGCCCTGGCCGACCGCGGGCAGCACGGCTAGACCTGCCCCTTGCCGCGCCCGCCGACGATCCTGGAGCCATCCACAGGCCGATCAGAGGCATTCAAGATCAACAATTTGGCGGCTGGGCGCACGCTTCCTACCAACGGGTCGTTTTGCTGGTCGAGCCTGCCTTTTGAGTAGCGGCGGCGGCCCAGTTGAGCCGGAGCCCGACCGCGGTCCAGCCTTGCTCGTAGGCGCCCCAGCCGCCGAAGATCGTCACCTCATCCCGCCGCGATCACAACCGCTTGTTGGGCTCGGCGTCGCCTTGGACGAACCGCCGCAGAGCCTCCAGCAGGTCTGCGGTGAATTCATCCCAGTCAGCCATCCCAGCCTCCCATCGTCGCCAGCATGCTGCCAAAGACCCGGGCGCAGGTCACCGAAGTGGTGCAGATCGGCGGATCAGGAGCGGCCGTTGCTCTGCGCTCAGCCACATTCCGTGACCGTGGTGGCCGTCTCCAGGGAGTTCCACTGACCGTCGGCCGTCCAGGTCGTTCGTCCTCACTTCGCTGCGGGCGCTCCACCGCGGTTCCGGGCGGACAGGGATCGCAGCCACGAACGAACGAGAAAGGTGGACAAAGAGCGTGGCCGTTGATCATGACTTGGTGTCCAGATAAAGGTGCCGTCAACACGGGGATGCTGGCGGTCATGCCGGGTTACTGCGTCAGGCTGGCTGACGGGACTGTGATCTCGGCTGGCCGCTCAGAGGTCTCAGCCGTCTGAGCACAGCGCACGAAAGAGCCCCGGCCATAAAGGGAATGACCAGGGGCTCCGCTTTACCAGACTTCGGTCAGCGTGACAGTAGTCCCCGCGTCCTGGGTCTCCAGACCGTACTCCTTGGGCAGGCCGAAAGCGAGCTGGTACTCACCATCGGTGAGGATCCGCCGGGCCTCATCGGCGCACGCACACCGCCAGTCGCCGCAGATGCCCTCGGGGGCCTCAACGCCGTCGCTGTTCTCAGGCCAGCGGGGCTCTACCGCGTCCATCTCCTCAAACGACAGCATCGGCATCGCGCTCACCTCCTCCGCCAGAGTATGCGCCGGGGGTCTGATAAGGAACCGCCAGCCCTCGGCAAGTGGGAGGCATATCCCATGGTGATCAGCTTGCACCGGAGCCGGGGCGAGGCTCCGTGACCCGAGGGCTGGTAGCTCCTGACACGGATATCAGCTCTCCGCCTGCTTCTCACGTGCCTTCTCGGCCACGCGCTCGGACGGCTGGATCTCGGGCTTGGGCGGCTGGAGGATTGCCTCACGCTGGCCGCGCCACACCGGCCATGCCTCGCCCTGGTCCTCGTAGTCCGGATCCTCGTCTGGCACCAGGACGCCCTGGCGGCGCTCCAGCTCCTCGCGGAAGGCCCGGCGCTGCTCGGTCAGCTCCTCCAGCCAGCCCGGCATCCTCAGGCCCTCCTCCGGGGCCACGGGCTCGGCCGAGGTGAGCGGGATCATCTTCTGGCGCGGGTAGCGCCTGCGGATCTCGTTATCGGCCTCTATCGCGATCTGCCGCGGACCCGCGCTGAACTTGTCCCACAGCTCCCGGTCGGCGTGGGCGCCGGCCAGGATCGCCTCGTGCTGTCGGTATCCGGCTTCCAGCGCCCGCGCGGTCTCGGCCAGGTCAGCATGCCGGGCGGCCACCGCCGCCTCGGTCGCGGCCCGAGCGTCGGCCTCAGCCCGGACGGCCTGCATCCGCATCGTCTCAGCCCCCAGGCGCACGTCCCGGAGCTGCCTGCCGACGTGCGGCGGAGCCCAACCGGTCTCGGACTGGTAGCTGTTGCGCATGTGGACCAGGGACTCATCCGGCAGGCTGGCGAAGTCAACGGCGTCTGTCCTGGTCATCGCCCGGAACGCATCGAACCAGTCCGCGCGCATGTCCGGGGTCTTCCCGGTCGGTTCTGGCCCGATGATCTCCCTGCCCTGGGTGCCGTCGATGCCGTACCGTTCCCGGTACTTGGCGATCTTCCCGGCCCGCCGGGTCCACTCCAGCCGGTCCAGGGGCTCCTCAGGCACCAGCCCGAGCGCATCCAAGGCCCAGGCCAGCTCCACCTCGGCCGCGTGCTCGCCCAGCCGCTCCACCCGATCGTCCTGGGCGTACGCCAGGTCGGTCACGAACTCCTGGATCTCCGGATCATCGATCTCCGGGACACGGTCGGCGTACGGCCGGACCGACTGCGGCACCAGCGGGTCGGTCAGCCGCCGCAGCCTGGCCTGCAAGCCCTTCCCCGCGTGCTCCAGGCCCTCCAGGGGCCGCGAGCTGACCGCAGCCTGGAGGACCTCGCCCGGGTCCGCCCCGGCCAGCTCCGCCGCCCGCAGGGAGCGGCCGATCCACGTCATCGCTTCCCGCATCTGGTCATGGAACTGCCCGGGGACGGCGTCCAGCACCAGGCGCTCATACCGGGCCCGGTCAGCCTTCCCGGCCAGGTCCGCCCACGGGGCGCCGAGGATCGCAAGGTGGTCAGCGTTGGCCAGCGCATGCCGCTGGTACCCGGTGGCCGACTCCTCGCTGTCGTGGATTTCCATGCAGTCCGCCAGGACCGCGATCGGCTCCCGCTCGTGCTCCTCGGCCTCGGGCGGCTCGGGGGGCAGCCCGGCCCGCTCCGCCTCCACCCGCTCGGCCCGCTCCAGCTCCGGGTCCGGCCGCGTGCCCGGGGCAGGGTCGGCCTCGCGCTGCTGGGTGATAGCCAGCGCGGTGTTCCGCTGGCGGCCCCGGGTCATCGCGACGTACAGCCACTCCAGCGACTCGCGGCCGGTGAACACCGCCAGTCCCCAGGTGACCGTCCCGCCCTGGCCGTTGTGCCCGGTCACCGCGTACGCCAGATCGGTGACCTTCGCGAGTTTCTCCCCGGTGTAGAACACCGCGTCGTCCGTCACCCGCATGCCGCCGGTCTCCGGGTCGGCCTCCAGGACCCGGCGCACCATCGCCCCGCCCTCGGTGACCGACTCCACCCGGAAGATGTCCCCGTTGGCCAGCGTGTGCCCCCGGTCAGTGATCATCTTACTGTCGTTCTTCCGGCAGACGATCAGGTCCCCGGCCGAGGCACGCGCACCGTGGGCCAGCACCGCCGCCGGGATGTCGTCGACCAGGCCCAGGTGCACCAGGTCATCCCGGATCTGCCGGGACAGCTCCCGGCAGTCCTCGCGGGTGCAGGCCATCAGCAGGGTGTCATCCCCGGCCAGCCGCCCGGCCACGTACGCCCGCCTGGCCAGGGCAAACACCTCCTCACGCGGCCCCCCGGTGATCCGGCCGTGCTCGTCATAGTCCTCCAGGGCAGACTGGTCCCCCATCCGCAGCCGCAGGCTGGCATCCCGCTCCCATTCCTCGTCGAACCGCACCGGCACCGACAGCTGGGTGTACCCCAGGTGGCTGGCCGCCAGCATCATGCCGCCTCCCGACTCCACGGCCGCGAGCTGCTGGTGATCCCCCGTCAGGAAGACCTTGCCGCCGGTACGCTCGGCCAGGTCAGTGAGCCAGGCCAGGTGCCGCATGGGCATCATGGAGCCCTCATCGATGACGAACAGCGTCCCCGGCTGAACCTTGATCCTCCCCTTCCGCACCCGGTAGCGGAACCGCTCGGCGTTCCAGCTATCACGGATCCCCGCCTGCACCAGGACGTTCCTGGCCTGCTGGCTGCACGTGATCCCGACCACCGTGCCGCCGTTCGCCTGCCATGCCTTCGCCCCGGCCGCCACCGTGAACGTCTTGCCGCTGCCCGCCGGGCCGACCCCGACCGACATCCGCCGCCCCGAGGTCAGCCCCTCGTAAATCATCGCGGCCTGGTCCATCCGCAGCCCTGTGCGTGTGTGTGTGACGGCGTCCTGCGCCCGTGTGTGCAGCGTGGCCTCCAGCTCGCGTGCGCCTGCCCCGAGGTGCTCAGCGGCGAACTCGCGGTCTAGCGCGGGTGCCCCCTGGCGCTGCGCCTGCTGGCACAGCTTCTCCTCCATCGCGAGCTGCCCGTGCGTGGCATACCGCTCCATCCCCGGGCGTGTGTAGACCGAGCGGCCGTCCAGGTCCCGGATCAGCTCCCGCGGCACCGGCACCGCCTCCGGGGCCTCCAGGCAGCTCACGCCGTGTGCCGTGGTGCCGGTCGCCTCGTCGGCCATGCTGACCAGCATCGCCTCGCGTGCGTCCGGGGTGAGGTGGTCAAACTCCGGACCCATCGACCAAGCCAGCGAGCGCATCAGGTCGCTCCGCGTCCAGGTGCTGTGCATCTTCTGGACCTGGGCCAGCGCCTCCCGGATCACCTGAACCTGCGCCTCCCGCGACGGACCCTCCTCCCCCGGGCTGGCCCGGAAGTCACAGACCTCCGTCAGCCCGGCCAGCTCGCCCCCGATGGTCCGGTCAGACTTCCTGGCCAGCTTGTTCCAGTCGATCTGGGCGTCGTCCTTGCCGTGACGGCTGGCCAGGTTCGCCTCATCGGTGATGAACAGCATCTCGCGTGCGTTCGGCACCCGGCCGTACTTGGCCTCCCACTCCCGCGCGAGCAGTGCGGCCTTCTGCGTGACCTTCTGCGTGCGTGTGGAGTAGGCGTCAAGCACACGCTGCGGGATCCCCGCGATCTCATACCCGCGCCCGTCCGCACGCCGCACCCACCGCACACCGAACTCTCGCGCAAGCGCGCTACGCACGCGAGACTCAACGATTCCGGCCTGTGCGCCGAGCTGCGCACGCAGCGCCATCGTGTCCAGCGCCCGCCACCGCCCATCTCGCACCGTCAGCGCCATCCGGGCAACCACGTTGTGCGAATGGTCATGCGGCTCCCCGTCCCGGTTGGTTCCCTGCAGCCAGGTGGTCACCACCGGGAGCGCCCGCTCCCACCGGCCGGTCTGGACATCACCGACCTGGCGGCTAGCCCCCGCATACGTCCGGGTCCACCCGGCCCATTCCTGCATGTAGACCAGGCCCGCGTGGTTGGCGTCCTGGAGGATCTCCCGGACCCGCTCCTCCCGGGCCCGCCACATCGCCTCCGCCCGCTGGTTGCCGGCCAGCATCGCTCGCCGGGCCTGCTCGCGGAACGCCGCATGCAAGACAGACACGCTCTTGTTATGACCCACCGTGGCGTCGGTGTAGACGGGTGACCTGCGGGTTTCCCTCGCCGCCTCGCGCTCCAGCTCCAGGTACCGCTCCCGCGTGGCATGCGGCTCCGCCTCCAGCTTCCGCGCCAGGATGTCCGCGAACTTCGCATACCCGCCCGGAGCCCGGCCGGGGAGCCTCTCCCCCGACCTCGGGTCGATCATGTTGTAAACGGCCAGGTAGGGCTCCCGCCTGACCTGCTGGCCATCCCGCAGGCCCAGCGCCTCCGCCCCCTTGCCGAACCACCGGCCCTCGTCCTCGCCCTGCTGCGCCGCGTTCAGGTAGTAGCCCCCCGGGGCACGCTCGCCCTGCACCCGGTTCAGGTAGTACTCAAGATCAAACCCGGACCTCGGGGTCACCACCGTCATGCCCGTTCACCCCCCTCCAAGATCAACTTGACGGGCCAGGATCTATGAATAGCAACGGTCCAGACGGCTTTGGGCGCTGCGTGATCATGATGAGGGAGACCCGGGCAAGATCGCTGAGAGTGATCGTTAAGGGAGAGCTAAAGGATCAAGGACGAGAGGGGTGAGACAAGATCAAGTGCAGGTGCATGCTTGGCCCGTCAGGCAGTGGTCCGGATGCCTGACAGGCTCGCGCTGGGCACCTCGTGGCATAGGAACAGGCCCGGCACCTTCCCCAAGTACCGGACCTGCTCGGCGTGGCGGGCTTAACCGGCTCGGGCTCCCCCTCGGGCTCGGCAAGCTCGCCCTGGAGCGTGTCCAGGATCTTCCGGCTGGCGTAGCTGATCGCCTTGCCGCTGGCCTTGATCGACTCGCGGGCCTTGTCGGCGTCCCCGCCCTGCCAGTTGGCCACGTACCCGAACGAGTAGTCAGAGGTGTCCAGGCCGAGCGATCGGCCGACCACGTAGGCGGTGCTCTCGGCCTCCAGTTCACAGAGGGCACGGCCCCTGGCCGTCCCGTAGGCGTGCGCCGCGTCGGTCTTCTCGTGCAACAGCGCGTGGCCGATCTCGTGCGTCAGGCTCTTGACCTGCTGGAGCGGTGAGCGGTTCCCCGCGACCGTGAGCCTCTTCGGTCCGTACTCGCAGAGGCCGTTGGCGCCGGGGTGGCCGTCGATCTCGGGCGTGACCTGCACCGAGTAGCCGAAGGTTTCCGCAACCTTGGTGAGCTTGCCGAAGATCCCGGCCTCATCCTCACCCTGCAAGAGCTTGACGGGCTCGGGGAGCGGCTCGCCCTCGGTCTGGCTGATGTCGAACACGGGCACCAGCCGGAAGCCGGCCACGACTTCGGCCTTCTCCACCTTGCCGTCCGGTCCCTCGGTACGGATGGCCTCGGTCTCCACGCGGCGGGTGCTGGGAGCCCACACGCGGATGCCGTGCTCGCCCTTGCGGACCTGGCGGCCAAGCTCCTGCCACTTCTTGAAGCTCGCCACGCGGGTGGCGGTCGGGCACTGCATGACGATCAGCATCGTGTTGGCGAAGCTGTAGTGATGGAATCGCGCCTGAACGTCCAGGTAGCGCTTCCACTCGGCCGAGCTGGTCAGCCGGTCGATACCGTCCGCAAGATCCTTCAGGATGCCGTCGCGCCTGGCCTGTGCCTCTTCGCGCTGCTGGGCGGCCGGCTTGCGATATGCCATCTTGATCAGTCCCTCTGGGGTTCGTCTCGGGCCTGGGGTCAGTGCTGCTCGGACGTGACTTCGGTGATCTGGTAGCGGCCGTCATCGCGGCGGCTGACGCGGTAGAGGGTCTCGCCGGTCACGGCCCGGCTGATCACGTCGCGCACCCTTGTCCGCCAGCGGGTAGGCGTCGTCGGCCTCGTCCATGAGGGTCTGTGCGGTCTGGCGCTCCAGGCCGGGGAACCGGACTGCGAGGTCGGCTGAGGTGCTGAAGACATCGCGCTCGGCGGCGATGGCGGCGATGGCGGCCTGGTGCTCGGCCGGGGTCATCTCGCCGTTCAGGTAGAGCCGGTTCGCGTCGTGCTGCGCCTGGTCCAGCTGCTCGGCCTTGCGGTTGGCCGCGAGGTTGGCGGCGCTGGCCTTGGCGTACTCGCGGGCCAGGTAGGCGGCCTGGTCAAAGTCGGTCTCTCGACTGCTGGCCTTGCCGTCGCGCCAGGTCACGACCCAGGAGCGGTAGACCGTGTAGCCCTGACCCAGAAACTCGGCCACCTTGGGGTCACCGGCGAGCGAGGTGTACGTCCCGCCCCACGGGGCCGGGCCTAGCAGCGTGACCTTGCCGTACTCGCCATCGGGCACCTGCCTGGGCTCGGGCTGCGGCTCGGGCACCTCGTGCCCGTTGACTGCCACGTTGTGGTCATCGAACGACTCAGGCTCGGGCTCGGGCTCGGCTGGCGGCTCAACGGCCACGATCGCCTCGGGCGGGATCGAGTAGAGCGCCCCGCCGTCGAACCGCACGTACGGGTTGCCGAACCGGTCCTTGCAGCCGGTCAGCTTGCCGGTGCGACCGCCCTTGGTGGTGATCGTGCGCCCCGCGGCCGCGATCTCAGTCAGCCTCTGCTCGGTCCACTCGGGCTCGGGCTGGAGCACCAGACGGAAGCCCTCGGCCCCGTACTCCACGCGGTAGCTCACGCCATCGCGCTCACACCGCTCCGCCTCGTTCAGCGTCTCGGGGTCATCGCTGATGGCGTTCCAGCCGTGCGCCTCGCCGATCACGTCCCACGCCTTCTGCTGCCGGGGGCCGCTGGGCCGCCGGTCGGTGTTGCCGGACTCCGCTGCACTGTCCGCCACGCGCGGGGCCAGGCGCTCGGCCCGCCGGAACAGGTCGTTGATCCGCTCGTGGATCGGCAGCGACAGGTCCGCGTAGTGGGTCTCGTGGTGCTGGTAGTGGCTGCTGAACATCTCGGCGCCCTCCTGCTGTCCCTCTGTCCCGACTTGATCCTACACCACTTCAACGCGTACGAGTTGAATACCTTCGCTCTCCGGAACCATTTTTCCAAGATTTTTTAGAGCCTGCTGGCAGTGATCATCACGGCAGGCTGGCTAGCGTCGGGGCATGGTCGCGGCAAGATCCACTAGCTGGCGGATGGGCACCGCCCCGAGGGCTGGCGCACGCCAGCGGGATGCTGCCGTCCGGCTGCCGTCATCGGTGTGGACCTCTCTTCTCGGCGACCCTGAGACCGTCGCGAGCTACTACCGGAACGTCTTCCGCCGTGGCCCGGGTGAGGACTGGCCATGGCTGGGGCCGATCTCCGGCAGCGGCTCGGCCAAGCTACGCGCGCCCCGGCACATGGGCCAGGGCAGCCGCGTCATCGCTGCCCCGGTGCTGGGATACCAGCTCTCACGTGGCCTGCTGCGTCCTGGCCCTGACGGCAGGCTGCCGGTGATCCGGCACACGTGTGACGAGTCGGCGTGCACCAACCCGAGTCACTGGGTGCTCGGCGCCAAGGCAGACAACTCAGCCGACTATGAGGCCCGGCGGCATGATCCATTCTCCCCCCTGGCCGACCTCCGGGGGCCAGCTGGCCGGGCTCGTGCCATCCGTGACGCGATCTTGGCAGCGCAGTCCCGGGGCACCTCCCCGGAGGCAGTTGATCATGCCATCCGCACGGCTATGGATGCTGGGATGCCCGGGGTCCAGGACGCGCTGTTCTACAGCCCCAGAGAATCCTGAAACTCTATCCTCGCCCAGGCGTATATTCACTTCGTACGCGTTGAAACCTGATAGGGTGTTCATGAAGGGCCAAGCGAGAGGGAGATCGAGATGAGCGCGACGATCACAGCCAAGATCCGCACCAACGACCAGGAGTGGGCTGCGAAGTACGCGACCCCCGGCCCCGACCACGACTCGGCAACCATCACGTTCCCGGCCGAGATCGCCGTCCCCGAGACCTTCGCCGGGAAGCCGTTCCTGGGGATCGACCTCCTGGCCGTCTGCCGGAAGCTCCCGCGTGACTACGGCAACCGCTACATCGCCATCCCCGAGATGCACATCCTGAGCCGCTGAGGGAATGATCAAGATGTCGGAGTACCTGGGCAGCCAGAAGGTGAACCGGTCGGCATACGCGGTCAAGGAGGCCGCGCCGACCACGATCTACCTGGGCGTGTGCGAGCGGGACAACCGCCCGGTGCGCTTGGAGATGCCAGTGGACCTTGGCCCTACGGCTGAGATCCCCTGCTTCGTCGGGTGCACGCTCCCGGTGAAGTGCGAGCGGCTCCACGCGGTGACTACGCGCCTGGAGTGCGACGGCTCATGCATGGGCGCCCGGGGGCCGATCTGCAACTGCGGGTGCGGAGGGATCAACCATGGCAGGCACTGGGGCAAGGGTGCGCTGCTTGCCCAGCGTGAGGTCGTCGAGTCGGCCCTCGCCAACTACCGGGCCGAGCAAGCCAAGATCGCCCAGCGCCGCGAGGCCACGCGTGAGGCCGCCGCCCGCCGCGAGCGGTCCGTCTTTGACGACTGGGCCGCCGATCACCATGACGTGATCAGGGCTCTGGACCCCTGGCACGAGCACCGGACGGACGACGCCTGGCTGGAGGCTCACCCGGTACGCGGCAGCCACATCCTCGTTGATCTGGCTATCCAGGCGCACGGGGGCTGGAACGGCAAGCCGAAGCCGCTGACCGACCCTCAGGTGGAACTGGTCTTCAAGATCCTCGGCGAGGCTGCCGACCGCCAGCGGGCCGAGGCCGAGCGCAAGGCCAACGCCAGGCCAGCCCCCGAGGGCAAGGGAATCAAGGTCTCCGGGGAGATCATCAAGGTCAGGGCGAGCGAGGGCTACGCGGGCGAGGTCCACCACGAGGCCACGGTCAAGTGCGACGGCTACGCGATCCGCGTGACAGTGCCCAAGGCGGTCCTTGACTGGGGCTGGCGCGAGCGGCGCGGCGTGATCATGGCCCCGAACGCACACGTCAGCTTCCGCAGCTATGACACCGACTGGGACGGCTTCGCCAGCGGTGGACCCAGGCCCTCCGGGGAACCAAGATCGCCTTCACGGCCGGCGAGGTCAAGCGGTGGGCCAAGGACGAGACCCTCGGCTTTGCCAAGCGACCCACCCAAGTGACCTTCACCCCGCCCGAGCCCGAGGCCGAGCGCGAGGCATCCTGACCCGCTTTGGCCCCGGTCCGGGGGCGGGGGCCATGACGGCTCAGTCACTCACCAGAAGGGAAACGGTCAAGATGCCAGACACGACCAAGCCCGACCGCTGGCACGTTCGCCGCGAGCGGGTCAAGGACACGTCCGTCAGCTTCACCCAGGGCGGAGTACCCGCCAGGCCGGGCGTCGGCTCGGTCCGGTGCTCCAAGATGTTCCGCGCCGAGCGGGCGGCACAGCGCGAGGCTGACGCCTGGAACGGCGCCGGGGACTTCGCCAAGCACGGCCCCACCGACTGGCAGGCCGAGGTCCGCGAGGGCCGAGCGCCCCGGCAGGCGGAAGCGGAGGCCCGGGTCATGACGCCAGTTCCCCCAGAGCTGCGTGAGCTGCTCACCCTAATGCGCGACCTGGCCCAGCCATTGCCGATGCCCGAAAAGGGTACTCATGGCTGGGACGCCCGCCATGATCGGGAGATCTCGCGCCATTCGATGCTGAGTGTCCGGCTCGATTCTCTCATCGACCAGATGGAAATCGGTGACCAGTACCCGTCCGTCGCAGCCGAGTGCCTTTCCTGGTACTGCACGCGAACCACTGAGGCGATCCGCAGGGAGCTGGCTAAGCCGCTCGGATATGAGGCCGAGAAACCGCAGAATGAACCGGAGGCAGTGGCATGACCATTCGCACGCTGACGGCCTGGGGCATCAATTCCACCGGCCGTGACGGGGCCAAGGGACTGTATATCTCCTCGGTGATTCACGAGGGCATCTTGACGGCGATCGGCCCCGAGGTACAGGTCCAGTTCGGCTCCGCCGACATTGCCTCTGTGCTCGCCACCCTGGCCGAGGCATACCCCCAAGCGATCAAGGCTGCTGCCGACCAGATCAGGGCGGATGAGGAGCACTACGGTCCCCCGCCCACCGGGGCCGACGCATATGACCAGTGGGCATTCGCTCGCTACGGGGACGGTCCCGTTCCCCCTGCTGCCGATGGCCCCGACCTGATCGGCGAGATCTTCAAGCGCGACGGCCGCCGTACCTGGTGCGCCGAGACAGGAGATGGATCATGGGAATCAGCCTTACCGACACGAGCATGATCAGCGATCGGACCAAGCACACAGCTGAGCTGTGGCCAATGCCCGAGGCCGGGGAGTCGCCCACCATGTGGCGGGTCTCCTGGCTGCCCGAGCGGCCCCTGGGGCGCAATGAGGCGACCACGGCCGTGATCCTTGCCGACCTCCTGGCCGAGGGCATCAAGCACGATGACGCGCTCTGGCTCCATGCCGATTCCTTCGCCGCCGAGCTGGGGCTGTCCAGGGATCAGGCAGTAGCCCGCGTCAGCGAGCCTCCCGAGATTGAGGCCCGGGAATGACTACGCTGCGGCGGGACATCGCGCCGGACCCAGAGCCTGAGACTGACCAGTGCGGTTACTGCGGGACCTGGTACATCGTTCGCGATGACGCTTACAGGGTCTGCCCGCACCACGACGAGAGGCCCGGCAACCGCGGCATCCCCGAGCTGAGCGGCATAGGGCAACCGAGAAACCTTTACTACTCATCCGAGATAGGGGAATGATCATGTTCGCAATCCAGTTCACGGCACGGTATCTCGACGACGGCATGTGGCAGAACAGTGGCCACGTCGCCTACTTCGAGACGGCCAAGGAGCGGGAGCAGTTCGCCAGTCTCCCCTTCGTCGCGGCCTGCCGGTACCCCGATGACGATGATGACCTGGCGGGTTACGACCCCAAGGCCGACCCTGAGCCCTCCGACCTGGAGCCGGTGCCCGATGCGGTCCGGCGCCAGGCCGAGGCCGATCGCTTCGCCGAACGGGCAATGGACATCATCGATAAGGCAGTGTCAGACGGCATACTGCCCGGCTGAGTGATGGCTACGATCTTGCTCGAGCCGACCACTATCGTGGTGCCCATGACCACGATGACGGACGCGGTTACCGACACCTGGCGGGCGATCCGGCGGCTTCATCCCGACGTTCCCCAGGCGGCCGTCTCCGTCGTGCCCGGCCGTGGGTCGGCCTGCGGGTCGGTGGTCTGGGAGGCTGATACCCCGGTGGTGCTGGTCGGCGTCAGGACAGTGTCGGCCGGTCCCGAGGCGATCCTGGGGTTCCTCCTCCACCAGGCCGCCCACGCGCTCGTTGCGAGGTCCGGCGGCCACCCCGGCGGCAACGAGGGCCGCTATCACTCCAACGAGTACCGGGACGCGGCCACGGGCCTCGGGCTACGGGTTGACTACGCGAGCACCGGCACCGGCTGGTCCCGCACGAGCCCCGGGGATGATCTTGACGGCTACCAGGCTGAGCTGAAGCAGCTGGCCGTCGCCGTCTGGGACGAGCCTGCCCGGTCGCCCCGGGTCAAGGTGATGGCGCACTGCCAGTGCGACCCCCCGCGACGGGTGGCCGTCTCCCCCTCGGTGCTAGACCGTGGGCCGATCCGGTGCGAGATCTGCCATCAGGTCTTCACGCCCTAGACTAGGCGCCTCTGTACGGCCCTGTGAGCCAAGCTAACCTGGGGCCATTTTCACCACCTGGAACACGATCCAAGGCTCAGGCAGTGGCCTTGGGCTTTGTCTGAGTCCGTCCCAGGTCGCAGTGCTCGGCGTGCTCGCCAGGCCTGCCAGCATCTCGGCGACCGGCCCGGGGAGCGTACACGCGGCACCCAAGGCCGGTACCACTCCAATGACTACGACAAGGCCGCTGAGGATGTGGATCTCCGGGCCACGTTCGTCAACACGGGAGTGGGCTGGGCTGACACCGTCCTCGGCGATGATCTTGGGGATGTGTACGCCCAGCAGCTCCGCCAGTACCTGGTTCTGTTCAACCTCACCGGGGAGTCGATCAAGCGGTTCGTCGCGAAGCCCTCGGACCGGGCAGCTGTAGTCCGGGGGCTGGCGGAGTCGGTGGGGAAAAGCCTGGAGTCCTACTACTGGATGTTCGGGCAGTACGACGGGATCGGTATCTTCGGGCTGCCTGACTCGCACACCATGGCCGCGGTGTGCCTGGCGGCCACCAGTTCGGGCGCCTTCGGCGCGAGCGGCGGGGCGGCCATCGGCATCTGGGTGATCCAGGGATGCCGGTTGATCATCTCGTGCTGGACTATGGCCCACTTTCGCAGCCTGGGCCGCCAGCCGCACGCGGCCGACGCTAGGCGGCACAATGGCATGGTGCCAGGCACCAGTACGGGCGAGGGTTCCTGGACCAGTTCCGGGCTGGACTTCCTCATCTCT
>WNFJ01687162.1_pt1 | contig 13938 bp, 10 predicted proteins | sample 5400461 | NCBI WGS metagenome assembly WNFJ01 (sample SAMN13153349, study PRJNA577476) | soil metagenome | isolation source: 115 cm saprolite on Douglas fir-dominated hillslope | place: USA:California | collected 2013-09-17 | reverse complement strand
TGATGCGTTCCACGATGTAGGTAGCCTCGGGACGTCCCGCGCCTCGATAGGGGGCGGTGGTAACCTTGTTGGTGAACACACCCACCACCTGGCTCTCTACCGCCGGTACCTGATATGGCCCGCACAACATTAACGGTGTGCGGCTGGGAACCATGGCTGTTGTGCTGATGAGGAATGCGCCAAGATCGCCTAGCGAGCGCACGCGCAAGCCGAGCAGCTTGCCGTCGTTCTGGAAGGCGGCTTCGATGTAGTTGACCTGGCCGCGTCCTTGTGATTGAGCCTGCAAATTTTCGCTGCGTTGCTCGATCCACTTGACCGGACGCCCATACTTCACTGCCAGCGACGCAGCGATAAGCTCTTCGCCTAAGAAGATGTTTTTAGCTCCGAATGCTCCGCCCACGTCGGCATTGTGAACTTTGATGCGGCTAGGGTCAAGGCCCAGGAAAGTAGCCAGTGTATCCCGTGCGCGGAAAACTGATTGTGACGACACCCAGGCCGAAAGTTCAGCAGTGGATGGGTCGAAATCGAACAGGCAAGCGCGCGGTTCAAGTGAACTGGGGGCGAGACGCTGGTTAACGAGGCGCAGGCGCACGACGCGGTCGGCGTGCTCGAAAGCGGCCTGTATATCCCCACCGCTTGATTGCTGTATAAAAGCAATGTTAGAACCGAGCTCATCATAGAGGAGTGGCGCGCCAGTCTCAACTGCTGCTTCCAGGTCGGCCACCGCTGGCCGCATCTCATAATCAATTTCGACCAGGTCACGCGCATCCTCAGCTGCGTAAAGGCTTTCGGCTAAAATGACAGCGACCGGATCCCCCACGTAGCGTGCGCGTCCTATAGCCATTGGGCGACGTTCAGGCTTTCTCAGCCCCGGCATCGGCATGGTACTAAGGGTGGGCATGCCGCTCACCAGTTCCGCGCCTCCAAAAGCAGCGACGACCCCTGGCTGTGACAGTGCTGTATCGAGTTTGATGCTGGTAATCTCGGCGTGGGCATAAGGACTGCGCACGACAATCATATGCAGTGCTGGAGGTCGTCCTGGTGGTGGTCTCAGGTCATCTACATAGTGGGAGAAGCCTGTGATGGATCCGTAGTCTTAGTCTTCTCTGCGGCGTTCTAATCCGGACGTTTGAACACGCTCATTCATGGCGTAGCTACTTCTTCTTTGGAATTTTTGCACTGGTCTGTATTAGACCGCTGACATCACCGGCATTGCCAGTGATCTCAACTGATCTCCGCGAGATAGCCAATTCATATGATTGCTTGTTCATCGTACCATTTCTCTTATTTACTGTCAAGCTTTTTTTCATCTGTGGGTCGGGGCTTCGCAAAAGTCTTTTTCTCTTCCCCTCTCCTCCCCAAAAAAGAGTAAAAGAGCGTGTTGCCGGTGTGGCGCGGTCGCGCCACACCGGCAACACGCTCTTTATTCATCTGGGGTGGGGGGCTTGCTGCCAATCAGAGCGACGTTTGAGAAGCCCTGCCACAGATGAATAGACGTTTGGAGAGAAGACTTCCCGTGAGCGGACGTGAGCGGGGTCCTGGCTGTCATCCTGAGCGCAGCGAAGGATCTGTGCGTCCGTCGAGCCAGACCCTGAGCGCAGCGAAGGGTGACAGGCATTCTCTCCAAATGTCCAACAGATGAACAGACATTTGGAGATAAGCATGCTCAACAGTTCCTCCAGGACAGCGGTCAAGGCAGCGAATAGGCTGCTTGTCACGCCTCCGCGTAGCGAAAGGTCTGTCTGCTGCCCTCGGATGTCATCCTGAGCGCAGCGAAGGATCTGCGCGAGGGGCACAGAGATGCTTCGCTACGCTCAGCATGACAACCAGGACAGCGGTCAAGGCAGCCCAAGTCCTCTCACGGGAAGTCTTCTCGCCAAACGTCTGACAGATGAAAAAAAAGCTTGACAGTGAAAAAAGAATTTGGTACGATGATTGAACAATCATGTGATTTATCCAATACACTTTTAGAGTGCCAGGAGTAGAGTTAAGAACCCGGTAAGAATATATGTACACTCCAATTCAATCAGTCAGAGTTTTTGAGCAGGTAGCCGAGCAAATCGAAAAGCGGATTCTGGATGGCGAACTGCATAGTGGGGATCGCCTGCCCACCGAACGACATCTGGCTGAACAGTTTCATGTCAGTCGAACCGCCGTGCGTGAAGCAATGAAAATTCTGGCCCAGAAGGGGCTGGTCGATATGCGCCCTGGTAGAGGGACGATTGTCATTGATGGCGCGAACGCGGCAATGCAGGATTCGATCGACCTGGTGATGAAATTGAGGCTAGGGGAAGTAGGCGGCTCGAATAATCTTGTTGAAGTGCGTGAGATTCTTGAGATCGAGATTGCCGCTCTGGCTGCTGCGCGCGCGACAGAAAAAGAGATTGCAGCCATGAGCGAGGCGGTGAAGGTAATGGACGAAAGTTTGGACGACGCAGATGCCTTTATTGCAGCCGACAACCGTTTTCACGAGGCGCTGGCGCAGGCAACCCAAAATACCCTTATTTTCATCCTTGTAAACTCTATTGTTAACCTGCTGAGTGAGCAGCGTAAGCAAATCTTTGACGTTGAGGGGGGGCCTCAACGCGGGCAAATCCATCACAAGCGTATTCTTGAAAGCGTTATCAGGCGTGACCCGCAAGCCGCGCGCGATACCATGCGTTCTCACCTGCGACAGGTTCGCGAAGACGTAGGCCAGTTCCGCCAAGCACATGTAGACATGTAATGTCTTCGGAGAAATATATGGTGCAACCTGAAACATCCAAAACCAGTGCTGCAGGAGTATCCAGCGGGGGTACAGAGCAAGCTCTTTGGCTGGTCATGTACGAGCAGATGCTGAAGATTCGCTTTTTCGAAGAGCATGTCAACCAATTGTATCTCACCGCCAAAATGCCCGGCCTGGCTCATCTGTATAGTGGAGAAGAAGCAATAGCGGTGGGTGTGTGCCAGGCGTTGCGGCGCGATGACTACATCACCAGTACGCACCGCGGCCATGGACACTGCCTGGCAAAAGGAGCTTCAGTCGATCGTATGTTTGCCGAGCTACTGGGCAAGGAAGCTGGCTATTGTCGTGGCAAGGGCGGTTCCATGCATATCGCCGACCAGGATACCGGTAACCTCGGCGCCAATGCCATTGTGGGGGGGAGCGCGGGCATCGCCAGCGGGGCTGCTATGTCGATCAAGATGCGCGGCAGCGACCAGGTGGCGGTGTGCTTCTTTGGCGATGGCGCGCTAGGTCAGGGGGTGTTATATGAAGTGATGAATATGGCGTCATTGTGGAAATTCCCCGTCATCTACGTGTGCGAGAACAACCAGTACAACGAATACACTCCCAACTCCGAGACGACCGCGGGCGAGATGAGCGCCAGGGCCAGGGCTTTCGGCATCCCGACCGAAGAAGTGGATGGGCAGGATATTCGCGCAGTCTACGACACGGCGTCGCGCCTCGTTGAACGCGCTCGGCGAGGTGAGGGGCCCGCTTTTATGCTCTGCCACACGTACCGTTTTTTTGGACACCACGTCGGTGATATCCAGCGCTCCTACTACCGCTCTAAAGAAGAGGAAGAACACTGGAAGACGGAGCGCGATCCTCTGAAACTGCTTGCCGGCTGGCTGATTGAACAGGGGATGGCGGATAGCAGAACGTTTGAGCAAATCGAGCAGAAGGTGCGAGCCGAGGTCGAAGCAGGAGAGCAGTTTGCGCTCAATGCGCCTTATCCAGAGCCAGGCGAGGTGAAGCAAGATGTCTATGCTTAGTACCACAGTGAGCCAGAACGCCGGCCAGGGTGTGCGAGAAATTACACTCGGCCAGGCCATTCGTGAAGCCTTAGCTGAAGAGATGCACCGCGACCCACGTGTATTTATCATGGGCGAAGATGTAGCCGAGGCCGGCACGCCGTTCAAAGTGCTCTCAGGCCTGGTTGAGGAGTTTGGCACCTCGCGTGTGATCGATACGCCCATTTCTGAGGCCGGTATCACCGGTCTGGGCGTAGGTGGCGCGATGACCGGCATGCGCCCCATCGTCGATATCATGTTCGGCGATTTCATCGCGCTGGCAATGGACCAGATCGTGAACCAGGCGGCCAAAGTCCACTATATGTCCGGTGGCAAGCTCAACGTGCCACTGGTGGTGCGGACCACGTTAGGAGCCACGCGCCGCACAGCAGCACAACATAGCCAGAGTCTGCAAGCCTGGGTCAGTCATGTTCCTGGTTTGAAAGTAGTATTGCCCTCGACTCCCTATGACGCGAAGGGGCTACTGAAAACCGCCATCCGCGACGACAACCCGGTGATCTACTTTGAAGACAAAATGATGTACCAGTTGAAAGGACTTGTGCCGGAGGGCGACTATGCTATTCCCTTTGGTGTCGCCGATATCAAACGGCCAGGTACCGATGTCACTATCGTAGCAACAAGCAGCATGGTACAGATCGCGCTGGCTGCTGCGGAGTTGCTGGAGGAGCTTGATATTAGTGCCGAGGTCGTTGATCCGCGCACTACTTTCCCACTTGATAAGGACACGCTGATCGAATCCGCTAAGAAGACCAGTCGTGCCATCGTGATGGATGAGGGCTACGAACGCTATGGCGTGACGGCTGAATTGGCCGCAGTCATCGCCGAGGGAGCTTTCTACTACCTGGATGCGCCGGTCAAACGCCTGGGAGCGATGGATGTACCGGTGCCGTTCTCACCTGTTCTAGAAGATTTAACCGTTCCTACAGCTGCCTCGGTCGTGGAGGTAGCAAAAGCAGTATGCGGTCGAGTATAGCGGCGCACAACGAAGGAGAAAAGTCATGGCGATCCGAACCTATGGCTTGATGGGCGTAGACTGGGAAGAACGTGTAAACTTTGAGCGGCTGCGCACCGAGCGTCTCGCTCGTATTAAGAAACTGCTCAAAGAGTCGGAGATGGGGGCATTGCTCTGCTTTGATATGAACAATATACGCTACATCACAGCTACCCATATTGGGACGTGGGCAATGGATAAACTGGCCCGTTTCTCATTGCTGCCACAGGACGATGAGCCGATTATGTGGGACTTCGGTTCAGCGGCACGACACCACCAGCTCTATTGCCCCTGGCTCGGAGAACGTTCCCGCGCCGGCATTTCTACGCAGCGAGGCGCGATGTCCCCTGAATCCGGTCGGGCCGAGGATGTAGCAAAAAAGATTCGCATCGAACTGGAAGGGCGCGGATTGCTCAATGAGCCGCTGGGAGTGGACGTGATCGAACTGCCAGTGCTTTTCGCATTGCAAGCAGAGGGTATCAAGGTGGTTGATGGGCAACAATTGATGCAGCAGGCGCGCCTGTTAAAGACGCAGGATGAGATCACGTTACTTGCCACTGCCTGTATGATGGTGGATGCGGCTTACGACGAATTGTACCGCGCATTGAGACCGGGCATACGTGAGAATGAGTGTGTCGGCCTGGTCAACAAAGTGCTGTACGACCTGGGTTCAGAGCATGTCGAAGGGGTGAATGCCATTTCCGGTGAGCGATGTAGTCCTCATCCACATGTCTACACTGATCGCGCTTTGCGTCCAGGCGATCCGGCATATTTCGACATCCTGCACAGCTATAATGGCTATCGCACCTGCTACTACCGCACCTTTGTCGTGGGCAGCGCTTCCCAGGCGCAGGTGGATGCCTACAAGTATTGCCGGGACATACTGGATAAGGCCATCAACGCGATCAAGCCGGGTATAACCACCGCCGATATCGTCAAACTCTGGCCTCGAGCGGAAGAGTTTGGTTTCCCGAATGAAGAGGCTGCCTTCGCATTGCAATATGGTCACGGGGTGGGACTTGCCATCTGGGAAAAACCCATTTTCAGTCGCCTGGTTTCGCTTGACCACCCGGAAGTGATCGAAGAAGGTATGGTTTTCGCCCTGGAGACGTTCTGGCCTGCCTCCGATGGCTGGTCGGCGGCTCGCATCGAGGAACAATTGGTCGTGACAAAGGACGGCTGCGAGGTGATTACCCGTTTCCCGGCAGAGGAATTGCTGGTAGCAGGTGTGCGCTATTATAGTGTTACCGGACCATTACCCACGACGCGTGAGACCCAATCGAACCTGAATGCACAGGCCAACGGGAATCAGCATCAAACCATTACTACCGGGGTGGGGGGTCAGAAGCTTGCGCGGTGACGGGCAACGCTGATGCGCAGGGACGCGATGAAGAAGTTTAACAAGCAACAGCGGTAATAATCGCGGGTCGCTTGTCATCCTGAGCGCAGCGATGGATCTCTCGCTGGGCAGCCAGATGCTTCGCGGAGTTTACCCTGAGCGAAGCGCATGGGTTCAGCATGACACGACCGGTCTTGGTCGTTAAAGTTCATCATCGTGTCCCTACAGACCCTATATTTCTACAGGAGACCAACGATGGCTATAGATGTCATCTTACCAGCGCTGGGGATGTCGCAAGACACGGGCAAGATCGTGCAGTGGCTTAAGGCAGAGGGGGAACGTGTTGCAAAGGGCGAACCACTGGCGGAAATCGAGACCGACAAGGCGACGGTGGAGATCGAAGCGCCAGCAGATGGTGTGCTTGCTCACGTATCGGCTGCTGCTGGAGATGATGTCCCGGTGGGGCAGGTCATTGCTGCCATCCTTGCTCCTGGAGAAGTGTCAATGGGAAACGTGGCGCAGGGGCAGGAGCAGCAGCGCTCCCAGGATTCCTCCAGGGAAACTGCCATGCAACCAGGCCCTATGATCTCTACAGCACCGGCACGTCCATCCCAGGACAGGGCTACACCGCCGCCTTCGATTGAAGCGACGACACGCCAACCTGATGTCGCTGCCAGCCCGCTGGCCTCGCGTATAGCTGCTGAACACAATGTGGATTTAAGCCAGGTGAAATCGGTAGGCAAGCGTATTCAAAAAGCTGATGTGCTGACGTATCTCCAGAACAATGAGCATGCTCCGTCTACGAAAATGCCTGCCCGCTTGACGATGGCTTCCCCCAAAGCGCGGCGCCTGGCAGGCGAGCAGGGGAAAGACCTCTCGGCGATTAAAGGTACTGGACCGGGGGGAGCGGTGCTGGCGGTAGACGTTTTGGCTGCGGCTGTTCAAGCTCCCCCTGTAGAAGTTGCCAGGGTAGTTCCGGCAGTAGAGATGACTGCGGCTACGGCCAACGGGACTAACGACCTGGCTCTGAGTAATACCTGGCGCATTATGGCGGAGCGTACAGCGCAGAGCTGGACCAGCGTACCGCACTTTTACCTGGTGCGCGAGGTCAACGCGAGCCGGTTGATAACCTGGCGCGAGCAAATCCTGCAGCGATCTACTGAGAAAGTAACCTACAGCGATCTGCTGGTGAAAATTGTGGCAGCGGCGTTACGTAAGCATCCGCGTATCAATGCGTCGTGGAACGACGGCAAAATAACCCTGAAGCAAGAAATACATGTGGGGTTAGCAGTGGCCGTTGAGGAGGGATTGGTTGTGCCGGTCATCCACCAGGCGGATACCCTCGGTCTAGGCGAGATTGCCCGGCAGCGTGTGGAACTGGTGGCAAAAGCGCAGGCTGGGAAACTGAGACCACAGGATATAAGCGGCGGCACGTTCACCATCAGCAACCTTGGTATGTTCAATGTTGATGCTTTCAATGCCATTATTAATCAACCACAGGCTGCTATCCTGGCCGTAGGTCGCATCACCGAACGTGTCGTGCCTGTCAATGGCCAACCCGCAGTTCAACCCATGATGGTGCTCACTCTCTCTTGCGATCACCGCACTGTAGATGGTGCGCGCGGAGCCCAGTTCCTGGACACTGTAGTAACCTTCCTGGAGGAGCCACTAGGACTTTTAGAGTGAGTTCGCATGGATAAAGGAACGTTGTATCGGGCTGCAGGTTTCTAAGAAGTATGATATGAAAGGAGTAAGAATGTCTTGAGTCATTTTTGCTTAAAGGCTTTGTAAGTGGCCTTGAAGAACCAGGAGTAACCGCTTTGGTTACCTTGTAGAAAGAAGGAGGGAAGTCATGCTAGGACGATACGTCATGCGTCCAAGAATGTTCCTTAAGAGCGTTAGTGTGTTATGCTTGGCGCTTTTTGCGCTGAGTGCTTGTGGTGGCAGTACCACGACGGGTACCACTTCCAACCAATCGCAGCCGCCCATCAAAATCGGTATTTCACTCTCACTTTCAGGGGATTTCTCCGCCGATGGCAAAGCCTTCGAGCAGGGATATCAGCTCTGGGCAAACACCGTCAACAAAAACGGTGGTCTGCTCGGCCGCCAGGTTCAGTTAGATATCTTGTCCGATGCCAGCAGCACGACGCAGATCGTCACCAACTATCAGAAGTTCATCACAGTCAACCACGATGATCTTGTATTGGGGCCATTCTCCACCCTGCTGACCAAACCGGCATCGCTGGTTGCCAGCCGCTATGGCTATGCAATGATCGAAGGAGCCGGTGGTGGCCCATCCGTCTTTACGCGGGGACTGCACAACCTTTTTGACGTCTCTGCTCCCGTTGCCAACCTGCTGGTGAGCTTCACCCAGTATATTCTGTCATTACCAGCCGCGCAGCGACCTCAAACAGCGGCCTTTGCCACCGAGGATGATCCATTTACCCAGCCGCAGGTAGATACCGCGCGAGCGCTGTTGGAGCAGGGCGGAGTCAAAACCGTCTCTTACCAGGTGTACCCGGCAGAAACCACCGACTATACGCCTATCGCGCAAAAGATGATTGCCTCTAATGCGCAGGTCATAGTTACAGGCACGTTGCTGCCCGACATTAGCGCTTTTATACAGGCCTTCAGGCAACAACACTACAATCCGAGGGCTATCATTGCGACGGCGGGGCCAGACCAGGGTGCGCAATTCCTCAATGCCGTTGGCGGCACAAAAGCAGCGGAAGGCGTATTCGTGCCGAATGGTGGATGGTATCCAGGGATCAATACTTTCCAGAACACGCAAATGGTTCATGACTACCTGGCTAAATACGGCGGCACAGCTGATCAAATCAGTTCTGACGTGGCAGAAGCCTACGCTGTGGGACAGGTTCTGGTTCAGGCAGTGAACAAAATTCACAGCATTGATAATACGAAACTGATCAATGAGCTACACTCGGGCGATACGTTTCAATCGGTGCAGGGGGATGTGAAGTTCAACGCCCAGGGAGAAAACACCCTTGCGACAGGGTACCTGTTCCAGTGGCAGAAAGGTTCATTGGTGTCGGTGTATCCCGCTACCCAGGCGACGAACCCTCCTGAGTTTCCGAAGCCAAACTGGCCATAGCGTTTCGTCTACCGCGTGCCAGGCAGGCACGCACGCGGGGAGGGATACCAGCCCGCCTGGCACACAGCGCCGGTGCCCCTCTCCCTCTCACGACCAGGCCTGCCCGGGTGCGCTTGCGTGATGTGGCGAGGTGTCCTGCGTCGTCTACAAACTTCGATGCCTGGAAAGTAGATTACCATGGGAATCATTGTAGTGGAAGCGATCATCACCGGCATCTTAACCGGAGGTGTGTATGCCTTGATGGCCTCCGGGCTCACGCTGGTGTTCGGAGTGATGAATATTATCAACATTGGGCAGGGAGCGCTGGTGATCCTGGGCGCCTACCTCAGTTACGTGCTGGAGCAAAAGTTGCATATCGACCTGTTCGTGGGCTTGCTGCTGACCATGCCGGCCATGTTTGCCTTCGGCCTGCTGATCGAGTGGCTGTTTATCCGCCCCATCAAGCGCGACCGCACCATGTTGTCCATCCTGGTGACCTTCGGCGTCGCGCTGATCATCGAGGGTGTGCTCAATCTCATTTTCTCGGCGGACTACGTGCAACTGCATGCCTGGTATATCACTGCTTCATTTCAAATTGGCGGCTTCTATCTCGCCTATATTTATGTGTTTGGCTTCCTGTTGGCCGTGGCGCTGTTGGGAGGACTGTACCTGCTGCTCTATCGCACCAAGTTTGGCCACAGCGTGCGCGCCTCGATGCAGAATCGCACGGCGGCTGAACTGATCGGCATCGATGTCGAGCGGGTCTCGGCGATCACCTTTGGCATCGGCATTGCGCTGGCGGCTGCCGGCGGGATGGCCTTCGGGGCGACCAACGCTTTCGATGCGGGCAGCTCGTATGACCTGATCTCGCGCTTGCTGGCGATCATCATCTTTGGCGGCATGGGCAGCTTACCCGGTGCGCTGATCGCCTCGGTGGGCATGCTGGTGGTCGAAGATGTTACCTCGGTGGTCTGGTCGCCGGTGTGGGCCAGCACGGTCTTTTTCATCCTGCTGGTGCTGATCCTGGTGGTACGTCCGCAGGGCTTGCTCGGCCAGGTGGAAGGAAGAAAGCAATGAGGATGGTGAAAACGGCCGGGCTGCTGGTGCTGCTGGCGCTGGCCATCGTGTTCCCGCTGCTGTTTCCTAATCCGACCGTGACCGGCATCGCGGTCTTTACCTTGATCTTCGCGGCCGCTACCACCGGCTGGAATATCTTGTCGGGCTATACCGGCTACGTCGCCCTGGGGCATGGCGCCTACTTCGGCATCGGTGCCTATGCCCTGGCGCTGCTGTGCCAGGACTGGAACATCGCCGGGGGCTATGGGCCGTTCTTGCTGGTGCCGCTGGCCGGGCTGCTGGCGGCCCTGATCGCCGTGCCCCTGGGCTGGGTGGCCCTGCGCGTGCGGCGGCACACGTTCGTGGTCATCACGATTGCCATGTTCTTTATCCTGCAACTGCTGGCCTATAACCTGCGCGGGCTGACTAACGGCTCGACGGGCCTGGGGCTGCCCATCCCGGCGGACTGGAGTGGGGACTTCTACAATAAACCGTTCTACTACGTGAGCCTGGCTCTCCTGCTGGTAGCCCTGGCCGTCTCGTGGTGGGTGCGCCACTCCAAATATGGCCTGGGCCTGCTGGCCATCCGCGATGACGAGGATCGTGCGCTGGGCCTGGGAGTGAAGACAGGCTCCTCTAAACTGGCGGCCTTTGTCCTGTCCGCGCTGTTGGTGGGCATGATGGGCGCCGTGTGGGGCTACTTCGTCGAAGCGATCTACCCCAACACCGCCTTTGATGCCAACTTCGACGTGGCGATTGCCTTGATGGCCTTCCTGGGTGGGCTGGGGACGCTGGCAGGCCCCATCCTGGGCGCGCTGCTGCTGGAGCCGACGCAGCAATACTTTGCCTTACAGTACGGCCAGAGTGGCTACTACCTGGTGATCTACGGGGCGCTGTTCCTGGTGGTCATTCTGCTGCTGCCCCAGGGTATTATCCCCACGATACAGGCGCGCTGGGCTAAATACCGGGCGACCCAGAACCGGGAGGAGCGCGAGGACGAGGCCGCTGTCACCGCACTTCCCGACCAGGGCGGGTCACCTGGCATCGAAAAGAAGGAAGGGATCAACTTATGAGTTTGTTGGAAGCGCAGGGGGTTTCTAAAGCCTTTGGGGGCATTCGCGCCCTGGATACGTGCTCAATCAGCGTGGAGCAAGGCTCCATCACCGGTTTGATCGGGCCCAATGGATCGGGAAAAACAACCCTGTTTAATGTGATGACCGGCTACGAGCGCGTCGACAGCGGGCAGGTGCTTTTTCAGGGAAAGACCATCACTAATACAGCACCGGATAAGGTCTTCCGCCTGGGCATGGGACGCACCTTTCAACTGACGCGCATCTTTCCACGCTTGACGGTGCTGGAGAATATGCACGTGGCCGCCCAGCGCCAGGACCTCAAGGGGTTACTGAGTCGCTGGAGTTCGACCCAGGAGCAGGAGCGCGCGCTCGCCCTGCTGGAGTTTGTGGGGCTCACATCGCTCAAGGACATGGCTGCCGGGAACCTGTCGTACGGGCAGAAGAAGTTGCTGGAGTTCGCCTTCGTGTTGATTGCCGAACCACAGGTGATTTTGTTGGATGAACCGGCGGGAGGCATCAATCCGACCATGATCAACGAGCTGAGGGAGCGCATTCGCACGCTCAACCGGCGCGGGGTAACCTTCCTGGTGGTCGAACACAATATGGAATTTGTGATGGGACTGTGCGACACGGTCATGGTGATGCATCGCGGTGCCAGGATTGCTGAAGGGACGCCGGCCGAGGTGCGAGCGAACCCGGTAGTGCTGGAAGCGTATTTGGGAGTTTAGAGAGATGCTGCTGCAATTACATCATGTCTACGCGGGCTACGAGGGAGGCGATGTGCTCAAAGGGATCAGTTTGCAAGTGGAGCAGGGGACCACTACGTGTATCGTCGGACCCAACGGAGCGGGCAAATCCACGATCTTGCGCGTGCTCAGCGGGCTGCTGCGCCCCCGGTTGGGCGAAATTACCTTTGATGGTCGCTCGATTGCCGGGCTCTCCCCGCGGCAGATCCTGGCGCTGGGCATCGTGCAGGTGCCGCAGAACCACAGCCTGTTTGCCAGCATGACCGTGCGGGAAAACGTGCGGCTGGGCGCCTATCTGCTGCACGATACGGCGCTCGTCGAGCGGCGGCTGCACGAGGTAGAGGAACTGTTTCCGATCGTGAAAACGCGTGCACGCGACAAAGCCGGCAGCCTGTCGGGAGGGCAGCAGCGCCTGGTGGAGTTTGCGCGCAGCCTGATGCTGGACCCGCGCCTGATCTTATTGGATGAGCCGTCGATGGGGCTGGACCCCAAGACGTTCAAGCAGGTAATCGAGACGGTCAAAGTGATGCAAGACAGTGGCAGAACGATCGTGCTGGTGGAGCAAAACGCGCGCACGGGGCTGAGCCTGGCCACCAGGGGGGTGGTGTTGGAAAGTGGGCGGGTGCGACTGGAGGGGTCGCACACCGACATCCTCAACAATCCGGAGATTGGCCATCTCTACCTGGGAGGGACACTCTCCAATGCATAAAACCACAGTCTGGAAAGGATAACCACATGGCGAGAGACGAACAAGTACAGAGCGCGATTGATAACTGGGCTCCCCGGTTCGTTGCCAATGGCGTGGACTTCAATGACTTTCAGCGCGTCACGAACAGCGTTGAGCGGTGGGAGGACTGGTGTCAGAAGTGGTCTGAATGCGGGGCTATGCACGAGCAGATGGGAATTACGAATCGGCAGCGTACCATTATTTGCACGCCGCGATTGCCTATCACTTTGGCAAGTATTTGTTTGTGCGCAAGCCGCATGAACTGCGCGTAGCACATGAGCATGTCGTACATGACTACCAACGAGCCTTGCCTTATTTCGATTTTCCAGGCGAACACGTGGCCATTCCCTACGAGAGAGGAGCCACGATGTATGGCATTTTGAGAAAGCCCTGGCATACGCCTAAGCCCCCGGTAGTGATCCTCGTGCCCGGACTTGACTCCGTGAAAGAAGAGCTGCACACCTACGGCGACGACTTTCTCAGGCGCGGGATGGCGGTGCTGGCAATTGATGGCCCCGGACAGGGAGAAATGGAGTTCGAGTATCCGCTACGCCATGATTACGAGGTACCCGTAAAATACGCCATTGACTATCTTGAGAGCCGGCCAGATGTGGATAGTGGCCGGGTGGGCCTGATGGGCGTAAGTTTTGGCGGTCAGTTCGCGGTACGTGCCGCGGCCTTTGAACACCGCATAAAAGCCGCGATTGAAAACTGCGGACCGTATGACCAAACCGAGAACTTCAAAGGGCGCCCGCAGATAAGCCGCGAAACGCTGGTTCACCGTCTCAAAGCCGCTAACGAGGAGGATGCGCTCAACAAATTGAGGCAATTCAACCTGCGAGGTGTGGCGGAGAAGGTTGAGTGTCCGCTGCTGGTCATCCAGGGCGCACTGGATAGGCTTGTACCAGCCGCGCAAGGAAGGCGCATAGCAGAGGAAGCAGGCAGCAGGGCAGAGCTGTGGTTTTTTGAGGATGGCAACCATGTCTGTAACAACATTCCTTATAAACACCGGCCGCAACAGGCAGACTGGATGCGCAAAAAACTGTACAATTGAAAGGATAACCACATGGCGAGAGATGAACGTGTACAAAGCGCAATCGACAACTGGGCTCCCCGGTTC
>WNFJ01014813.1_pt5 | contig 13939 bp, 9 predicted proteins | sample 5400461 | NCBI WGS metagenome assembly WNFJ01 (sample SAMN13153349, study PRJNA577476) | soil metagenome | isolation source: 115 cm saprolite on Douglas fir-dominated hillslope | place: USA:California | collected 2013-09-17 | reverse complement strand
CCCGCCAGCAGATTGGTCACGCCCAGGCCAATGATGATCGACATCAGCGCCGCAATAAATTCGAAACTGCTCATTAGGTTCGCCTGATTCCCCATGGCCGGTGAGCTTAGCCCGGAGCGAGGCCGAAAATCGAGCGAATTGCCAGGCAGCCTGCGCTCTCAAGAAACACGCGAGATACGCGCCAGCTATCCAATCAGCGCTTCGGAGCGTGCGGCGAACTAACGTTCGCCAACAACCAACCCAGCGTGTCGTTCAAATCTGTCAGCGCCGCTCCTTGGATCGGATCGTTATGATAGGCGCCGTGCAATTCGATCACGCGTTTTTCCCCGGCGTAGGCGTTAACTACCAGCCGGTGAAAGCGCGGCGCGACGACTTCATCCCTTTGGGCCAGCAGGAAGATTGCCGGCGCATGAATCGCTTTCGCGTTCTCAATGCTGTCGAGATCTCGCGGGATCTGCAACGCGATTGGACCCGCCAACAGCCACAGGTTCCACCACCCAAACTGACGAAGGATCATTTCACGCAGCGGCGGTGGATTATGCAAAATCAATCCGGCGACGGGACGATGTGCCGCGACATATAGGGCAGCGGTTGCGCCGATGCTTGCCCCGAAAGGCACGATTGGTCGACCGGCTGCCTGATGTCTTAGTTCATCAAAGGTCGCAACTGCCGCGGGTCCAATCCGCGATAGTCGCGCCGGCCCCGTGCTGCCTCCGAATCCAGGATAATTCATTCCCCAGATTTCAACCGCGCGATCGCTCCACAACTCGGCCTCTGCGGCTGCCCACCGATCGGCGCGATCCGCGTTGCCGTAAAAGCGTAAAATGAAAATATCTGCGCGGCCCTGTTGCTCCGCTCGACGCGATTTTGCGGTCCACACTTCCAGCTCGCCGTTTTGAAACGGAACCGCTTTGCGAGCGCCGTTGCCTGCATCGATCGGCGCCCGTGTTGGAAAAAGAATCAGATGGTCGGGCAAATGATCGAAAAGGATCACGGCGAAGTATACCGCGACAATGACCAACAAGAGGTGCTGTCCGGCGAGAATCCTTAATTTCACATTCGATTGAGGAATGCAAGGACACGCGATTCGTAATCATCTCGGGCCGCTCGATGAAGGTCGACGTGCCCGGCGTTCGGCACGAACCAAAGTTGTTGAGGAGATCGCGCGCGCTCAACCAGCATCCGTGTATCGGATGGTCTGGTGTTTGGGTCTTTTTCGCCGCTCATGATGAGCACCGGACACTCGACGTGGGCAATGTGATCGAGTGGACGCAATAGCGCTGCGGAGATGCCAAGCCGCCACTGCAATTGATTCAACAGAACAGGCGTCAGGATTCGGCCGGCGCCCCCTAGGTAATTTTCCATCCGGTTGCGAGTGGCGATTTCAATCGTGGGATAGACTTCCTCGAGAACGAGCGCATCGACTTTCAGCGGCGGAGTCGCGAGCAGACTAGCTACGCCGCCGAGTGAACTGCCAATGATCGCAACACGAACCGTTGGATCGACCTGGCGAATAAAATTGACAGCAGCGAGCACATCACGGCTTTCTTTCCAGCCAAAGGTGATATGATCGCCTTTGGTTTCGCCGGTTGCCTGAAAATCAATAAGCAAAACAGAGTAACCGGCGCGATACAGAAATCGCGCGCGATCGACCATGCTCAAGCGATTCGCCCGAATACCAGGAAGAAGTAAGACAGCGCCGCTACGATTCTGGATTGGGCACCACCAACCGTGGACATTGGCCCCCGAATCGCTTGGAAAAGTTACCACTTGAGCATTCAGGCCTGCAGGAGGATTGCCGATTCGCGTTTGAACTGGATGCGCGAGCAGCCATCCAACGAAAAGGACACAGACAACGGCTGTAGCGACCAATATCGCGAAGATAACAAGGAGTCGTTTCATTTGTCTTCTTAGCCAGCTACCAGCCTCCGAGCAGGGCATATTATCGCTGCTCGCAACTATCAGCTTTCTTTCTTCTCAAGCTTCCGGTGCCCGACTACGAGCAGAACGCTGAAGGCCGCGAGAAGCGAGAGAAACTTCGGCTGAGGCGAAAGCTCCGACCAATAATTGAAGTAGCCATCGCAGACGCTGAAGATGCCGCCGAACATCAGTCCTGTCCTTATCTTCGCTTGCGCCCGGTTTGTTCCTTGGGGATGATGCAGACGCATGCCCGCGACTCTTGAGCGAACTGGGACGAACGTCGTTACGTCCCGTTCTGTTTTCATTCTGCGATTTGTCAGCACGATCGCGCTTTGGTCAGTCGCGCTGCTGATCGTGTTCTCTGGTTACGAGATTTTGTTTTGGCTGTTGATCAGCGTGTTCGGAATGATCGGGCTGCTGGAATTTTATCGGATGCTCGATCACAAGGGCCTCCCGAATTTCAAGATCACTGGAATGCTCTGCGGCGCTGTCATGCTCGCCGGCAGTTTTTATTACTTTTCCAAGATTGGACCGGCGCATTCGTATGATTTCGAAGTCGCCGTCCTGCTCTTTTTCCTGCTGACGGTCTTCGGACGACAGTTGTTTGAGCGCCTGCGAAACGATGAGCCGTTGCAAACGATGGCTTACACTTTGTTCGGTTTGCTTTACGTTCTTTGGCTCTTCAACTTCATTACCAAAATCGTCTATCTGACTCCACGTTCGAGCAGCGGCCAACTCACGGGACAGTTTTACGTCCTCTACCTGATCGCGGTGACAAAATTTGCAGACATGGGGGCGTATCTGACCGGCAGCGCGATCGGACGGCATCTGATGGTGCCGCATATCAGCGCCAAGAAAACCTGGGAAGGTTTTTCTGGCGCGATTGTTTTTGCGCTGCTGTGCAGCCTGGCACTCTTTAAATTAATGCCCGGCCATTTGCCGGTGCTGAACTGGACGCACGCGACAGTTCTCGGGCTGCTTCTTGGATTCGCCGCGGTGCTCGGCGACCTGGCTGAATCAATCATTAAGCGCAGCACTGACATGAAAGACTCGGGAAATTTGCTCCCGGGAATTGGCGGCGCGCTCGACCTTCTCGATAGTCTCCTTTTCACCGCGCCGCTGTTGTTTTTCTACCTGCGACTGGTGATTCGGGTGCCGTAACCGCGAACGAACACGAATGGGAGAAGAATTTGCCCGCGAATGACGCAAATAGACGCGAATAGAGGGATAACAATGACCCAGCAGAATTTTTTCGCGTGAATTCGTATGATTAGCGGGCAGTCTCTTTCTCGATTCGTGGCCATTCGTGGTTAAAGCAATGAGAACGGGAAATCCTGCGGAGCGTAAACGTGTCGTTGTTCTGGGCGCGACGGGATCGATCGGCGAGAGCGCGCTGAAGGTGGCGCGCGATATTCCCGAGCGGATGGAAATCGTCGGCCTGGCCGCGAACAGCAATGCCGAAAAACTCGCGGCGGCCGCGAACGAAACGCGCGCGCCAGCGGTTTGTCTTGTTGACGACACGAAGATCGATGCGCTCGAGCACGCGCTTCAGTACAAACCGCGGATTTTTTCGGGAGACGCAGGTTTGCGCGAGATCGCTTGCCAGGCTGACGCGGACATGGTGCTAGTGGCAATTGTCGGCACCGGCGGTTTGCGCCCAGCGCTCGCAGCGATTGAAGCGGGTAAAGATCTCGCCGTAGCGAGCAAGGAAATCCTGGTGATGGCGGGCGAGATCGTGATGCGGGAGGCGCGCGATAACCGCGTGCATGTTTTACCGGTCGATTCGGAACACAACGCGATTTTCCAGTGTCTAGAAGGGAAACGCTCAATGGCCAACGCTCAACGCTCAACGTCCAATGCAGAGAATTTAGCGTTTAGCGTTGGACGTTGGGCGTTGGACGTTTCTGACGTGCGCCGCATCATCCTCACTGCATCGGGTGGACCGTTTCGGAAAACGCCGCGCAAAGATTTCAATTCGATCACACCCGAACAGGCGTTGAAGCATCCGACCTGGAACATGGGACCGAAGATCACAATCGATTCCGCAACACTATTCAATAAGGGCTTGGAAATGATCGAGGCCCATTGGCTTTTCGACGTCGAGATGAAGCGCGTCGAGGTTGTCATCCACCCGCAGAGCATCGTTCACTCGATGGTCGAGTTCAGAGACGGTTCCACGCTCGCACAATTGAGTTATTCGGATATGTGCTTCCCGATTCAATACGCGGTGACGTGGCCAGATCGTGTCCCGAACACGCTGCCACCGCTGGATTTCTCGAAATTGTCGAAGTTGGAATTTTTCACTCCGCGGTATGAGGATTTTCCCGCACTGAATCTCGCGCGTCTGGCTGGCGAAACGGGTGGAACACTGCCCGCTGTCATGAATGCAGCGAACGAAATCTCGGTCGCGGCATTTTTGGAAGGGCGAGTGCGTTTTCCGCAGATCTGGCACGTTGTTGAAGAAGTGATGAACCGGCACACGGCTATTGCGCACCCAGATCTCGATGCCATATTGGAAGCCGATCAGTGGGCGCGCAACGAAGCGCAGGGACGCGTCGAATCGCTAAATCGTTAAGAGAGTTGCAACGGCAAACGCGGTAGCGTGTCCAACAAATGCCAGATTACTGATCACTAGTCACCAACCACAATGCTTCTGCACACCGTCCGCATTATTTTTGTCCTCCTCGAGGTTCTCATCCTGTTTAACCTGCTAATTGTGGTCCATGAACTCGGCCATTTTCTGGCCGCGCGCTGGCGAGGGCTTTATGTAGAAAAATTTGGCATTTGGTTCGGCAAACCGCTTTGGAAAAAGACAATCAACAGCGTCCAATATTCGCTCGGGTCGCTGCCGTTCGGAGGGTTCGTGGCACTGCCGCAACTTGCGCCAATGGACATTATTGAGGGTAAGGCGGATGTAGACCGGGCCAGATTGCCGAGGATTTCCGCGCTCGACAAAATCATCGTAGCCATTGCCGGCCCTTTTTTCAGTCTGCTTCTGGCGCTGTGTTTTGCTGTCATTGTCTGGGCGGTTGGCCATCCGGTGAGTGAAGCGGATTCAACGACTGTGATCGGTTATGTTGCGCCTGAATCGCCAGCGCGGAACGCTGGCCTCCAACCAGGCGATAAGATTCTGGCAGTGGACGGCAAACCGGTCAGACGCTTTCTCGGAATGAACGACAGCGTGAGCTGGGACGTCGTGCGAAGCGAAGGCAAGAAAATCGCGGTGAAATTCCAGCGAGACGGCAAGGTGCAAACGGTTTGGGTAGAACCTTACAAGGCGGAGACCCGCGGATGGCGCAGGAAAAGTGTGCGCCAACTACTCGTTTACCCTGCAGAGACACCGATCATTGCCAAAGTGGAACCGAACACACCGGCTGCGGCGGCGGGGCTACGTTCAGGAGACATCATTCGGGGATTCAATCAAACACCGATCTACAATCCGATCGCGTTACTGGAATACATCAGCAAACATCCAAACGATGAGCTCGTTCTTCACGTCGAGCGAGCCGGCTCGAGGTTTGACGTCCGTGTGAAGCCGACCCTTCTGCCCACCGATGGCGAAAAGAGACCGCGAATTGGAATTCAGTGGGACACCACGGGGATAGTCTCGATCCAACATCCGAATCCTATCGAGCAGGTTTACAACAGCGTGACCAGCACGTTGAAGACCATTGGCGCAGTGGCGTCGCCGAAGTCGGATGTAAAGTTGCAGCATTTGAGCGGTCCGGTGGGGATTTGGAATATTTATGTAAGGCTTTTTGAAGCCGCAGGAGGTTGGAAACTCGCGCTGTGGTTCAGTGTGATTCTGAACGTGAACTTAGCGATTCTGAACCTGCTGCCGATTCCCGTGCTCGATGGCGGCCATATTGTGCTGGCGCTCATCGAATCGGTGCGGCGCAAACCCGTGAACATGCGCGTGCTGGAAGTTGTTCAGACCAGCTGCGCCGTAGTGATCATTGGATACATGCTCTACATCACGTTCTTCGACGTGCAGGATTTGCCCTTTGTCAGACAGAAGCTCGACCAACTCGAGGCACAGTCGCCTTCAAAAAACTCGCAGACGCCATAAGCTGCCGCGCGTTGCGAGGATGCCGAGGCTTCGTACATTCGAAATCTCGTGAACTATTGCGTTGATCCTTTTCATTATCACCGTCGTAAAACGCGCGACGTGAAGGTGGGTAACGTCGGCATCGGCGGGAAAAATCCGATTCGTGTTCAATCGATGATCACGTGTGACACGATGGACACTGAGGCGTCGATCCAAGAAACGATGGAGCTGGCGGACGCGGGCTGTGAAATCGTTCGAATTACCGCACCGACGGTGAAGGACGCGCGCAACCTTGAGAATATTGTCAAGGATCTGCGCGGGCGCGGCTGCGATGTGCCACTCGTCGCCGATATCCATTTCAAGCCAGAAGCGGCTATGGAAGCCGCGAAATGGGTGGACAAGGTGCGAATCAATCCGGGCAACTATGCCGATTCCAAGAAATTCGTTATCCGCGAATACACGGATGAGCAATACGCAGCGGAGTTGAATCGGATCCGCGAGCGGTTTTCACCCCTTGTCGATCTGTGCAAGAAGCGCGGAATCGCGATGCGCATCGGGACAAATCACGGCTCGCTTTCGGACCGCATCCTGAATCGCTACGGCGACACTCCGCTCGGTATGGTCGAGAGCGCCCTCGAGTTCGCGCGGATCGCGCGCGATCTGGATTATCACGATTTCGTTTTCTCAATGAAAGCGAGCAATCCAAAAATCATGATCGCGGCCTATCGGTTGCTGGTCGCACGATTAGATGAATTGGATGCGGAAGGGGCGGCCAAAGGTAGGGGCGGCTCACACGAACTACCCGGGCGATTAGGGTCAATCGCCCCTACCTGGAATTATCCGCTACATCTCGGCGTGACCGAGGCTGGCGAAGGCGAGGATGCGCGGATCAAAAGTGCGATCGGGATTGGCTCGCTGTTAGCAGACGGAATTGGCGATACGATCCGGGTTTCACTGACCGAAGACAGCCCGCATGAAATTCCCGTGGCACGCGAACTAGTCCGCCTGTTTGGGAGAGATGGCGAAAGACAATCCGCAATCCGCAATCCGCAATCCGCAATTTCGTTTGATCCGTTTTCATATCAGCGCCGCGCCACGGAAACGCTTGCTGTAGCCGCGATCGGTGATGCCGGCCAACGAATTAGACTCGGGGGCACAGAATTGATTCGAGTGGTCGTTAGGCAGGCAAACTTCGATAAGATCGCGCACAAGATTGATAGAATGGGCGATTACAAGCCGGAGATTGTTTACGAAGCCGCAGACATTGTGGAAGTAGATCCATGCGATGATACGGCGCTGGCGAAAGTAAATTCGGAAAGCTGGCCGCAATTCGTCACCGTTCGTGACGATGTCGAGCTTCCGGTGATCGCGGCGTTTCGAATGCTGGCAACCAAATTGCAACCGCGGCATCCGATTTTGTTGAAAGATACTCTGGGCCATAGGACAACGGAAAATGACGAAGCCCGAATGACAAATAACGACAGAAGGCCGAATGAGCGAATGACGAAAAGCGGTTCGGGTTTCGTCATTCCTTCGTCATTAGACATTCGTCATTCGTCATTTCTCAACACGTTGCTCACGGCCTCCACCAACATCGGCTCGTTGCTTTGCGATGGAATCGGCGACGCGATTTTGGTGCAGGGTGAGGAAGCGCCGGGACAAGCGTTGCGCCTGTCCTACAACATTCTTCAAGCTGCGGGATCACGGATTTTTAAAACTGATTATGTCGCCTGCCCTTCCTGCGGACGAACGCTGTTTAATTTGCAAATCACAACGGCAAAAATCAAAGCGGCCACGTTGCATCTCAAGGGAGTGAAGATCGCAATCATGGGCTGCATTGTGAACGGCCCCGGCGAAATGGCAGACGCCGATTTTGGATACGTTGGTGGTGCACCTGGCAAAGTGAATCTGTACGTCGGCAAAACGGCCGTGAAATTCAACATTCCCGAAGCGGAAGCGGTCGATCGGCTGAAAGACTTGATTCGGGAACACGGCAAATGGACCGAGCCCGCACAGCAGGCGGCCGCGCTCGAGCCTGCATTATAGCTCGATACGGGCGATCAACGCGAAAGTGTCGGGAGTAGGAACAACGCGCAAGAGTCTTCTCGTGCAACGAGAGCTGCCGGTTTCACATTGTCATGCAGCGTCACCGGCGCGGCCCCGTATTACAAAAAGGTAATGTTAAATGAGTTGACGACTTGTGGCTCTGACAGACTGTGCGTTCCTTGGTTCGGATTCCAAACACCGACCCGAACTGCAGCTCAAAAAATATATGAAAACTCCACGTTCGTTTAGTCGCATTCGTTTCTTCTCACTCGTACGCATCACAAGCGCGAGTGTTCTTCTCACGGCCGCGGCCGCAATGGCATTCGTCGCAGCGAATCCATCCGGCGTGTTCTTATCTGGGAAATCGAAGGCCAAAGTTGAAACCAAGTTTGCAGCGAAGTCGCCTCACTCAAATGCCCTGACTAGCCGTTTCCGCACGCTTTTAGGCAACCCGAATCAGAAGGACGGAGAGGCGGGACCCATGAATGAGGCCGCCGCGGCGATTTATGACAATCAGGCGTATCCGGCCAAATTCATAGCCGCTGAGCAACGGTTGGCGGCCGCCAACGCTGCAAAGGCGATCGCGGCGCTGCCAGGCGGCATAAAATTGCCGGGCGGCAAACAAACCAACTGGCAGGAGGTCGGCCCGTTCGGAGTTCCAGCGGACGCCCTCGTGGCGTCAGAGTCCACCGGTGCAACTACTGGGACGATCTTCTCAGGTCGCACAACCGCCATCGCGGTCTCGCCCAGCTGCCATTCCAACGACTGCAAGATTTTCATCGGCGCAGCGGGGGGCGGCGTCTGGGAGGCAGACAACGCGCTCGCATCGCAGCCGAACTGGGCGCCTTCGAGCAACGGCATCCCATCGAACGCAATCGGTTCGATCGTCTTTGACCCGAACGATTCGAGGGGGAAGACGCTTTACGTCGGCACCGGCGAGCCCAACGGCTCGAGTGACTCCGAGGCCGGCGTCGGTCTTTACAAGTCGACCGACTTCGGGAGGTCGTGGGCTCTCGTCGCTGGGAGCACGTCGGTGGCAACGGGCCGCTCGATCGGCGCAATCGCGATCGACCCGGCCAACGCCAGCCACGTTTTCATCGGTACCGATGTTGCGCGACACGGCTCTTCTTCGGTGAACGGCGGCCGCTTCACGCCGCCGGGGGCGCCTCCGGTCGGTCTCTACGAGTCGACTGACGGCGGGGCGACATTCTCGCCGGCGGTGATCCTCCCGCAGGACGCGGTCAACCCCAGTAGCGCCACGGGCGGCGACTTCTTCCGCGCCGGCTGCTCGCACGTCGAGCTCTACCGGCCCTCGGGCGAGACGCAGGTCTACGCCTCGTTCTTCGACTACGGCGTTTTCCGGCGCTCGATGACGCAGGACGGCGACGCTGCCTTCCACCAGATCTTCGCGTCGGCAGGCGGCGGTACAGTGGCGAACTCGTCCACGTCACGGACGGAGTTCTCGCTAGCGCCGAACGGCGGCAATCTCCGCGTCTACGTCGGCGACGCCCCCGCGCCGGCCAGCTTCTGGCGGGTTAACAACGCCAACGTGACCGCGGCAACGCTCTTCACCGGCGGAACGAATGGGGGCTGGACGAAGCTGTCCAGCTCGGTAAACGGCACACCCGGCTTCGCCTCGTTCAACTATTGCTCTACCCAGTGCACCTACGACATGCCTGTCTACTCGCCGCCGGGTGCCCCGAACATTGTCTACATCGGCAGCTCGATGCAGTACAGCGAGATGCGCTGTCCAGCGCTCCGAGGACGCGGGCGTCAACTTCACGGACATGACGATCGATACCCAGGGCGTGAGCCGGCACCCTGACCAGCACGCGATTGCGGCGACACCTACCAATCCGAACATCGTCTTCAACGCCGACGATGGCGGCGTATGGCGGATAAACGGCTCGTTCACTGACGTCTCGAGCCAGTGCGCGTCGCGTGGGCTGTCCGGCAACAACCTCATCGACTGCAATAGCTGGCTCTCAAAGGTGCCGACGACGATCTCGACGATGAACAGAGGACTCGGCACCCTCCAGTACCAGAGTCTTTCTGTCAACGTCCAGAACCCGCTCAAAGACATCATGGGCGGGACCCAGGATAATGGGACGCACGCCTACAACGGCCAGGGCAACGGCAGCTGGTTCGTCACCATCTTCGGCGACGGTGGGCAGTCTGGCATTAATGTCGGCAGTCCGAACGTCCGGATGCATACATTCTTTAATCAACGGGGCGCGTCGCAGATCGACGTGAACTTCCGCGGCACCAGTCCGACATTAGATAGCGAGCTGGGGTGGAACTGGGTCGGGGACCCAGGCAGTTTGAGCGGCGAGAACATGTCCTTTTACATCCCACTGATCACCGACCCCATGGTAGCCGGGACGTGGTTTTTCGGTGCGCAGCACATCTGGCGCACGCAGGACAATGCCGGTGATCAAACCTTTCTCGAAACGAACTGCAGCGAGTTCGTCAACGGCCTGCAATTCACCGGTGCCTGCGGCGACTGGGTGACAATTGGGGCCGATCTGACTGACGTGTCATTTGGAACCGACAAGACACCTGGACCTAACGGTTACGTCGTCGCGCTCGGGCGGGCCGCCAGCGACACCGGTACCGTCTGGGCAGGATTGCGGCGCGGACGCGTGTTTGTCGCATCCAATGCCGACAACGCGGACAACACCGCCGTGACGTTCTACCGCATCGACGAAACCGGTTGCCCAGCCAGTTGCACCAACCTGCGGCCGACGCGGTTTGTAAGCGGGATTGCTGTCGATCCTTCGAACCCGAATCACGCGTTCATCTCGTACTCGGGTTACAACGCGTACGCGGTGGCATCGGGTACGGCGACGGGACATGTGTTTGAGGTCACCTACGACTCGACCACGCATACGGCGACTTGGACGAACCTTGACTTCAATCTCGGCGACCAGCCCATAACAGGCATCGCTCTCGACTCGCATACTGGCGGTCTGTTTGTCTCCACGGACTTCGGTGTGACCTGGACTCCAGCAGCAGGAAGCCTGCCCCCGGTCGCGGTTTACGGGCTGACGATCGACTCGAACGCGCGCGTGCTTTACGCGGCGACACACGGCCGCGGCGCCTGGAGGCTGAGCCTGCAATAAGAGTTGGTTTCCCAAATGGGCGGGATAGGTTAGAAACTATCCCGCCTATTTTTTTGTGATGGTGACATCAGTTTTTAAGTACTTGATCTTCTGCTGCGTTCCTTTGCTGCTCGCCGCATCGATGAACGCTGCGACGGAGGGTTTCCTGGAGGGACATTTGAGCATCGTTTCACCGAGGGAGGCGGGCGCTTCAGACGACATGCCGCGGCAGATAGTAGCACCGGAAACCTATGCTAAATACCCGTTGATTATCTTGAGCCAAGACGGAAACAAAGAGGTCGCTCGACTCACTGCGGACGAAGATGGAAACTACCGCATCGCTTTGCCGCCGGGCGCGTATGTTTTGGATGTCCAAGATCGCGCAGCCAAGCGTCTACGTGCGAGGCCGCAACCGTTCACCGTAGTTTCGAATCAGAGCGTGCGTGTTGACATGAATGTCAACACGGGCATCCGATTATATAAGGCGGCCAATCGATCTTGAAAATGCGCGATCCGGCCGCTTGAAGAATATTGTAACTCAAGCGCAACGCTTGTCCCGGCGCTTCCTCGCCCTGGACCAGAATCGCGTCGCCAATTCCGTCGCACAGCACAACGAGCCGATATGAGTGGATGCAATCAGGAGCGTCTCCAGAAAATCTATAGGGCGCTTCTGTGAAACGCCACCTTCTTGGCTGGAGTACGTCGCCTGCCCTTCTTGCGGGCGCACATTATTTAACTTGCAAACGACAACGGCGAAAATCAAAGCAGCGACGTTGCATCTCAAAGGCGTAAAGATTGCTATCATGGGGTGCATTGTGAACGGCCCGGTGAAATGGCGGATGCGGACTTTGGATACGTCGGTGGCGCACCCGGCAAAGTGAATCTCTACGTCGGCAAAACGGCGGTGAAATTCAATATCCGGAAGCTGAAGCAGTCGATCGGCTGAAAAGATTTGATCCGCGAACACGGCAAATGGATCGAGCCCGCACAGCAGGCGGCCGTGCTCGAGCCTGCATCATAGCTCGATACCGGCGATCAACCCGAAAGCGTCGGGAATAGGAACAACGCGCAAGAGTCCTTCTAGTCCACTGAGAGCTACCTACCGGCTCCCGGATTTGTCACGCAGCGCCATCAGAGCGGCCAAGGTTACAAAAATGTTACTTTTGAATGGCTTGACAAGGTTTCTGTGGCTCTGCCAAACTGTTCTTTCCTTGGTTCGGGCTCCGCACATCTACCCGAACTGCAGCTCAAAAAATATATGAAAACTCCACATTGGTTTACTCGAACTCGTTTCTTCTCACTCGCGCGCATAGCAAGCGCGAGCACACTTCTCACGGCCGCAGCCGCAATGGCGTTCGTCGCAATAAAACCACCCGGTCCAACATTGGCTTCATCGCAAGATCGGCTTCGCAACATAAATAAATTCCGGGGCGATCGAGACGCATTGGCCGGCAACAAGCGCACGCTGCCTGGTGACCAGGAGGGCGGACCGCTGTTAGCAGCTCTCGAAGATTACGCCCATCGCGCGTACCCAGCGAAAGATGTACCCATGCAAGCGACCCTAAACGCGATCGCGAGCTTCAGACATGTCACAGCTATGTCTGCAAGGGGGCCCTCTGTTGGCGCGTGGCAGTCGATTGGTCCGAGCAAGGCGGACGATCCGAACATTCTGACCTTTAGCGGAGCTGAATATTTCACCTCTGGTCGAGTCACCGCGCTTGCGATAGATCCCAGTTGCAGTACCAGACGATGCCGCGTTTGGGTTGCCGCCGCAGGCGGCGGCGTCTGGCGGACCGACAAGGCGCTCGCAGGGAATGGAGTGAACTGGACGTTTATCTCCGGCAGCTTCGGAACGAATGCGATTGGGACGTTAAACTTCGATGCACCCAACAATACCCTCTACGCTGGCACTGGCGAGGCGAATGCCTCTGGTGATTCAGAAGCCGGCCTTGGCATCTGGAAATCGACTGACGGCGGAAATACGTGGACGCAGCTTGCTGCGATGATTGGTCCCATCACCACTTTCTCGCCCCCGGGAGCGGTGCCAAACGGCACATACACCGGCAATGCATTCCTGGGTCGTTCGATCAGCTCGATCATTGTTGACCCGACGAATGCGAGCCATCTTTACGTCTCGTCCTCACGCGGGGTGCGCGGTGTGAGTTCAGTTACCGGCGGTGGAACTACAAATCCGCCGACGCCGAGGCCGCCTTTCGGTCTTTTCGAATCGACGGACGGCGGCGCGACGTTTAGCTTTATCTGGGATGGCGGCGGCGGTTGCCCGACAACGTGCAATGGAACCGACCCCCTCGCGACCATTCGCGGCGTTAACCACGTGGCGCTCGATCCGGGCTGGAACGGGACGACGAACAAAATTCTCTACGGCGGCGCGTTCGGTCCAACTGGCTTCCCCGGAAGCGGCGGCGTATGGCGCTCGACCGACGGCGGTGTGACTTGGACGCAGATCAAGAGCGCGCTTGATACCGCGCCGAACACCGACCGCGCCGAATTCGCGGTGACACCGATCACGGGCGGATTTACCCGCATGTACGTCGGCGTGGGAAATGACGGGACGGATGCAGCACGATTTTACCGCACTGATGATGCCGCCGGAGCAGCGGTATTTACCGACTTAACAACCGATCAGAACATCGACTACTGCGACGGTCAGTGCTGGTACGACAATGTAGTTTACTCGCCGCCTGGCAAGCCCGGTGTGGTCTATCTCGGTGGTTCGTTCTCCTATGGATCTTACGGCCTCTCAACAAATGGTCGCGCGTTTATCCGCTCCGCTGATGCGGGTGCGTCGTTTACCGATATGACG
>WNFJ01294107.1_pt1 | contig 13942 bp, 10 predicted proteins | sample 5400461 | NCBI WGS metagenome assembly WNFJ01 (sample SAMN13153349, study PRJNA577476) | soil metagenome | isolation source: 115 cm saprolite on Douglas fir-dominated hillslope | place: USA:California | collected 2013-09-17 | reverse complement strand
TTCATGCGGGAATCACCAGCTTTCCGTACGATCTACGATGGCTTAACCGTTAGTTCCATTTCCGATAAAGAACGGGTCGGCCTGGTCCGAGCCCTTGAAGAGCTCTATACATTCAGTCCGCTGATTAACCGAACACGTCGCCGTGACATAGGCGAGTTCACCATCCGCAAACCCGAAACTCTCACGATCGACTTCACGCCGGCCCAGAAGGAAATTCATGACAGCCTCTTGGCTGTGATTGCCCGAATTCTGGCGTTCTGCCACGGCCAGCAAAACGTCAGATTCATGATGACCACCATTCGTCGACAGGCGGCAAGTTGTCTTTTCGGTCTAACCCCGCTTCTTCGGGACATTCTCACTGGCAAACTCAACAAGCTCGAGCTAATGGAGGCCACAGACAGCGATGAAGACATTGACCTAAGTTTTGTCAATAACGTGCGAAAGGACATAGATGAGCTGATCGAGAAAGCTCGCAACCTTGACCCTAGTGACCCCAAGGTGAATGCATATGTCAAGGTGCTTAAGGACAAGAATAAATTACCGAACAACAAGGCGCTCGTGTTTAGTACGTTTCGGCACACGCTGGCTTATTTGTTCAGTCAGACAGAGCGCACCGGGCTACGCTGCGGTGTGATTCACGGTGACGTGCCCGACGACGAGCGCGCCAGCTTGCGGCGTCGCTTCGCCTTGCCAAAAGCCGAGGCCGGCGCCCTCGATGTTTTGCTTTCCTCTGAGGTGGGATGCGAAGGTCTCGACTTTCAGTTTTGTGACCTGTTGATCAACTATGACTTGCCATGGAATCCGATGCGGATTGAGCAGCGCATCGGCCGTATCGACCGGTATGGTCAGAAGAGCAGTACCGTTGCCATCGTTAATTTTGTCACTCCTGGCACAGTAGATGCTGATATCTATGAGCGCTGCCTCTGGCGGATTGGCGTGTTTCAGCATTCGATCGGCGGCAATGAAGAAATCTTGGGCGAGATTACCAGAGAACTGCATGACATTGCCGAGAGTTTCGACTTGACTCCTGAGGAAGGCGAGCGGCGGTTGCTCCAGCTTGCGGACAATAACATCAGGCTGCTCCGCGAGGAACAGGAACTCGAGTCCAGACAGGCGGAGTTGTTTGGCCTGAACGTCCCGAAGCAGACTTGGCAGCAGGAGATTGAAGCCGCCGAAAGTCATTGGTTATCTCCCGCAGCGATTCAACGCTGTGTGTCCTCGTATTTGTCTGCGCGGCTGGGCACTGAGTCCGGTCATTTGCTTGGAGAGAAGTCCCTCAGGACCCTACGCCTGGGCCAGGAGGCAAGGAGTAAGCTGCTTGAGGACTACAAGCGCTTGCCGCGGTCTGTCGAACCCGTTGCAAGAGAGTGGGAGAAGTGGCTCAAGGGTGGGCAGGCTACTATGGCGGTCACCTTCGAACAGGCAGCTGCAGCTGAGAATCCCAAGGTGGTCCATCTGACGGTTATGCATCCGCTGGTCCGCCAGGCGGCTCGCTTCCTGCAACTTGACGAACCAATATACACTTCAGTCGCGGTGCAAAGCACCGAGGTCCCATTCGGTGATTACAGCTTTGCCCTTTTTCGGTGGAGGAAGCACGGGGTGAAGCTGGACGAAGTCCTCGTCCCCGTTGCATCTGTTCCTAGCATCGAGAATGCGCTGCTTGTGCTTTTGCAATCGGCCACAGACTCCGAGCACGCCGTTCTCCCGCCCCAACCAGACCTTGACAGGCTCGATGCTCAGCATCACGCGAAGTGGACCGACGCCCAGGCCAAACACATTGCCGAAAACCGCCAACAGGTTGAACATCGCGTCCAGAGCTTGAAGGTTAGCCATCAGGCACGATGCAGCGCGATTGAAGCACAAATCGCTCGCGCTACAAATGACAAGATCAAGCTGATGAAACAGAGCGAGCTAGCTCGCGCAAATGCCGATTTCAGCCAACATATGGATGAGTTACAACAGGCAGCCAGCAGCGGCGACATCCACGCTGCCGCCGTTGTGTTCGGGACTATTGCGGTGAAACGGGAGGGGATCAGCTGAGTTTTCTAGATGAAGTTCGTGCGAAGCGCCAAAAGCTCGCGGACGTTTTGTGTGACGAGGACTATTCAGGAATCCGCGAGATCGTAGAGGAGCTTTACCCCGACCGTGCGCATTTTATTTATGAACTTCTTCAAAACGCAGAGGACGCGGGCGCAACAGAAGCAGCATTTACCCTAGAGAACAACTCCGTCAGCTTCGAGCACGATGGTCGGCCCTTCAGCAAGGAAGACGTGTGGGGCATCACCAACATTGGAAAAGGTACCAAGAGGGACGAGGAAGACAAGATCGGTCGTTTCGGTGTGGGCTTCAAAGCCGTGTTCGCGTACTCCGAAGCGCCACACATTTGGTCTCCCACCTTCTCTTTCGGCATTTCTGACCTCGTGTTGCCAACGGCAATCAATTCGAGGCCAGATCTCGGCAAGAACACTCGCTTCGAGTTTCCATTTAATAACCCCAAGAAGAAATCCCAAGTCGCATACGCTGAAATTGAGGCGGGACTGGAGGAACTTGCCGAGACCACCCTTCTCTTTTTGTCGCACCTAAGATCTATTCGATGGCAGATTGAGCAGACACCTTCGGGTGAGATTTTGCGCATCCAGCATTCCGATAACCATATTGAGGTAGTGAAGAAGACAGGTAACAAGACGACTTCAAGCTCGCACTTTCTGCGCTTCTCGCGCTCAGTTGAGGGGCTAGAGAAGCAGCATGTTTCGGTCGCTTTCGCGCTTGACTACCTTCCTGATACTACAGCCTATGAGCACAAGAACCCGCTTGCGAGACAATTCAAAATAGTTGCCGCTTCCCCAGGCGTTGTCGCGGTCTCCTTTCCTGCCGGCAAGGAGACGTCGGGTCTGCGCTTTCACCTTCACGCGCCCTTCGTGCCGGAACTGAGCCGGGCAAGTATTAAAGACACGCCAGCGAATGAACCGTTATTCAATCAACTCGCTGGACTGTCTGCAAGTTCTCTTCGCACCGTTCACGAATTGGGCCTTTTAACAGTTGAGTTTCTCGGCGCCTTGCCCAATCCTGTGGACTCAATAGCGCTGCGCTATCAACCTATCCGCAAGGCCATTATCGAGGAGCTGAACAATCATCCTCTGACGCCTACGCATTCCAAGTCGCATGCTCCTGCAAAGCAATTGTTTCAAGCCAGGGTGTTGCTCAAAGACTTATTGTCATCCAAGGACGTCGAGTTCCTGACTGATGGTGACGGCCAGAATCTCAGTTGGGCCGCCGCCGCACCCCAAAAGAACAGCAATGCGGACCGCTTGCTGTCAGGGCTCGCGATCACCGAATGGGACGTCGACAAGTTCATTGAAGTTCTCATAGAGAAGGCGTCCTGCAAGCCGCGTGTCGTTAAACACGGATTTGTTGACGAGCCAGATTCGCAATTCATGACATCAGCAAATGTATGCCGTGCTATACAACGATATTCAAGCGAAATCTGAATACCAACAGCAGAAGTCAATTTCTGAGCTAAAACAGCTTCAGATCGTCCGGCTCGCCGACGGCAAACACAGCATCGGCCCCAAGTGCTATTTTCCAACTGACGCTGTCGCGCACGATGAAGTTTTGCCGCGAGTCGATAAGAATATCTACTCGTCCGGTAAGAGCAAGGCACAGCAGGAACAGGCGAGAAAATTCCTAGAGGAAATCGATGTTCGGGAGGTCGGCGAGGCTGAGGTGATTGAAGCCGTACTCGATACTCGATATGCCAAGGGGTCGCTGAGGCCAGCGCCGGAAGACTTGGAACGATTCATAAACTTTCTTGAAGCAAACCCAGAGAGATCGGGGATGTTTGCCGAACATTTCATTTTTAAGCGTGCAGATGACAAGTGGGGCAGGCCGAACCAAGTCTACCTTGACTCGCCGTTTGCAGAAACTGGGTTGAACGCCTATTACAAAGCTCTCGGAGCAAATGCCGCCGAACTAGCCCTCGCCGACTCGTACTTGCAAAGCTCGGTACCGAGGGAAAAACTGATCAGGTTTGCATGTCAGGTCGGAGTGTTGGACCACTTGGCAATCAAGCACGTATCCTGCAGAGGCAATCCTGCTGTGCAACACTTAATATGGAGTGCGCCTGGTAGGTGGTCAGAAGGTTACGGTGTCGACCGCGACTACACAATTACCGGCTTGAGCGGGCTGTTGCCCGTCAATGACGAAGGTCTCTCCCGGCTCCTCTGGAGAACGGCTTGTGAACAGAAGAACACTGCTTGGATTCGAGCGCAATATCGCAATAACTCTTCCTACGCAGTTCGAGAGTCGCCTTCGCAACTTGTCTGCCTGTTGAGGGACTCCTCTTGGGTTGCGCAAACCGACGGAAGGTTTGTTCTCCCCTCAGAAGCGTCGAGACAGCTCTTGCCAAAAGGGTTCCCCTATGATGAAGGGTACGAATGGCTCAAGGCAGTCCGCTTCGGCGAACAAGAGCGGCAGCGCAACGAGGAAAACAAGCAAAAGGAGACTGCGGCAAGAGATCTGGGTTTCAGCGATCCACAGACCCTTGAACGGGCCAAGCAATTCGTCGCCTTACCTCCGGCAGACCAGGAACGCATTCTGGCTGAGTTTCGGAGTAGACAGAGTCTAGACTTGCCAGAACATGAACCCCGCAATCCGGAGCGCCGGGCAGAGCGCGTCGCTCAACAAGCCAGCGATGCCCCTGAAAGGACTGTAGAGGAACGCCCACGCTCAGTGCCGGTCGGCCTGGAGAATATCAAGCAGCAGGCTACCGAATACCTCCGGGAGCAATATACGAACGACGGCGAAATGATCTGTCAGATTTGCAGAGCGGTGCTTCCGTTCAGACTCGAAGACGGCAGCTATTATTTTGAGAAGGTCGAATTTCTTGAGGGGTTAAAGAAACGCTACTACCAGAATTATCTGGCACTCTGCCCTAACCACAGCGCCATGTTTCAGCACGCCAACGGCTCTCGAGACTTGAATAAGATGTTTGAGGAGATGAAAGGCCAGCGGCTTGAGATCTTGCTGGCCCAAGCGGATGCCACGATTTACTTCACTAAGACCCACGTTGCGGACCTCAGGCAAATTGTCGAGGTTGATAGGACCGCGGTCGAGAGCGACGATCACGACTGAATTCCAGAACGCCGATGCAACGAGCACTTCTTGCCATAAGAGCCCCGGTCTTGTAATGCCGCCAAACCTACCGCAAAAGATCCTGTAGAACTGATTGAGTAGCAAGACCCGGAGGGACCTTTGTAACGAGTGATCGCAGGATCTTCGCGCGCGTGCCTGTCCCCAGACCCTCATAGGCGAAGCTACTGACGCCAAACAGTTTTGCAAAATAGAGCGCCAATTTCACCATACCTTCAGTGACTTCTAGCTGCTGGGCCAGTGGACCGCTGAGTGATCGCAGCTTCTTTGGATTGAAGCTCTTGTAGAGGCGAATCGCTCCGTCGAATGCACTAAACATGTCATAGTTCACTTCATTCCGCGCGTTTATTTGCCAAGCTCGATCATTGGTCACCGGCGCAATTGTTGACTGAAATTCGCTGGGCACCCACGGGGAAATGGTATTGCAGCCCTCGTAAAACAAATCCCAAAACACTCTATGACTCCCCTTATAACCCGAAGGGGAGCGCACGCTATTACTAACTAGAAGGACCTGATTATTAGGAGTTCCCTGGTCAACATCCACTAAACGTTCGTAATGAACCCAAGCACCAAACATGCCTAATATTGCATTAGCTGCAAAAAATGATGAATAGTACAGAGTCACATGAGCCCACGGGGCATTACTCGGTATAAACATGTCAAGTGCTCGTCGATAGTCAGCTACGCCGAATAATATCCATTGTTCCACTGCATTCAGTAGACTTACGCGATGAATCTCGAAATAAGTCGTGCCCTCAGCCAGCCGCGTCAGCCGCGTTCTTCTAAGGCCGTTATGAAACGTCGCTAAGGACTGGCCTACGCCAGGTGCGTAAGCCGGCAAGGCTCTGCAAAAGTGCGGGGCTTCGGTGATGTCAAACAGTCGCATTATGCGAAGACCTGACTCTTCATTGCTTGATAAAGGTCGGTGACGCCTGCTGAGCCTTGAGCAGCGCGTATTCTGTCATCCGACAGCGTCGCGGGGTCAATTTTCTGAAGCTCGCGGAGCAAGAAGGGAGCCGTCATCTCGTCCAGAGATCCGGCATTCAGGGTTATGTCCGCGAGAACACGGATGAGAGCACGGAGCACCCGGGCTTTATAGTAGGTACTGCTCGTGTCCCCCCATCCTTGAGGGTTTAATGAACGGACAGCCGAAAAGAACCGAATGAGCAAAGATGCATATTCTTCGAAGGTAGGATCAGGGACTTTCTTTGCCTTCTTTACCTTACCAACCAAGGTCTTAATTTCCGGCGCAAGGGAGCCTTGTTTAATGCTCACATCCTTTTGCTCTCCGGTAAGGTCGATTGAAAAGTAAAAAGGACTGTCTTCTCGATTTGCCAGCTCGTAAACCAGGTCCGCTGCCATAACGTGGGCTTCATCTCCTGTTGGCCTGACCAATCTGACTAGATCCCAGCGAAGGGAAGAAGGTACCCGCCTCTGGTTGTCATTAATTTCAAGAAACAACTGGGCCATCTCTCGCTCGGTTTTATTCAAATGAATAATGCATACGTATTGCCCATCTTTGTCTGAGAAGCTCTGCGCCCAAAGACGATGCTGACCATCAACAACCAAGAATTTAGCATTGGAGGGAAGAACGATATCATCGCCGGACCGCTTGAAGTCTTTGATATCCGTCGCCAAAGTAATCGCGTTCGGAAATGCGCGATCTTGGTCGAGTACCGTGCGAGCTATCTGCCTCGCGCGAGCTTCATTGACAATCCGTTGGAACCCTTTAGTTGGGTCTTTGATGCGCCAGGAGGGAGTCGTATGTTTCAGTAACCATTCGCCTGAAATGACGATCACGTAAACTGGAGGTGAAGTTTGAAGTTGGAGCGCTGGCGCTACCTTTCCGGTCGCTTTGGGCACATTCTGCTTTGATGCCACTTAAAGCCTCCTTTCAGTGCACTTTCTGGCTTCTGCATTTCGGAGTGCCGACATGTTTGCGAGAAAGTGTAGATTGTTGTCGGCGGCGCCCGCAAGGTACCTCGTATCTGCGCCTGGCTTTGGCACTCTCGCCTTGATGGTATCGGTTAACGTCTTCCGGGCTTCTTCGTCTCCTTCTTGCGTTTCCGACTCAAGCGAGAAACAATCTTGTCCACGAGCCCTTGTGCCTTTTGAAGGTCTTCAGTTGATTGATATATGGCGTTGAACACTTCGGTCAATATGGATCGCTGAGTCGGAGTGAAGTTCGCAAAAATTGCCTCGCCGCGTTGATCCCCATTCAGTCTTAGGAGGCGTTGCCGAAGACGTTTGACTTGTCCCTGATAGCCAAGCCGCTGGTCCGTGCTGATACCGGCGCGTGAGGATAGTCGCTGCAGGTGGTCAAGTGTGCTTTCCAGTTTGACGGTCAGTTTCGATGCGGCGGTATCAGCCATTGCGCCCTTCTCAATCACTCGCAGGTTCCGTTGGCATTCGGTCAAGCGCTCTTCGATCAATCGAACCAAATTTCGAGCGATTGAGCTGGTGCGACAGCGTTGCGCAATGTCTCGGGCGTGCGGTGCTAAGTGGTTTATGAGATCGAAATAATACGTGTTCTGCTCAAAATGATCTCGACGTCCGTTTGGCTGAATGCGTGGGTCGAGGACGTGGGTTTCTGCCACGCACCAGCCGTTGAATCTGGATTCGGGGAAGAGCGTTTGCAATAAGTTGTTGTCGCCAACCTGAATATCCCCGCAACGAAAGCGCCATCCTTCGACCAAGGAATTCGAAGAAAGTGCTCCGCGGTAGTCATGATGCAAGATCCAGGTTGCTGCGGCTACACCCCCATCGCGGCCTGGAGTGTACATCATCGTCAGTTCCTGAAAGTGAGTCTCGGCAGATTTACCCATCGCCATTGAATTACGGTGTGGACGGTGGACGGGTCCACGACCCGTAATTTCAAGCTCGATTGTGCCTAGACTCACTCCGTGAGTCTCCAGGAACGATCGGATCTGATCTCCAAACTGAAAATCAGGAGAAAACGGTACAGGTGCTACCTGTGCAAGATAGTTACCTATTAGATCCTCATTTAAAAGCCGATCGTCGCGATGACGAACCACTCCACGCAGTTCGACTTCAAAAAAGCGCGGCGGCCAATTTCGCCCTGGGACTTCGCGGGTTTGAATAGTCTTGGCCACAATGTCACGCAAGTCCGAGGAATTGTCAGCAGCACGTAGCAACGACCTAACCTCGCGAGAATCCCATCTGAGTTCATGAACGGTATTCTCCTCGTCCTGTCGTGATCGGAATATGAGTTCTTGACAGAAGGCGAGGCCGGCTAACCTGCCAACTCCCCGGAAGCCTCTGGCTTTTGTGCCTCGTTTTTTACTTCCGCCGAGGGCCGTAAGTTGGTGGACAAACTGTTCTTTTCCAACACCGGAGCCGTTGTCGCGAATGAAGACCGTCCGCGTTGATTGATCCATCCGGATTTCCACGCGCCCTGGGCCATGCAGTAGCCCAGCTGACTGAGCTAGCTCGACGGCATCAGCAGAATTTTGAATGTACTCGCGATACATCGACATCGGATCGACGTACATCGAGGTGCTGAGCAGTTCGAGGATGTCTTTGCCTACAACAAGCTGTTGTTCTGGTCGTGACCACTTGATTTCAAGTTGGGGAAGTGACACCAGTGCAGTTGTCATGCGATAGCCACCTTGATCTGATCCGTAGCCGTTGTTTCTGTGAGTTCCTCGTCGGAACCGTCAGAAAGACCCGCATCTTCGACGCGCTCATCTTCCGGTATCGGTTAATAGTCAATGCTCTTTTGGAGCGTCCAGATTCGCTCTTCCTCGCCCTTCGGAAGCGGTTCATAAAAATGCAGAATCGTACGGAGTTGAGAATTGGACGTTTGCTTGGGAAGTCGCCCGATGTCTCTCGGCTCTACTGACGAAAGCAGTGAAAGGAGTTCAATCTTGTCAGATGCGGAGAGCTGCCGGAATTCATTCGTGAACTCTACGAATTCGGCTTTGCCAGCCAAGTATTCGTACCAATCGCGATTAAAAATGAAATGATGAGGACGCAAGAGAATGGTCTCAAAATCCTGATAGGAGTCGCCGAACGCTCTTTTGAAGAACACTGGGGCGCCGCTAACAATACCATGCGTTGCTTGCAGAATGAGCTGCATTGAGCGCAATTGATATCGCGACCACTTTTCGCCAACATGGGATCGAGTCGGAAGGTCAGTCGGTTGGAAGCGCATGGGGAACGACCAAATACGAATGGCCAATTCTTCGTTCAGCGCGACATTTAGTCGCATGCGCTCGAACAGATCCGCGGGCGAGTCGTGGAAGTTGTACAGCATGTAGTTGGACAACTCTTTTAAGCCAAATTCGTGAGCGTAACGAATTGCCTGCTCGTAGGGTTTCTTCAATCCAATGTGGTCAAATGCAATTCTCAATGGTTTAAGGCAGATCGTTGACAGCTCACGCAGATACATTTTGTCCTTGCAGAGAATGCGTGCATCCACGCCTTGATTGAAGTCCACCCGTCTCTGTACCGGTGTCCGCCCACGATTGAGCTTGGCTCCGGGAACGAAACCGAGGTCTCGGATTTCAGCAATGATCTCCTTAAAACGTGGCGAAGCGACCACATTGTTGTCCATCAACGTCAAGTCTTTCTTCGCGCCGTAGAGTGCATCGACACCCTTTACCACGGCACTAATGGATTCGGTGTCGCGTTGATCGCCTTCCAGCTTGGGTACTCCACAAAAGCTGCATTTCCTGATGCAGCCACGGGAGGCATAGGCGAAGTATGCATCGCGAACGGGATACTTGTACGGGATCTGGTCCAAGATGCTGTAATCCGGTATCAGGTCTTCGATGGGAGTTCCGGAATGATCATCTGAATAGAGCTCTTCCGAGAAATCATCGAGTTGCAATGAAACTGAGGGAGCCGCACTGAGCAGACCTTTTATGAAGCGTATTCCACGCCACCGAGACTCCTTCAGAAACCGATCGTGCATCAGCGATGCCGCAATACCCCCAACGAAAACTTTGTCTTTGTGCCCATTCGCTGCCGACAAAGCGAAATCGATACTCTTTGCGATTCGTGAAAACTCAAAAGAGAATAGCGTGGTAACGTAAATTCGATCCCAAGCAGTGTCCAGAACGGAGTTATCGTCTTCACCCTTGACGAATCGTACGTGGTCTCTCTTGCTGCGGGGACCATGATATTGGGCGATCTTCATCAGGCCAAGAGGCGGATACTTGTTCCTGTAGCCGGGTTCAATAAGGAGAATATTCTTGTCAGCCATTCGAGACCACCACCTTGAGTTGGGGCTTTTTCCGCTTTTCTCTTATCACTGCCACAACCGAATTAACCCCACCCTGTCCGCCCAAGCCCTTCAGGGAGCCTTGGCTACTCCAGTCCACATCAGCGACAAATTCAGCTAACTTCGTCACAAAGTAACGTTTGTCGCAGCCTTGTCCCGCGTTTTCTGTGTAGAGGTCACCGGCTACTGTCATTAGCGCGTAAACCCCCACTCCCTTGTTAATCAGATAGTGACGTGGGCTATCCCACGCTTCTCGAAGAACAACAGCAACTGCAGACCAAAAATCAAGCACGATCTGAGCAGCAGCCTCGGGAGTATGAACACGCAGAACTTTTGATTGGCTGAGAAATCTCCTGATCGCCTTTTGCATTGTACGCAGCGACGCTCGGCGCATGAGACCCGAAGTATTCTTTCCACCGAGATCGAGCTGCTTGTACCAGGGTGACTCGCTATTGTTTTTGAGGTGGAGCGCAATAAATAGTTCTGGTCTCTCGCTCGCCAGATCAGTTGCCAAAGTTGCATCATGGAAATCTAAGAGGCTAGTACTCAATCCCCTCGCCTTGCTGTTGATAACGTTAAACACCTCCATCTCTTCACGCTCTGTTAGTCCGATGAAACACATGAAAGGTAGATTGATGTTGACGTCATTGAGGTATCCGAGTCGATGCTGGCAGTCGACTTGTGTTAAGACTTTGCCAGATCCCTCCTTAATCTCCAAAATGGACGCCGGGCCGGTTGTCTCTTGAATTTTCCAGGCGACATCGGACCGAGGGCGCAAATTGAACGTCAAGGGAATTGTGGAGCTGTTTTCTTGTTGGATATACTTCCTAAAATCCAAGCTGTGCTGGCGATTTAACCGGCGCTGGTAGCCCCTGCCGGTGTCCTCATCGAGCACGTCAGCAAAACTCAGGTTGTAAAGGAGGCTTGCAGGGGCGAAGCCAAGGAAAACCTTCCTGTTGGCGGACGCCCCGATCTGACCAGTAATCTTGATGTTCTTAGACAAATCAGCACCACGAATCTATACAGAATTGCAGCTAATTAATGCAATTTTGGTCTTCCTTTTTATGCTTGTCAAGGACCTCTTCTGATGAATAATAATCTTGACTTTATCGATACTTGTCCAGTACAGTTTGGTTATGTCAGTAACAATCAGTATCTATAAATAGTGAGATACTGTATCAAGGGGCGAGAATGGATCAAACCACTCTTTCGGGTTCCAAGCCGCAAGCGGTGCTATCCGGCCAGACGCTAATCATCGAGGGCATAGAGATTCCCATTGAGCATCGGAATATGCCACTAGAAGACGTGCATCTCGACCCGAGCAACCCTCGCATTCAACACGCCGTGAAGCAGATTTCCAAGAACGGCACGATCAGCCAGGACGATCTCCGCAAACTCATTTTGGAGCGCCCAGGAGTGCCCGAACTCTTCAAATCGATCCGCGATAACGGAGGTATCCAAGAGCCCATTTATGTTCGTCCAGACGGACGAATCATCGAGGGCAATTGTCGCGCAGCGTCTTATCAGAAGCTTCACGACATAGACCGCAAGAATGGCATAGATCGCAAAAATAATCGATGGAAGAATATTCCGGCAGTGTTCGTGCCCGACATTTCCGACCGCCAAGTGGCGATACTTCAGGGTCAATATCACGTTGCTGGAAAAAACAAATGGCTGGCATATGAGAAGGCTGGTCACCTACATCACATGCACACCCACCTGCGAATGGATGAAAAAACTATTGCTCGAGCGCTCGGTATGCACGAGCATGACGTGATTCGAGATCTAAAAGCATACGACACGATGACCAAGAAACTGTTGCCGAAAATGAAGGATGGCAATGGTCTTGAGAAGTGGAGCTTCGTCCAAGAGTTCTATAAAAGGAAAGATCTCGAAGAGTATCGCGCGAAGCCTACCAATGTCGACGCGTTTGTGTCCTTGGTCGTCAATAAGAAACTGAAGCGCGGCGCCGATGTACGCAAGTTGGCAAAGATTCTGGAGCACCCAAGAGCAGTCAAGGCCCTGAACAAACAGGACGTTGACAGTGCTATGTCTGTCGTCGGGAAAGCCGACCCAACGGCGGATTCTGGTGTTTTTCGAAAGCTGAAACAAACAACCAGTCTACTTCAGCACCTGCCAAATACGGAGCTGCAACGCTTGCGTGAAAGTGAGAAGCCCCAAGTCATATTGCGAGAGCTATTCGCCGCTGTGAAGGAAGCGGCTAAGGCAGCCGGAATCAAGTTGTCATAGGTAATCATATGTCGAGATCTGCCATTTCCACCGCCCCCCTTGTCGTCGACGAAATCACGCTCGATGGCAAGCGTGTCCAGGTTCAGAGCATCGACTTGCCGCTCGATCAGGTAACCCTCGACCCTCGCAATCCGCGAATCGCAAATACCGTTTCGATTTCGATCTCGGATGAGGGGAATGCTCTGCAGAAAAAACTGGAAGCGCTGCTTTGGGAAGACGACGACGTTCGTGACTTATATCGCCAAGTTCAGATCAATCAGGGCCTAGTCGAACGAATTATCGTTCGGCAGGATGGCAAAGTTGTCGAGGGAAATTGCCGCACTGTGGTCTATCGAAAGCTTCGTGAAAAACAGCCATCCGAGCGACGCTGGCACACTATCCCTGCCCGAATACTCCCAGTTGATATTGGTGACCGCGATGTTGCGATCCTGCTTGGTGAGATGCACGTTGCCGGCAAGAACACCTGGACTCCCTTCGAAAAGGCCGGCCATGTGTATCGGATGCACAGTGATTTTGCGCTCATTCAGGACGAGATCGCGGTACGTCTTAGGATGTCAAAATCGAAGGTTAACCAGCTGATCCGTGCATTCGACATGATGAAGAATAAGTACTTGCCAAAATACCCTGGCCCAGCTAGCAGCCGAAAGTTCAGCTACTTCGAGGAGCTCTTCAAGAAGCCTCCGCTCCGCGAATGGGTCTCTTCGACACCAGGGGCTGAGGACCTGTTTGTGGACTGGGTAGGCAAAGGAAAACTGGATCAAGGCGTCCAAGTTCGCGAACTGCTGTCGATTCTCAGGGATGAGGACGCTGTTAAGGCTCTCACGTCAGACGGATTCGTTGCCGCGCAGCGCTTGTTGGCAGAGGACAATCCAGCCGTCACATCGAAACTATTCCGGCGGATGGTTGACATGACCGAGGCGCTGAGGAAGGCGCAACTAGACGATATCCAGCGAGTGCGAAAGGCCGAGGGGGCGAAGGCGCGAAAGATTGTGGCAGACCTGAGCGACTCCCTAATGCATTTTCTTGAGCTGTGTGGCATTGAGAAATAGGAGACAAAATGGCGACCTATATGCGTAACATCCAAGGGCACTCAGTTGAGTTGACACTGATGGAGGTCGATCCGAGCAGTGTAAGGCTTGACCCAACGAATCCCCGAATTGGTTTTTCAATGCGGCAGCTTGCCGAAAACGAAAGGAATGAGGGAGCCTGCGTTCTTCTGTTGACCAGTCAAGAAGATACTGAGGCGCTTCGACGTTCGATCGTGGCGTCGAACGGGATTCAAGAACCTATTTATTTACG
>WNFJ01246465.1_pt2 | contig 13949 bp, 15 predicted proteins | sample 5400461 | NCBI WGS metagenome assembly WNFJ01 (sample SAMN13153349, study PRJNA577476) | soil metagenome | isolation source: 115 cm saprolite on Douglas fir-dominated hillslope | place: USA:California | collected 2013-09-17 | reverse complement strand
CTGCCGTCGAATCCAACCCGGAAGGGCCGGCCTGCCTTGTTGGTGGCGGTGCTGATCGGCGTCATTTCCCCCCTCGCGCTTTCCACGTAAACGATCCTGCCGTCCGGCGTTATGGCCATTCCCTGGGATGCGCCGGGCACCGTCAGCTTGATCGGCTTCCCGGCTGCGCTAGTGGCCAGGCTGATTGGCACTACCGTCTGCGCGCCGGTCGCGACGTAAGCGGTCGCCTTGACCGGCCGGTGCCCGGCACTAGCGGGCGCGCCAATAACCCCGTTGACTGCCGGGATTCCGCCGGCGAGCATGGCCACGGCTGCTGCGGACGTCGCGGCGCTTGTCACACGACGACGGCGCCTGAGCCTGATGCCTGCCCGCAGTGAATTGCGCGCAAGCAACCCGATCGGCGGCTCGCTAGCGGTAGCCCGGTCAAGCAGGGCGCGGAGCGTTGTCTCATCCATTACTGCGGTTCCCCTGTCTGCTGCAAAGCTTCGGTCCGGGTGGCGGGTGGACCCGGCTCGCCGGAGGCGTCGTCGAGTAGCTCCCGCAGCTTGGCCAGCGCCCTGGCGCTCTGGCTCTTGACGTTGCCGGTGGAGCAGCCCAGCGTCGTTGCGACTTGTTCGACACTCTGGTCCGCCCAGTAGCGCAGCACGACTACGGCGCGGCTCTTGGGCGGCAGCATGGCAAGCGCGTCGAGCACGGCCATGCGCAGCTCCGGCGAGTGCTGCTCTGCTGACCGCTCGGGCGGATGGCTGGTCAGCACCTCGGTCGGCCGCCTCCGTCGCCCCTCACCCAGGTAGGTGTTGACCAGCGTCCGGGTCGCGTAGGCGTGCACCGCGTCCTGCCTGTTGATGCGCCGCCAGGCCACGAAGACTTTCGCCAGGGTCGTTTGGGTCAGGTCCTCGGCGGTATGCCAGTCCCCGCAGAGCAGGAACGCGGTCCGCCGTAGCCGTGCGGCCGATGCGTCAGCGAAGGCGATGAACTCATCCTCCGCGGCCGTCACGTCTCACGGCTCCTCCGTTCCGCCGGCCAGTTCCGGCCAGCGCGTTCCGACCAGATAGATGCAGCGGGTACGCGGCGGGTTGCATTATCCGCTGGCTAGGCGGAAACCCCGGTACCGAAACCGCTGACCCTGGCGGCCCGGACTGTCCCGAAGTTAGGCTTATGGCATGGCTGACTCGCTGTGGATCATTGGCGTGGCGATGACGAAGTTCATGCGCTACAAGGACAAGGACCTGATCGACCTGGGCAGCGAGGCGGCGATGTCCGCGCTCAGCGACGCCGGGCTGACGATCTTCGACGCGGACATCCTGGCAGCAGGCTGCCTGTATGACACCAATGGCATCGGCCAGCGGATCCAGAAGCAGATCGGCCAGACCGGCATCCCTGTCTACAACGTGACCAACGCCTGCGCCACCGGTGCGACGGCGTTCCGGGTGGCGGCCATGGCCATCAAGGCGGGCGAGGCCAGCATCGGGCTCGCGGTCGGGCTCGGATGGGCAAGCTCGGCCTCCTCGGCGCTCAGCCGAGCAAGAAGGATAAGCCCTACCAGGCGGCCGGCCGGTACGGCGCCGTGGGACCGGTCGAGGGGATCCTCGGCACCAGCCTGATGCCTGGCACGTTCGCCCAGTCCGGCATGGAGTACGCCTACGAGCACGACGGCGTCGGCTTCGAGCAGTTCGCCAAGGTGGCGGAGAAGAACCACGCGCACTCGACACTGAACCCGCTGGCGCAGTACCAGAAGGCTTACTCCCTGGGCGAGGTCATGAACGCCGAGATGATCGCCTATCCGAACACGCTGCTGATGTGCTGCCCGACCGGCGACGGTGCCGCCGCCGCGGTGCTCTGCAGCGGGCAACGGCTTGCCAGCATGCCCGCCGAAGTGCGAAGGCGCGCCGTCAAGGTGTCCGCGTCGGTCCTGACCAGCGATCCTTATGTCGATGGCGGGTCGGTCCAGTTCGACGTGAACACGCTGACCCGGCAAGCGGCCGACAAGGCCTACGAAATGGCCGGGGTCGGGCCTCAGGACCTTGACCTGGTGGAGCTGCATGACTGTTTCGCCACCGCCGAGCTACGGCACTACGACAACCTCAGGCTTTGCCCGGAGGGCGGCGCCGGCGAGTGGATCGACAAGCGCGGGCCGTGGCGCGATGGCGAGATCCCGGTCAACGTGTCCGGCGGCCTGTTGTCCAAAGGCCACCCGCTAGGCGCGACCGGTATCGCCAATCTCTATGAGGTGGCCACCCATCTGCGCGGCGAGGCCGGGGACCGGCAGATCGAGGGCGCGAAGGTCGGCCTCACTCATGTGATCGGGCTGGGCAGCGCGTGCGCGGTGCACATCCTGGAGAAGTCGGCCGCGTGAGCGAGGCGCGGCTGACCGAGCTGCCCGGGCCGGTGCCGGTCACCGCCGGCGCGTTCGACCTGGGCGAGCTCGGCTATCTCGAGCAGGAGTTCCGGCTCGACGGGACGGCAGATTCTTATCGGCTCACCGGCGAGCGCGGGATGGATGGCCAGTGGCCCGTGCTGCCTGACGAGCGTGCTCCCTTCACGACCAGGCTGCTGGTGCGCCGCCCGGTCGACCCCGCCAGGTTCAGCGGTACGACGGTCGTCGAATGGCTCAATGTGTCGGGCGGACTGGACGCCGCGCCGGACTGGATGCTCGCCCATACCGACCTGCTCCGGAGGGGCCACGCCTGGGCGGGCGTCTCCGCGCAGCGGGCCGGGATCGAGGGCGGCGGCATGGTGGACGGCCTGCACCTGAAGGTGTCGCATCCACAGCGCTATGCAACCCTGTCGCATCCCGGCGACCGATGGGCATTCGACATCTTCACCCAAGCGGGCCGTGCAGTCCGCGCGCAGGCTGGGCTGCCCGCTCACGGGGGGAACGGGGATCCCCTGCGGCTGCTCGCTTGCGGCCACTCGCAGTCCGGGTCGTTCCTCGTTACCTATGTCAATGCGATCGACTGGCTGGCGGCTGCCTACGACGGATTCCTCGTGCATGGCAGGACAGGGGTGGCCGCGTCGCTGGACACCGGGTTCAACCCCGCCGCCCTGAGCGGCGCCGGCGAGCGGATACGCAGCGACCTGCGCGTGCCGGTCATCGTGCTGCAGTCCGAGACCGACGTGGCCCTGCTTGGCAGCGGCCGGGCGGCGCAGCCTGATGGCGAGTTGCTTCGCAACTGGGAAGTGGCCGGGTCCGCGCACGCCGACACCTACTTGCTGTTCGCCAGCGGGCAGGACGACGGCCATCTGCCGGCGGCGCGGCTGGCGCAGCTACTGAAGCCCACCACCGACATCCTGATGGGCAGCACCGAGTTGCCGGTGAACAGCGGCCCGCAGCATCACTACGTCGAGTGCGCGGCGTTCGAGCAGCTGAATGCCTGGATGCGCGCCGAGGCGAAGCCGCCGTCGGCGCCGCGGCTGGACCTCCGTCCCGACGGGCGCGACTTCCGGCGCGATGAGCTGGGCATCGCCACCGGCGGCATCCGGACACCGTGGACCGACGTGCCGACGTCTGTGCTGTCCGGGACGGGCCAGCGCGGCGAGCTGTTCGCGTTCCTGTTCGGAACGACGGCCGAGATCAGCGCAGCCGAGCTCGCCAGGCTCTATCCCCGGCGAAGCCGATTACCTAGCGAAGTTCACCGGCTCGCTGGATGCGGCGATCGCGGCGGGCTTTCTGCTGGCCGAGGACCGGGCAGAGATCCTTGCCCGCGCCGCGGCCGCCTGGCCTAGCTGAAGACGAAGTCCTCGAGGAGTCTGGTGAGCTGGAGCGGCTGATCGCTCTGTACGGCGTGGCCGGAGTCCGGCACCGTTTCCGCGCGCAGCCCCGGCTGCAGTTGCCGCAGATGGTCAAGGTCGGCGTCCGGCACGAACCTTGAGTCGCCGCCCCGGACGAGCATGACCGGCGCGGTGATGGCGGCTACATCTGCCCACAGCGGGGTGAAGTCCGCGAGCCCGGCTGGCTGATTGAACAAGTCGTAACGCCACGTCCAGCGGCCGTCGGGCAGCTGCACGGCATTGTGCCGTACGCCGCGCTCGACCGCCGATCGCGGACGGCGTGGGCTGACGGCGATGGCCGCTGCCGCCATCGCGTCAAACGAGTCGTAGGTCGGCGGCCCGGCGATTAGCGCGACCGCGCCCTGATCGGCCCGGCTGAGCTGGCGCATGGGGTCCTGGACTTCCGGGGTGACATCCACGATCACCAGCTTGCGCACCAGATCGGGCCTCGCGGCCGCTAGCCGTATCGCGGTGACGCCGCCGAGCGACATGCCGACAACCGCTGCTGCGCGCGCGGCTGCCTGATCGAGCACGGCTGCGACAGCCTCGGCGTTGCGCCACGGCCCGTAGTCGCGGTCGGCGCGGCGGGCGGAGTGGCCGTGGCCCGGCAGATCGATCGCGATCAGCGGGCGGCCGAGCGCGAGGGCGACAGTGTCCCAGGTGTGCGCGTTCTGCCCGCCGCCGTGCAGCAGCACCAGCTCCGGCTCAGTTGCGCCCCAGACGATCGCGCTGACGTCCTGGCCAGGCGCGACGGAATAGGAACGCCGGGTGACGACCGCGGGCTCTTCGCAGGGCAAGCCGACCTCGGCCGCATTCTCCTCGAGCAGGCCGAACTCGTCGTAGCCAGCCGACGTGTTCACCACCAAGTACCTCCTAATCGAGCCAGCGCGCTACGGTCTCGATGTCGGCCACGCCGTTCGGGCCGACCGGATGCACGTTCAAGATGGTGACTCCGGCGTCGCGGTAGGCAGCGATCCGGTCGCGGACGAATCCCTCCGGCCCGACGAGCGAGATGCCGGCTACCAGTTCGCCGGGCACCAGCGCGGCTGCAGCCTGCTTGTCCCCGCCGAGGTAGGCATCCTGGATCTGGCCGGCCTCGCGTTCGAAGCCGTATCGCTTGAGGACCTCGTTGTAGAAGTTCTGACCGCGGGCGCCCATTCCGCCGAAGTACAGCGCCAGGTTCGGGCGGGCCAGGTCCCGTAGCGGCACTACGTCCTCGCCGATGGCCAGCGGACCGCCAGCGACGATCTGCAACGGCGGCATCCCATCCTGCCGCCTGGCCTGGCCCGCGGCTAGCGCAGCACCCCAGACGTCGGCGGCACGGTCGGGCCAGAAATGCAGCGGCAGCCAGCCCTCGGCCAGTGCGGCGGTCATCTCGACGTTCTTCGGGCCGAGCGAGGCCACATAGACGGGTATGCGCTCGCGCACAGGGTGGTCGATGATCTTCAGTGGCTTGCCCAGGCCGGTACCCCGGCCGTCGGCGAGCGGGATCTGGTAGTGACTGCCCTCATACTGCAAGCGCTCGCGCCGCCAGACCGACCGGCAGATCTCGATGATTTCCGCCGTCCGGGCGAGCGGTGCGTCGTAAGGGATGCCGTGGAACCCTTCGATGACCTGCGGGCCGGACGCGCCCAGCCCGAGGATGAACCGGCCGCCCGACAGCTTGTCCAGGCCGACGGCTGTCATGGCGAGCAGTGCCGGGCTCCTGGTGTACAGCGGCAGGATGGCCGAGCCGATCTGCGCGCTCTTCGTGACCGCGGCGAGGAAGCCCAGCGTGGATACCGCGTCGGCGGTATACGCTTCGCCGGCCCACAGATACCCGACCCCGGCGTCTTCCAGCCGCTGAACGTGTCGCGCAAAGGAGCCCGGGTCATCCCGCATGCTGACAACCGCGCCGAGTTGCATTGCCACATCCTCACATGGTCCGGCGACGGGGACCAGGCTGGGCGGTCGCGCCGACGGAAGCGAGCACCGCGCGCCTTTCGCTAGCGTTGAGCCATGGACGAGGCCGTTCGGCGCTACATCGACGCCATTCCGGCGGAGCACAGGCCGTTGTTCGACCGGTTGCACGGACTGGTCCTGGCGGTCCACCCGGACGCCGCGGTCGTCCTGTCGTACGACATCCCCACGTATAAGGTCGGCCGGCGGCGGCTCTTCCTCGCTGCCTGGCAGCACGGCATCTCGATCTACGGCTGGCAGGCCGACCGGGATGCCGGGTTCAGCGGCCGTCACGCGGATCTTAAGTCGGGCAAGGCGACCATCCGGGTTCGGCCGAAGGACGCCGTCGCGATCAGCGACGACGAATTCACCGACCTGATCCGGGCCGCGCTCGCGCCGTAGCGCGCGGAGGTCGCGCGTTCTGGTCTCCGGTCGGCCGACCAGCACAGCGAGCAGCATTGCTGCCGAATCGCACCTGGGATGGCCGGCGGCAGTTATCCTCATATCAGTCCGGCAACGTCGCAGGCGCGCGCGATCTGCCCCTAATCTCACCTCATCATGAGCTATAAGCAGCAATAATTACTAAGGCACATTTATTGGTTTTGTAGCTCGTGATAATAAGCAATAGAAGGCGTATTTGTCGGCCAAACAATTACGCACAGCATTCCCGGCTGCGGCACAATAGTCATCATGGCTCCCCCTCCCGGCCAGTTCGGCCACACCAGCACCGCGGTGGTCCGGTCGCAGCGAATAAGTACCGCAGACGGCAAATGGCGGTACACCGGCGAGTTCGAGGTGATTTGCCGCGACTGCGGCGACGATCCTGCACTCGATTATCCGAAGGTCGCACCGATTCTCCGGCGGCTACGCGGTCCGTACCGCAACCTCGATCGGGCGCAAGCCGCCCTTGAGAGGCATTGCGGGCGGGATACCTGGCGGGCCCGTCATCTGTAAAGAAGGCGGCAGCTTCCCGGTCATGCGCAGCGTCGCGCAGAGCGCGTAGCGGAACCGCGCAGCATGCTCGGCCTGCGCGGTTCAGCAGGAGCGTCGCACCGAGAGAAAGCGAACCGCGCGCTACTGTGCCGGTGTGACCAGACCGGCTCAGTACGCCGAGCCGCCCGCTCCGGCGTTCCTGTTTGATTTGGACGGAACGCTGATCGACAGCGTCTACCAGAACGTCATCGCGTGGCGCAATGCGCTCGCCAGGCTCGACATCGACCTCTCGGTCTGGCGCATTCACCGGCGCATCGGGATGAGTGGCGGCCTGTTCGTGTCGGCGCTACTGCGTGAGACCGGCCGTTCGCTATCCGAGCGGGACATCGAACTGCTGCAGCAGGATCATCTGGCCAATTACCTGGCTCAGGCAGACTCGGTACGGGCCCTGCCTGGCGCCAGCGAGCTACTCGCCGCCTTGACCGCCCAGGGCGTGCCATGGGCGATCGCCACCAGCGGCCGGATGGCGATGGCGGAGCGGGCACTGCCGATGCTCGGGCTCGGCAAGGACGCCCCGATGGTGACGCGTGACATGGTCCGGCGGGCGAAGCCCGACCCTGACCTGTTCCTGGCGGCTGCCGCGCTGATTGGCATCGAGCCGCGGCAGGCCTGGGTCGTCGGGGACAGCGTCTGGGACTTGCTGGCCGCGCAGCGGGCGGGAGCGCTCGGCATCGGCCTGCTCTCGGGCGGGTACGGCCGGGATGAACTCGAGCGCGCTGGTGCCTACCGCGTCTACGCCGACCCCGCGGAGCTGCTGGCTCGCGCCGACGAGGTCGGCGTGCGCAATCTCGCTGGCGTTGGCGACCTGTAAACAACGGCCGCGACAAGGCCGCGCTAGCGACAACAGCCCCGTCGGCGATGATGGCGCGCCGGCGGCGCTTGCGGGACACTAGGTGCACAACGGATATCCGGCGCAGGGAGGTCTCAGCATGGTGGACCCGGAACCGGCCGCAAGCGATGTGAACGGACGGCCTGACTCGCTCGACGCCGAGCGCGAGGCGGCATTACTCCAGGACGTGATCCGGGCCCAGGAGCGGCACCGGGAAGGCGGCGTCGAACCCGAGCTTGCCGGGGACGACACCAAACATGAAGCTGGCCCCTGACACCTCGGACTCGAGCTACACCTAGGGCTGCCGTGCGTGCCGTGGCACGTGACGCCTGGCTGCGTGCAGATTCGGCCCGCGGTCCCGGATCGCCGCGCCGGCATTCCGCCGCATTGCACCCGCCAGGTCGCGGGCGTGCTCGATGGCTGTGTAGTGCTGCCTGGCCTGGCTGCGGGCCAGCGCGAGGTCAAGGTCATGGCCGCACTGCCCGAGGACAACCGAGAAGTCCCGGCGCGTGGGCTCGAGCAGGTCGTAGCCGAGGGACCGGTGCAGCCTCGGGAACAGCGGCCGGTACAGGCGGGCACGCTCGTGGCCGCATGATGTAGTCCGGCAGCATGTCGGCGAACGCTTGCCTGATGATCCACTTCTCCTGCCCGTTGCGAATCTTGAGGCTGACGGGCAGCCGCATGGCGAGCTCTACCATCGACAGGTCCAGGTACGGCACGCGGGCCTCAACGGCGTGCCCCATGCTGATGCGATCGACCCGCTGCAGCTCGGTGCGGTGCAGATTCCTGATCATGTGCAGGAACAGGCGACGTGACGAGCGCGTCCCGATCTGGTCATACATGGGATAACCGCCGAACAGCTCATCCGACCCGTCCCCGGTCAGCAGCACCTTGATGCCCAGGTCACGGGCACGCGCGAAGAGGGGAACGGAGACCACTGCGTTGATCACGTCGCCATACTCGGTGAGCTCCGACATGCGGATAGCCTCGCGCACATCTGCCGCGTGAATGTCGCCCGGCCGCAGCTCGATCACCTCGTGGGGCACTCCGAGGTCAGCGGCTATCCGCCGTGCGAAGTGCAGGTCTTCGCTGCCGGGCGCGCCGATCGTGAGCGCAACACAGTCCGGGTGCATCTCCCGGACGTAGCTCAGCACAAGCGAGCTGTCCAGCCCGCCGGACAGAATGACGCCGACCGTCAGGTCGGTGTCGACCCGGGCACGGATGCTGTCCTCCAGTAGGAGCCGCAGCAGCTTGATCGCCTCGGCCGGTTCCTCGATCAACGACTGGTCCTCGGCGAGGCGCATCAGGTCGATGTACGGCGCCAGGACCGGCCTCGCCATCGGCTCGGCCCAGCCATGGTGGCCGGGCGGGACCTCAGACACCGCGGACCCGACTGGCACTAGTGCCTTGACCTCCGAGGCAATGTGCAGCCGGGCGTCACGCATCGACCAGTACAGCGGCTTCACTCCGACCGGGTCGCGCGCCAGGTAGGTGCGCCCGTTCACCCTGTCGGCGATCGCGAGCGCGAAGTCGCCGCGGAACCTGCTGACCGCATGTTCGCCCCAAGTCAGGAACGCCTCGAGCGCGACCTCGGTGTCGCTTTCAGTGCGGAACTCGCGGCCCATCCCGATCAGCTCGGCGCGCAGCTGCCGGTAGTTGAAAATCTCGCCGTTGTAGCACAACACCCAGCGGCCGTCGGGCGACAGCCAGGGCTGCACGGCCCGGTCCCGGTCCACGATGCGAAGCCGTTGCGCGCCGGCCAGCAGCCAGCCGTCACAGGCTGTTTCCTCGATCTCGCCGCGCGGCGCGAGTGAATCCAGCATCTGCCGGAATAGCCTGTCGTCCCCGCCGGCCCCGACGAGCAGCGCGAGGCCGCACACCGCCGTCAGCCGCCCATCTCCTCGCCGGGGATCAGCCGTAACGCCCTGCCCGCGCCGGGGCGCACGCAGATGTGCCAGGCCTGGCCTTCGTCGATCACGTTGATGTCACCGGCGCGCTGGTACTCGAACAGCACATCCTGAAGGACCCAATCGGCCCCGAACTGTCGGAACCAGGCCATCTCGATATCGGCGGCGAACCCGACGCAGTGCGCGCTGGGCACGGGCGCCGCATACCCGAGGGAGCGGAGATGCTGCTGATGACGCACGCTGCGCGTCAAGCTGGTGACCCACAATCTCGGCGTGCCCCGCGGTGCCAGCCGCCGGAACTCTGCCGCGACCTGGTTCAGCACCACGACCAATTCCGGCCTGGCGCACGCGAACCGGAGCCCTGCGGTTCGCGGTGCGTGGCCGGGCACCGCCAGCCGCTCAGCCGAGCGCACGGCGCGGCCCAGGAGGGTGGAGGTCTGGCGGCGGTAACGGAACAGCAGCATGTCGCCGTACCGCAGCGCGTCCAGGTCCAGAAGCTCGCCGGACCTCAGCACTTCGGTGTCGGTGTCATAGGCGGGCAGATGCCCCCACCACAGGAGGTCTATCTGCGACAGCAGCGCGATCCGGATCATCCCCGCGAGGTTCCCGGCGGAATTGCGGGCGTTCGGACGGTACGTGCGCACCTCGCGCAGCACGCGTCGCATCGCGGCCTCTGGTCCTGGCGGGGTCGCCGAGAGGATCACCGCGAATTCGGGCTCCGCCAGCCGGCGGGTGAGGATTCGCTCCGCGGCCGCCACGCTTGGCTCCAGGCCGTCCGCCATCAGTTCTGTGACCACATCAGCTACCGCGCCGCGGTACGCAGATACATCAGCGTCGAGACGTGTTGCGCCAGGCAGCAGCGCATGGGCCGCCGTTTCCGATCCCGCCAGCCAGCTCGTCACTACCGTTTCCCCCAGACGCGCCCGTTCCCCCGAACGTTCCACAGAGAGTAACAGGACTGACACGGCAAGTGACGCGAAGTTGCGCAGCACGTCGTTCGTCCAGTTCACGGACACCAAGAGGCCACTTAGTCATCACCGGCGGACTTTGCCTGGCAGGGCGTGCTTATGCTGCCGGTGTGCAAACTTCTAACCCTGAACTCGCCGACATCGGCAGGCTGGCCCGCCGCCTGATGCGGCGCACGGTCGCGGCCGCCCGGGCAGGTGAGGACTCAGTCGGCCGCCTGCTGACCGATCATCTAGGACCGCAGGCTGCCGAGCTCCCGGTGGCGAAAGGGTCGTGGCCTGCCTACGACCAGGTGAACGTCCAGACTGGCCTCGATGCCTGGCTCGGCCAGCCTGGCCGGACGCATCGGCTGGTAGGGCTGACCGAGTTCCGCCACCGTGACTTCGGGCTGGCCGACCTGATGCAGCAAAGTGATCGGTGGGGCGGCGGCCCGGACATCGGCAACGTCGCGATTGAGGCGCTGCCGGCCGGACCCGGCGGCCTAACCCGGCCGTGCGTGCAATGCGGGGTCTACTTGAGCACCGACGAGGACGGCCCGGTGGCATTGCTCATTCGCGGCCCCGAGGAACACGGGGCGATGGAAGGAGTCGGCGTCGAGGTCGCCTGCGCGCAGCCGGAACGAGCCCAGCACATTGTCGGCGAGATCCGGCGGCTGGCAATCGAGCTGAATGTGTTCCGAGGCCACGTGATCTCGTTTGGGGGCGAGGTTTTCGGCCGTCATCGGACAGCGCTGCTGAGCTTCGTCGACCGGCCGAATGTCGACCGGACCGAGGTAGTCCTCCCGGCGGAGCTCCTTGATGGCATCGAACGTCAGGTAGTCGGGGTTGCCAGGCACTCATCCCGGTTGCTGGCCGCCGGCCAGCACCTGCGGCGCGGGGTGCTTCTGTACGGCGTGCCCGGCACCGGCAAGACGCACACCGTCCGCTACCTGATCGGCCACTTGCCGGGCGTGACCGTCGTGCTGCTGTCTGGCCGAGCGCTGGGGATGATTGCCGAGGCGTGCTCGGTCGCCCGGATGCTGCAGCCGTCAGTCGTGGTCGTGGAGGATGTCGACCTCATCGCCGAGGAACGCGGCCACCACCCCGGCCGGCATCCGCTGCTGTTCGAGCTGCTCAATGAGATGGACGGGCTCGGCCAGGACATGGACGTTACCTTCCTGCTCACGACCAACCGCGCGGACCTGCTGGAGCAGGCGCTGGCCATGCGGCCCGGCCGGGTCGATCACGCGGCCGAGCTGCCGGTTCCGGATGCCGACGCGCGCCGTCGTCTCATCAGCCTGTACCGGGGGAACCTGGACCTCGACCTTTCCGATCCGGATACGGTGATCGCCAGGACCGACGGGGTAACGGCGTCCTTCATCAAGGAACTGCTTCGCCGGGCGGCGCTGCAAGCAGCCGAGGAGGAGCCAGATGGCGACCACGGTGAGACGCCGCTGCGGGTGACCGACGCCCATCTGGCCGCTGCACTCGACCAGCTCCTCGACACCCGCAGCACGCTGACGCAGGTGCTGCTCGGCGGGGCACCCGTCCACCCGGGCTGAGCAAGACAGGGTCGTACGGGAGGTTTGCCATCAGCCTCAGCGGCTCTGCCGCCGCGCCGCGCGTCATGCCCAGGCAGTCCCGGATGGGTAGCAGAACTCAGCGATCGACGCGGGTCTGATCTCCGTGGATGCGCCAGCCGTGGCCGGCGTGACGTACCGGCCATTCCGCACCCGGGCCGGACTGACGAAATGCTCATGCAGGTGATCGATCCACTCGATCATGCGCCCGTCCATGCTCCCGGAGATCGCCACGTAGTCGAACATCGACAGGTGCTGCACCATCTCGCACAGCCCGACACCGCCAGCGTGCGGACACACCGGCATGCCGAATTTCGCTGCGAGCAGGAGGTTAGCGATGTTCTCGCTGACTCCGGCATGATGTCGATCGCGCCGGCCTGCAGCAGCTGCTTGAACATCACCCGGCTGGCCACGTGCTCCCCGGCGGCCACCGGAGTCGGGCTGACCGCCCGGCGGATGGCGGCAGTGCCGAGGATGTCATGCGGGTTTGTCGGCTCCTCAACCCAGGCCGGCCGTACCGGCGCGAGGCTGTGTATCCAGGAAATGGCCGTCGGCACGTCCCACACCTGATTCGCGTCTACCGCGATGGCAATGTCGTCACCCACAGTCTCACGCGCGATCCGGCAGCGCCGTAGATCGTCCTCAACGCTCGCGCCGACTTTAAGCTTGACCAGCGGGAACCCCTGCCGGACCGACTCCGCGCATAGCTCGGCGAGCCGGGCATCGCTGTAGCCGAGCCAGCCCGGCGACGTCGCATAAGCCGGATACCCGTCACGTTCGAGGATCTCGATGCGCTCATGCGCGCCTGCCGCGCCGCGCTCGAGGATCTCCATTGCCTCCTGGCGGGTCAGCGCGTCAGCGAGATAGCGGAAGTCAACCAGGTCCGCGATCTGGTCCGGTGACATATTGGCTAGCAGCCGCCAGAGCGGCATACCCGCCCGCCGCGCGGCCAGGTCCCAGCACGCATTCACCACCGCCCCGATGGCCATATGCATCACCCCGCATTCCGGCCCGAGCCAGCGCAGCGCGCTGTCGCCCACGAGCCGGCGCGACAACCCGCCCAGGTCGCCGAGCGTCTCTTCCAGATCCTGTCCGGCGAGGAACGGCTCCAGCGCCCGTACGGCGCAGAGCTCGACGTCGTTTCCCCGGCCGATCGTGAAGACGTGGGCGTGGCCAGCAAGCCCGTCTGGAGAGTCCGTTTGCACTGTCAGGTAAGCAGCGGAGTAATCCGGAGCCGAGTTCATGGCATCGGATCCGTCCAGGTTCCGCGAGGTCGGGAACCGGAGATCATGCGTCACAAAGCCCAGGATCCTGGTCACTGACGGCTGCCCCTCTCCGCCAGCCAGGCGAAGTGATCCCGTCCGATGAAAACTCGATTCGTCAGGACTCCGACCTCGTCGATTGTCACGGTGACAAGGTCACCGTCATGCAAAGTGAAGCTCATCTCCGGCACGATGCCGGTGCCAGTGGTCACGATGACCCCCTCCGGAAATTCCATCTCCCGGAACAGGTAGTCCACCAGTTCGCGAGGTGTGCGGCGCATCTGCGAGGTGCTCGTGTCGCCGCACCAGACGACCCGGGAGTCGCGTTCGATGGTCAGTGTGATGGTCAGCCTGTCAGCCGACTGGACTTCCCAAGCCGGTCTGATTCCTGCGCTCAAGGCGCAGGCGCCCGCATAAATCTTCGCCTGCGGCAGGTAGAGCGGGTTCTCACCTTCGATGCTGCGAGAGGACACGTCATTACAGACGGCGTAGCCGACGATCTCCGCCGCAGCGTTGACCACCACGGCGAGCTCGGCCTCGGGGACGTTCAGTGCTGAGTCGCGCCGCAGGCCAATCGGCTCGCCGTTAGTTACAGTCCGCCAGGCCACGCTCTTAAAGAACAACTCCGGCCGGTCCGCCTCATAGACAAGGTCATAGACATGTGCCGATGCGCTCTCCTCCATCCGCGCTTCCCGGGACCTCCGATAGGTAACTCCGGCGGCCCA
>WNFJ01509349.1_pt1 | contig 13952 bp, 16 predicted proteins | sample 5400461 | NCBI WGS metagenome assembly WNFJ01 (sample SAMN13153349, study PRJNA577476) | soil metagenome | isolation source: 115 cm saprolite on Douglas fir-dominated hillslope | place: USA:California | collected 2013-09-17 | reverse complement strand
TGGTGCACGCAGCCGTCCGCAGCCGTCTTGGCTACGACCCATTCATCGCCTGGGCGCACGACACTGTCTTCGCGGAGGTGACCCACAGCGCAGGCGCGTTTCGCACGCGCGTCAAGCTTGTCGATGACACCAACACCGAGCGCGGCGCGCGCGAGATGTCGGTACCGGGCGATGATTGCGCCGCCGTCATCGAGGCGATCGGGCTCACCATCAGCCTCACCATTGATCCCAATAGCCTCATCGGACCTCCCCAGTCGCAGCCCGTGCCGCCGCGCCCGGAGATCGAGAGCGAACCGGTGCCGACGCCCGCGCCGACGGCTCCTCCCCCCCGCGAAGCTGCAGCGGCCCCGTCGCCGCTGCAGCAGGGTGCCTTCTCAGTTCACATGGGCTTAGGCATCATCGGCTCTCTTGGGACCGCGCCAGCGGCAACCGCCGGAGCCACATTTTCCGTTGGAGTGGGCTGGCACGAGGTCTCTCTCGACTTGGAGGGGCGTGCAGACCTGCCGGCCTCAGGCGCCAGCGCGCTCCCGTCGGCCCCATCGGCCCAGGTTCGTTCCTGGCTGCTGGCAGCCTCGATCGTACCCTGCCTTCACGTGGGGCCCCTTTTCGGATGCGGCGTCGCCGGCACCGGCGACCAAGGGGCGACCGCCACCGGGATCGCGACGCGGAGAGAGGATCACGCGGCATGGTGGGCAGCCGGGGCACGGGCGGGCACCGAGTTTTCCTTGTCGGGCCCACTTCTTTTCCGCGGGTATGCAGAGGTATTGGGAACGCTCGCGCGCAACATGCTGTTCATCGATGGGGAGCAGGCGTACAGGTTTCCACCCTGGTCGGGGGGAGTAGGTTTTTCGCTCGCTTGGCGCTTTTGATCATAATTTTGGTCCGCTGACTCCAAATAGGGGGGATGGCACCGGAGCGCGCGGTCGAGCGAGGAGCGGGCAGCCGCAAGCGCGAGGCGCGCTTCCGGGCTCTGTTCGATCGGGAGTTCGACTACGTGTGGGTCACCCTCGAGCGTCTGGGGGTCCATGATCGGGACCTTGAGGACGTCGCACAGGACGTGTTCGTCCACGTGCATCGTCGGCTCGACGAGTACAACCCGCGGCGCCCGATTCGCCCCTGGCTATTCGTCTTCGCGCTTCGCTGCGCCTCCGATTGGCGCAAGTCGGCGAGCCATCGAGTCGAAGTTCTCGGGGCTCGGAGCGAGACGAGAACCACCGCGCTCGGCGCGGACGAGGAGCTCGCGCGTGCACAGGACGTCGATCTCGTCTTGCGCGCCCTCGAATCCGTCGAGATCGAGAAGCGCGCAGTGTTCATCTTGAACGAATTCGACGAGTGCCCGATGAAGGAGATTGCCGAGTCACTTGGGATCCCGGTCCAAACGGGATACTCGCGGCTGCACACAGCGCGAGATGAGTTTACGACCGCAGTCCGAAGGCTGCGAGCGCAGCGAGGTTGAACATGAACGACGTAGATATCCCCCCTCTCACCGAGAGCGTGCGCGCGCTCGTTCGGCGCGTGGCCGCGCTCGAAGCCGCACCGCAAGGCGCAAGAGCGCGCGTTCTTGCGCGCGTGGAAGCCATTATCGGACCGCCGAGCGGAGGAGGAGGTGGCTATTCGAGCGGCTCAAGGCCGGTGGCCGAACCGGCTGCGGGTGTGCGGCACGGGGCGCTCCCGCGGATGCTTCCACTCGCTGCGAGCTTCGCTGTAGGGGGCGTTCTGGGAGCGACCCTCATGCATTCCGCGATGCGTCGCTCGGTTTCGAACGAGCCCGAGCGCATCGTCTATTTCGAGCGAACGCCTGCGACAGCCTCCACGCTGACTTCCGTAGAGGCTGCAACCGCACCCCCGTCCCAAGCGTCGGTCGCGACCACTCCCGCACCGCAAGGTGCTCCTTTCGCGGGAACGCGCAATCAGCTAGCCGAGGAACGGGCGCTACTCGACCTGGCGCGCAGCGCCCTGGAGCGCGAAGACGCCGCGTCGGCGCTCGCCGCGACCGACAAGCACGAGCGCGCATACGCAAACGGAATTCTCGTGCAAGAGCGCGAAGCCATGGCCATCCGCGCTCTCGTGATGCTCGGCCGCGCCGGTGAAGCTCGCGCGCGCGCCGTCCACTTCCGCAAGCGCTTTCCGGACAGCGTTCTCTTGCCCACGATTGAGTCAACCATCGGCCTCGTTCCCACGCCATGACCCACCGTTCGTACAGCGCCTTGCTCGTTCTGTCGGCGGCTCTCGCCGCTTGCAACGGCCAAGTGCTGGATGTTGGCTCAACGGGCCAGCCCCTCGTCCAAGGCAACGGCGGAGGCGGGCCAGTCCCGATTGCCACTCTTACGCGCGTTCCAGTAACGATGACATCAGACGGACAGAATCTCTATTGGACGGACGACACAACGGCCGTCGTGGAGATGCCGGTTCAAGGCGGGACGACGACGACCGTCGTGAGTCCCTGCTCATTGCAGTTTCTCGCTGTGGACTCCACGAACGTCTACTTCATACGCGCCCTTCAATTGAACGAAGTGCCGAAGAAGGCCACCACCGAACTCGTCATCAGCGACGGGAGCGGGAGCGTAACCGCAGCGGCGGTGCGCAGCGGCCAAGCATTTTGGGCGGAGACGCCCAATCAACACCCGATGCTCGTCGCAGTGAAATCCGTTTCTGTAACAGACAGAGTCACGTCGCCGGTCGCAGAGTTTCCGAACGAGACAATGCATCCACCCTTTCAAATGGGGGTTACGTCGCACACGGTGTTCCTTGCGACGGCAAGGGGCCCGCTAACGGCGTTCTCGTTGAATGGCGGCCCGCCCGATGGGGGATCGCCCCAAACACTAGGCTCCTCGCCCTGCGGCATCTTGTTGTCTGACGGGGGCGCCGCCTACTGCATTCCGCCGGGTGGCCCGGTGACTCGGACCGGCGACGACGGAATGACAATCGTTCTCACGACGGTAACCAGCGGCACCGCCGCCGCCCTGGACGAAACATATCTTTACTTCGGGGACAACCCCGCCTCCGGCGGCATGGTCCTGAAAGTCCCAAAGCTAGGCGGGACCCCCACGGTCATCGCCCGCGAAGAGGCCACCGCGCTTGCCGTGGACGACACCGCCATCTACTGGGCCACCCCCAAAGGGTCCATCCGGAGGCTCTTGAAATGAACTTCCCTTCTGCTCTGGCCGCAAACACAAATAGCGAGCCCGGCTCTGAAAACAACGCCGCCAATCCGAGACCGCCAATGATCAAACCACTGCGATTGCTACTCGTCGAAGATTCGGGAGACGACGCCGAGCTCGTCATCCGCGAGCTGAGACGCGGGGGATTCCACCCCATCTGGACTCCGGTGGCGACGCAAGAAGCCTTCAAAGCTGCGCTCCAAGAGGGACCGTGGGACATCGTGATTTCGGACTACTCGCTTCCGGAATACAGCGGAATGGCGGCGCTTGCCGACCTTCAAGCCACGAGCAAATACATTCCGTTTATCCTCATCTCGGGGTCGATCGGCGAAGCGGTCGCCGTGACCGCACTGAAAGCAGGAGCGCAGGACTACGTCCTCAAGGGCGACCTCACGAGACTGCCCGCTGCGGTCGAGCGCGAGGTGCGCGAAGCCGCCGCGCGCATCGAGCAAACGAAGATGCGCCAGCAACTGGTGATTTCCGAGCGCATGGCTTCCTGCGGCATGCTTGCTGCGGGCGTGGCGCACGAAATCAACAATCCGCTTTCGGTCGCCATCGCCAACTTGGAGTTCACGGTCGAAACGATGACCACCGTCCTGGCAGAGGCCCGTTCGGCAGAAGGCGGCGACCGCAGCGGTTCCGAAACCGATGCAATCTGGGGACGAATCGCCGATTTGGGCGATTCGCTGGGCGACGCGCGCGAGGCTCTCGTGCGCATTCGGGACATCGTGCGAGACGTGAAAGTTTTTTCGCGCCCGCACGACGAGATAACCGAGCCAGTCGACGTTCGTATTGCCCTGGATTCATCGAGCCGGATGGCCTGGAACGAGATCCGACACCGCGCCACGCTGATCAAGGACTACGGCAACGTACCGCTGGTGAATGCCAACCCATCGCGACTTGGACAATTGTTGCTCAATCTCATCGTCAACGCGGCGCAGGCAATTCCCGAAGGCAATGCCGCGCGAAACGAGATCCGGCTCACGACGCGTACCGCGGACAATGGGCGCGCGATCGTCGAGGTGCGCGACACGGGCTCCGGAATTTCGAAGGAGAACATGGAGCACATCTTCGATCCGTTCTTCACCACCAAGCCCATCGGCGAAGGCACGGGCCTTGGGCTCTCGATTTGCCATCGAATCGCGACGGAACTCGGCGGGCGAATCGACGTGGAGAGCGAGCCGACCAAGGGTGCCCTCTTCCGAATCGTGCTTCCTCCTGCTCGCGGAGACGGCCGGCCCGAAAGGCTGATGAGCTCACCGCCGGTGCGGCATGGCGGCAAGGTGCTCGTCGTCGACGACGAAGCGGCGATCTGCCGCGCGTTGCAGCGAACCCTCGCGCATCACCACGACGTGGTCGCCATGACGAGCGCCAAGGAAGCGCTGTCGCAGATCGCCGACGGCCGGCGTTTCGACGTGATCCTGACCGACTTGATGATGCCGGACATCACCGGAATGGAGATGTACGAACATCTGTGCCGAATCGCGCCGGACCAGGCGGAGAGAATGATTTTCCTCACCGGCGGTGCATTCACATTGAGAGCTCGCGAGTTTCTCGACGCCGTGCCCAACCAAAGGATCGAAAAGCCCTTCGAGGCCGCGAATGTTCTCGCCATGATCGCGGGACTCGCGAGATGACGACGGACAAGCACCGGCACGACACCGAAATCCCACCACGCCCTGCGACCCGCGAACGATCGGTGCTCGTCGTCGATGACGAACCGGCCGTCGCCAAGGCGTTGCAGCGCGTGCTGCAGGCCGCGGGCTACGAGGTGACCATCGCGGGCGACGGCGCCTCCGCGGTCGACAAGATCATGCACCAGTCCTTCGATGTCGTCTTGAGCGATATCCAGATGCCGGGCATGACGGGGGTCGACCTCTTGGGGATCGTGCGCGCGTATGACTTCGACGTGCCCGTCATCCTGATGACGGGCACGCCAACGCTCGAGACGGCGATCGAGGCGATCCGCCTGGGCGCGCTGCAATATCTGCCCAAACCGATCTCCAATGACATCCTGGTAAAAGCCATTGCGCGCGCTTCGCAGCTGCACCGCATGGCGCAAATGAAGCGCGACGCGCTCAAGCTCCTGGGCGAGGCCGACACGCAGGCCGGCGACCGCGCCGGACTCAAGGCGAGCTTCGACCGCGCGCTCGACACGATGTGGATGGCGTTTCAGCCGATCGTGGAGACCGTCCGCCCGCGCGTCTTTGGCTACGAAGCGCTTATGCGCAGCCGCGAGGCTTCCCTTCCCCATCCGGGCGCGGTCTTGGGGGCGGCCGAGCGGCTAGGCCTGCTCAACGAGCTGGGACGACGCGTTCGCTCTCTATGTGCCGAAGCGTTCGACCGAGCGCCGAACGACGCGACGCTCTTCGTGAACTTGCACACGCGAGACCTGCTCGATCCTGATCTGTTCGACGGCAGCGCTCCGCTCACCAAGATGGCCGAACGCGTCGTCCTTGAGATCACGGAGCGCGCGACCATTGACGACGTTAAGGATATTCAGGCTCGTGTCCTTCGACTGCGGCGTCTCGGTTTCCGCATCGCGATCGACGACCTCGGTGCGGGATATGCCGGGCTCTCGAGCTTCGCGGCGCTCGAGCCCGAGATCGTGAAGCTCGACATGTCCCTCGTGCGCAACGTGCACCAGTCCGCGATCCGGCATCGGCTCGTGGAGTCGATGACTTCACTCTGCAAAGAGATGAGTATGCAAGTCGTCGCGGAGGGTATTGAGCTGCGCGAGGAGCGCGAGAGCGTGCGCGGCTCAGGCTGCGACTTGCTGCAAGGCTATCTCTTTGCCAAGCCCGGCCCTCCCTTCCCGCCGGCCGACATGCGCGCCTGACGTAGGGGCTCGCGTCAATCCGTTGACGAAAATAGTGAATGAGACATCTCTGTAGCGTCTCAAGTATCTCGCCGGCCGGCCGTTCTTCTTGAGTAGAGAGTCTGCCCGCACGCGCCAGGTGGCGCGGTCAGCGAGGCGCCCATGGAGCCGATTGTGCGCTCGTTCGTCCAACTTGTATCCGCCGCCCTCACCATGGGCGCCCTGTCGTTCGCGTCGAATGCGAATGCCTACGAAGTGAAGACAACCGCGGGCGGCCTGCCCCTTCACTGGGCGCGGCAGAGCGTCACCTTCGAAGTCGACCCGTCGGTCAAAGAGGGCGTCTCCCGCGGGGCGGACGCGGTCGCGGAAGCGCTCGCAGGGTGGAGCGACCAGCGACAGCACGAGAAAACCGGGCAACGACGGGCACAACGTCGTCTTCTATGCTCCCGACGGATACAAGCCGGCGGGGGCCGCTCTCGCCATCACGATTCTGAGTTACGACCAAAACACCGGGGCGATCGTCGACGCCGACATCGTGATCAACGGCAAGTACGCCTTTGCCTTGCTGGCGAGCAACTCGGTGCCCGACCCCAAGGCACACGCGGTGTCAACCGAAGGCAGCGGCCACGATGACAGTGAGGAGGACTCGAATGGCAAGTTTGATCTCGTGCACGTGGTCGCGCACGAGGTAGGACATGCCCTCGGACTCAACGACGACAAGACCCCGGGGCCGATCATGTACGGCTACACGATTCGCAACGACGCGTCGGTGCGAATGCCGACCGCGGACGACCTGGCAGGCATGACCGTGCTCTACAAGGACAATGCGGGCTCGGGATCACGCAGCGGATGCTCGGCCGCCGGAACGGGCGCCGCACCGCAGGCGGGCACGGGAGCCTCAGTGAGGCCGTGCGACAGAACTAGAGAGGGGTAACCTCATTCTCTGTGACCGCCCCGGACGACGTCGCCGCGTTGGTCGAAAAGGTGCGCCTCTCTGCGCGAGCTCTTTCTGAGCTCATCGAGCCCGCGAGCGCGGCCGGCGTGGAATTGGTCGACGCGATCCGCTCAACTCTGGATGAGGTGCAGCGGCGCCTGGCAGGCAGCGAGACAACAATCGCCCTGCTGGGTGAGGCAGCCGTGAACCGACCCCCACTCCTCGTTCGGGCCTGGCGGTGGCTTGTACGTTGGGTGGCGCATCTCTTCCGACGGCGCTCCGTAGGACGCGATGCGCCAAGTGCCGGACAGCTCGCGGAGCTCGCGGTTGCCGTGCACCAATGCATCGTGCGGGTGTCCGAAGAGGGACTGCGCGCGGAGGCGACCTGCGAGAAGCGCATCGCCGCCCTCGAGCGCCAGCGCATCCCCGACCCGGGCGAGTTCCGCGCGCAGCAGTTGCTTCGGGTAGACAGCGCCATCGAGAAAGGCGCGCTGGACGTCGAAGGTTCAACGCTCCTTTGCTGGCGCGAAAAGATCGCCCACACCAAGCGCGCGTGGCATCTCGACATCCAATCGTGCACCGACCGTAAGGACGTCGCTCGAGTCATCGAGACGTTGAACCAAGCGGCTGCGACGGAGCTCCAGGCGCGCGTCGACGACACGGTAGAGCACGCGATCGCCGACCTGCAACGCACTTCGGAGACGATCCAAATCTGGCTGCTCGAGGAGATTCACGCGCGCTACCACGTTGCAAGGCGCGAGGAAGAAGGAGCGTCCCCGGCGGCCGTGGTGGGCGAGGCGATCGATATGCCTACGCTGGGCCGGACGCCGCTGGAGAGTACGCTCGACAAGTTTGAAACCAGACGAGTTGACCTAGGGCTCGGCGGGGCGGCTGCGGGCGCGGTGGTGGGTACGCTCATCGTGCCCGGCATCGGAACGGCAATCGGCGCGTTCGTCGGCGTCTTCGCGGGCCTGCTACGGGGCGTCGATTCGCTGAAGCAAGAGTGCGTAGCGCGGCTCGACGAATGCCTGGGCAAGATCGAACGCGATGTCGCCGCGCAAATCGCCGGGCGCCGGTCGTCTTTTGAAGAGGCTCTCCGAGCCTCGCTGCACGACGCCCTCGATCAGGCGCTCAAGCGCCGGCAGGAATCGATTGCCCGCTTGACGGCGCTCGAGCGCAAAGTTCTCGACTCGGAGTACGAAAAGCTCGCAAAGCTCGCCAAGCTACGCGCGGTGGTCGATGAGCGCATCGGGCTCATTTGACGAGCGTGAACGTCACGTTGTCGTACCAGGTCGTGAGCAAACCCGGGGTTCCGTTTGCGGGCGGCGATTGGATACCGCACACGACGGCCACGGATCCGTCCATCACGAAAAGCCCGTCGAACTTGTTGCCCTGATCTCGCGCACTTGGTCCCCCACTAGCTCGACCGCGAGGGTTTGCGAAAGCGCGCCGTGCTACGCTTGGCTTGTGGTCGCGTCGAGCTCGTATGCGGCACTCACGGTCGTGCCCCGGATCGCACTTCGCCTTCCGGTTGCGCTGCCGGAGCCGGACGGATTCGATGTGGCGCAATCGCAAACCTGGCCGGAAGTGACCGGTCGGCTCGAATACGCGGGCGGGAGGCTCGAATACATGCCCCCTTGCGGAGAGGTGCAGCAAAGGGTCGCCGTCGATGTCGTCACCGAGTTGAACCTTTGGCGCAGGAAGCACCCCGAGTGGGCGGTGGGCGGCAATGAAGCCGGCATGTTCCTCGGCGGCGAGGTGCGCGCGGCCGACGCAGCCGTTTGGCATGCGGACCAGCGCCCTAGCGACGGGTTCGCCCGAACGGCGCCCCTGCTCGCTGTCGAAGTCGCAGGGGGCGACGATGCGCCCGAGGCGCTCCGCGAGAAGGCGCTCTGGTACTTGGCCCACGGCGTCGAGACCGTCTGGCTCGTCCTGCCCGAATCCCGCACCGTGGAGATTGTAACGACGAAAGGTCGCCGCGCGGGCGAGCTGCTCCCCGAGCCGGCGTCGCTACCGGACCTGCATCCACGGGTCAGCGATTTCTTTCGTCAGTTGCCGTGACGGCCCGTCGCCCGGCATGATGAGGACGCGGGGAAGACCAAGGGGCCTTGACGCCAATGGCCCGAGCCAGCATCGCTCCATGGCGAAGTGTTTTCTCTTCGTCGAGCTACGCGAAGAGCTCGCGCGCCTAAAGGCCCTTCGCTGAGAGGTCGGTCGGCGGAGGACCGGCTTTCGACGTCGCCTGAATGCTAATCGGAACCTTCCGCTCAGGTCCCATTTCGGCCGTCCCTTCACCCACGGTTATTGCGTAGACTTCGCGTGATGGTTCCGCCGGCGCGATCGTGGGGTGCCGTTCTCGCACTCGTTCCAGGGCTCGCGTCGTGCGGTGCCGGTTCCGCCGGCTCATCGGGCGACATCAGCGCGCCGACATTCGCGGAGGTCTACGCAACGATTGTCTCCACGCAGTGTTTGCCGTGCCATGCCACCGGGGGCGTAGGTCAAATCAGCGGTCTGCTCGACTTGTCCACGAAGGAACTGGCCTATTCGAATCTCGTTGGCGTGAGGTCCGCGGGTGTCTCCTGCGCAACCTCGGGTCTAACGCGAGTCGTCGCTGGGAACGCGGCCGCGAGCTTGCTCTTTCAGAAAGTGAGCAGCAAGACGTTGAGCACACCAACTCCGTGTGGCGACAGCATGCCGGACAACGGCGTGACGCTCACGCTAGCCGACGTCAATACGATTCAAGCTTGGATCAACGGCGGCGCACGTAGGTGAAACCTGAGGGCTCGCCCGCCCGAGGCCCCATTGGGCACCTCGCCGCTTTCCCCACGCTATCTTGCCGAAAGGAAAAACACAGGGCACGCCCAGCTGTGGCCAAAATCGCCGCGAGCTGGGCACCCGACACCCACGCCAGCGATGTGACGCGATGCCTTTTGCTCGGACTCGCGATTCCTCTCTCACATGCAGGGACCACCCGACTGCATCGTCGGCGTATTCCAACCCTGCGCGTGCGGGCAATGCGTCGCTGGTGCCATAGCGGTCGCGTTGCACACGTGCGCCGACCGACACTTCTTGTCCAGTTCCGCGACCGCCGCGTAGGCCGTTTCGCACGTCGCCTCGCTGGAAGTAAGTGACGCGGCAGCAATTATGTAGGCCGAACAGGTGCTCTCAAAAAGAACGCAGAACTCGGACGGCGTGAACGCCTTCATGCCGTGAAACATGCTGCCGCTTGCGCACATCGCCTTTACGGTTGCAGGGTCAGGAAGTCCTCCCGCATCGCCCGCGTCGCTCGCGCTTCCCGACGAGCTGCCGCTCATGCCTCCGTCGGACGTCCCGCTCGCGCTTCCGCTGGCTGCGCCGCTCGCGCTGCCCGACGCGCTGCCGCTCGCCGCACCGCTCGCGCTGCCTGACGCGCTTCCGCTCGCGCTGCCTGACGCGCTTCCGCTCGCGCTGCCTGACGCGCTTCCGCTCGCGCTGCCTGACGCGCTTCCGCTCGCGCTGCCCGACGCGCTGCCGCTACCCGCGCCGCTGCCCCCAGCTCCAGAGGTGGTGCTCCCCGAGCCCGAACCCGAGGTCGCTCCCGTCGATGCAGGCGTGCTGTCGCCGCTGCACCCGACCGATGCCCCTGTTGAGAGAAGCGTGAACGCGAAACCAAGCCCCAATCCCCGGACGATCTTCATTTGGCACCTACCACTGTTTAAGGAACCCACGTGACGATAGGGGGTTGGGATACGCCCGGTCGGAGCCGGTCGTCAATAAAATTTGAGCCGACCTCAAGCAAGCGCCATTCGGTTGTCGTTCCGCTTGTCGTTTGGGTCCCGGCCCAAACGGGTGCCATCCATGTGGGAAGTGGGCGGCATCGTCCCACATTCGCGACAACTCAAAGTTCGTGCCTTCGCCTTAAGCTCCCGAGCGGGTGTGTCGTCGTTTCGGGGGCGAAGCGCTGGTCGAGAGGTCCCACCTCCCTCCGCGAGTCTATGGGGCCTTTGGCCCTTGGCTCTCTAAGCCCCCGATCTGCGCAAATCCATGAATCATTGACGGACCCCGTTGGGGGGGACAGACTTTCTCTAAGGGGCTACGCCCCCAGGCAAAAGGCGCGGCNGAGCCGATTGCGCCGCGGGAGGCGACTACGTTTCAAGATGTTTGACGAGCCCATCGAGGCAGCGGCAGGCGTGCGCGAAGGCGACGTCATCGGCGGCAAGTACCGAATCGATAGTGTTCTCGGCTCGGGGGCCATGGGCGTTGTCGTCTCGGCACATCACCTCGTCCTCGGCACGACGGTCGCCATCAAACTGCTTCGGCCCAATATGGTCGAGGACAAAGAGGCCGTCGCCCGGTTCATGCGAGAGGCCCGCGCCGCGGCGCAGCTGAGAAACGAACACGTCGCCCAGGTGCTCGATGTCGACAAGCTCGAGTCGGGCGCCCCGTACATGGTGATGGAGCTTCTGGAGGGCTTCGATCTGGCGCACTGGCTACGGATGCGCGGTCGCCTGACGGTCGAGCAAGCCACGGAATTCGTGCTTCAGACATGCGAAGCGGTCGCCGAAGCCCACGAGCTGGGGATCGTGCATCGGGACCTGAAGCCGGCGAACCTCTTCTGCATTCGGCGGGCGAACGGGCTCATGTCGATCAAAGTGCTCGACTTTGGGATTTCGAAGATTACCCGCCCACCCGGGGATGGCGACGTTACCGTGCGCTCATCGGGTCGCCGCCGTACATTTCGCCCGAGCAGCTCGACTCGCCGCGCAATGTCGATGCACGGACCGATATCTGGGCTTTGGGGGTGATTCTTTACGAGCTCTTGACCGGAAGTCTGCCCTTTTACGCCCAGCGGATACCCGAGCTTTGCGTCAAGATCGCGACGCAGCAGCAGCCACCGCTACGCAGCCGCAGGCCGGATGTGCCCGAGGCCATTGAAGCCGTCGTTCAGCGGTGTTTGGAGAAGGACCGGAGCAGGCGCTATCCGAATGTCGTCGCGCTCGCCCTTGCGCTTGCGGAGTTTGCACCCAAGCGCGCGCGGGCATCGGTGGTCCGCATCATGCGGACGATGCAAGCGGCGGGACTCTCGACGACCGGGCCCACCATTCCCATCCTGTCTGACCGTCCCGCCCCCGTCCCTGTCATTTCGGTACGTGCGCGCTCATCGCCGTCGATTCCCGATTCCACGCTGCCGGTCCTCTCGGACCGGCCGAGCTACCACACGGCTTCGCGCAGCATTAACCCTCTCCTCCAGAAGACCATCCCGGCGAAGAGCAGGACGAGGCAAGTGGCCGCGATGGGCTCACTGGGCGCCGTCGCGCTGATGGTCGCGCTGGGCACCGGCTTTGTGGCGCGACGATCCGCTTCAAGCGCGCAGGGGCACGCCGGGCCGATTCCGAGCCCGCCACCGGCGCTCGAGTTGCAAGCGCCAGAGCTCGGCGCCGCTCCCGCTCCGTCCTCCCTGCCCTCTTCTGAATCGCCTGACCGTGCACTGGCATTTCAGGCCGACGCGCCCGACGGGGGAAGCGGCAAGCCGCGACCCCACAAGACGACGAATTTGCCGGCGGCGGCGGCCAAACGAGCCAAGGGGCACAACGCGATCGCGAATCCCGAGTGCGCGGCGCCCTATTCGGTCGACTCAGACGGAGTCAAGAGATTCAGGCCCGAGTGCCTTTAGTGCACCGTTCTGTATCGTGGAACGCGCGCCCCGCGGTAGCCGCAGTCGATCACCACACCCTTGTAGGTGATCCCTACGGGGCGCTGCCGTTCGAACCCCTCCTTTTCATGGAATCGAGGCACTAGGTTGCCCGTGACTTTCGCAAAGTCGTCCGCGACTGTCACTAGGTTGCCCGTGACTTTCGCAAAGTCGTCCGCGACTGTCACTAGGTTGCCCGTGACCTTCGCAGAGTCGCCCGTGACTTTCGCAAAGTCGTCCGCGACTGTCACTAGGTTGCCCGTGACCTTCGCAAAGTCGCCCGTGACCTTCGCAAAGTCGCCCGTGACTTTCGCTAAGTCGCCCGTGACCTTCGCAAAGTCACGTGAGACTCAGGCAAGGTCGCCCGCGGTTGTAACAAAGTCGCTGGCTGCTCGGCGTTCCGCCTACGCGTCCACTCGGTCGTACTCGTTGTCGTTCTCTCGTTCTCGTCATTGCCCTCCCTCAAGGATCCGCTCCCGTGTGCGTCGGGTACTTTCGCATGTGCCAAACGCCGAGACCCTCGTCGAGAACCGTTACTTTGGTAAACCCCTTGGCCTGGAGTTTCTGCGCGAGTTGACCTGATTCGGCGTGAGGGCACGCGCAGTAACAAACGATCCACGAATCTTTTGGGAGCAAAGGCACGTACGGATCCGGGTCGTAGAACGGAACGCTCACGGCCCCCGCGACATGTTCGTTCACGTAGTCCGACGGCGCGCGCGCATCGAGGAGCGACATCCGGGCACCCCGATCGAGCTGCGCTTTGACCGCATCCGCGGGCGTGACCGCCGGATAGGGTCGAAAGCCTACGGGAGCGGGACCATGCGGGTTGAGCGGCACAGGTCCGAGAGGGATGGGGGCCACCGGCGGAGGCGCCGGAGGGGGCAGCAAGGCGGCCGGAAATTGCCAACTCCGGAGAAGCGCCACCACGTCTTCGATTCCCGTCTCGCCGAGCACGTGCTCGAACCCGACCATCTTTGTCCCACTGCGCCCGCCCTGAATCGCATAACGGAGAAAGCCGTTGCTAGCGCTCGAGAGAAACTCGGAATTGCCAATGCGAACGTAGGGCCCGCCGACGCCGCGCGGACCGTGACACGCAGCACATTGAGCCGCGTACGAGGTTTCCGCCCGGAGAGCGACGCCCGCCAGCGGGCGCTCATCGAGCACGGCGTTCGGCTTGTGCTGCCACGTACGAATGTACGCGACCACGGCTTGAACGTCCGGGCGGCTGAGCGGACCGCCGCGCGACGTCGACCAAGCCGACATGGTCGTCGCGCTGCGACCAAGTTCGATGGCGCTTTGCAAATATGCATCCGTAGCGGACGTTAGAAATTCGGGGTGAGCCAGCGCAGTTGCCTGGTCGGCCGCGTA
>WNFJ01194163.1_pt1 | contig 13952 bp, 12 predicted proteins | sample 5400461 | NCBI WGS metagenome assembly WNFJ01 (sample SAMN13153349, study PRJNA577476) | soil metagenome | isolation source: 115 cm saprolite on Douglas fir-dominated hillslope | place: USA:California | collected 2013-09-17 | reverse complement strand
CGTGCGCCGGGAGCAGCCGCATGTCAGGCAGCTCCCGGACCACGCGTAGCGACTCCAGGTAGTCGCCGAGCGGCAGGCTCGCCGAGACCGGCTCGAACCCGATCGACGGGGTGATGTGCGGCAGCACGTGGTCGCCCGCGAACAACAGGCCCGCGGCCGCGTCCCGGAACACCACATGGCCCCGGGTGTGCCCGGGGGTGGGCAGCACGGTCAGGGTGCGGTCGGCGACGCCGATCTCCTGGTGCGGGGTGAGCCACCGGTGCGGCTTCTCCCAGTCGGCGGCGCCGCCGGGCAGCGCCCGGGCGGTGTCCCCCAGCTTGGTGATGAGCACGGCCGCACCGCTGGCCCGCAGCTCGGCGAGCTGCGGCGAGAACGGCTCGGCCGTGCCGCCGGACAGCGCGGCGATGGCCTGCTGCTCGCCGAGGCCGAGGGACACCGTGCCGCCGAACTCCCGGCGCAACTGGACCGCCAGCGTGTAGTGATCCCGGTGGATGTGGGTGACCAGGAACGAGCGGACGTCGCCGAGTCCGGCGCCCAGGGTGGCCAGGGCCGAGGTGAGGGCGCGGCGGGCGGCCTCAAGCGCCCAGCCGCTGTCGATCAGCACCAGGCCGCCTTCGTCCTCCAGGACGTAGACGTTCACCGCCCGCAGGCCGTCGGTGGGCAGGGGCAGCGGGACCCGGTGCACCCCGGGGGCGACCGGGTAGACGCCCGGCGCGGCCCACTCGTGGGCGATGGCCCTGGCGTCGGCGGTCACGGCTGGCGTCTTCTCCTTGGCTCGGATGAGACTCCATGGTCGCGCACCGAGGGCCGTGGGCCGGCGGCGGGGCGGCGCCCGCGGCGGCACCGAATATGCGTTCGCCCTGAGCGCACGGGGGAAGAGCAGCGCCGGCGCCGGTGTTGCCGGTGACATGTACCAGGCTCAGTGGCACGCGATGCGCTCGTTCACGCGGGACAAGTCGGTCACCCAGCAGCGGCTGAGCCGTGGCCTCGTGCGGCGGATCGCCTCGTACGCCCGCCCCTACCGGCTGGACCTGGTCATCTTCCTGACGCTGACCGCGCTGTCCGCGGTGATCGCGGTGGCCGTGCCTCTGCTGATGCAGACCATCATCGACCGGGGCATTCTGCCCAAGGACATGGCGGTCGTGCTGTGGGTCGCCGGGGCGGTCGCCGTACTTGCCCTGGTGGGCGCCGTGCTCTCGATCGCCACGCGCTGGTTCTCGGCGCGCATCGGGGAGGGGCTCATCTACGACCTGCGCACCGAGGTGTATGAGCACGTCCAGCGGCAGCCACTGGCGTTCTTCACCAGGGCCCAGACGGGATCCCTGGTCAGCCGGCTGAACAGCGACGTGATCGGCGCACAGCAGGCGATCACCTCGACGCTGTCGTCGGTGATCTCCAACGTGATCGGCCTGGTCCTGGTGCTCGCGGCGATGCTCTACCTGTCCTGGCTGGTCACCGTCGTCACGCTGGTGATGATGCCGTTCTTCATCATCCCGGCCCGCCTGGTCGGACGCAGGCTGCAGCGGCTCACCCGGGAGTCGATGCAGCTCGACGCCGAGATGGGCTCCACGATGACGGAGCGCTTCAACGTCGCCGGGGCGATGCTGGTCAAGCTGTTCGGCCACCCGGCGGACGAGGCCCGCGTGTTCGCCGGCCGGGCGGCCAGGGTCAGGGATATCGGCGTGACCACCGCCATGTACGGCAGCACGCTGTTCATCGCGCTGAGCCTGCTCGCCTCCATGGCCACCGCCGTGGTGTACGGGCTCGGCGGCGGCCTGGTGATTCACGGCGCCATCCAACTCGGCACGCTGGTGGCGCTGGCGGCGCTGCTCAGCAGGCTCTACGGCCCGATCACCTCGCTGTCCAACGTGCAGGTGGACGTGATGACCGCCCTGGTGAGCTTTGACCGGGTGTTCGAGGTGCTGGACCTCAAGCCGCTGATCGCGGAGCGGCCGGGGGCGGTGGCGCTGCCCTGGACCGGCCAGGTCCGCGCTGGCGGTCGAGTTCGACCACGTCTCATTCCGTTATCCCACCGCCAGCGAGGTATCGCTGGCCTCGCTGGAGTCGATCGCGCTGCCGACCCCGGAGCGGACCACGGCCAGCCAGGACGTGCTGCACGACGTGAGCTTCACCGCGCCCGGCGGGCAGCTCACCGCCCTGGTCGGCCCGTCGGGAGCCGGCAAGACCACGATCACGCACCTGGTGTCCCGGCTGTATGACCCGCGCGAGGGCGTGGTCCGCATCGGCGGGCACGACATCGCCGACCTCACCCTGGACTCGCTGCACGAGGCCGTCGGGGTGGTCACCCAGGACGCGCACATGTTCCACGACACGATCCGGGCCAACCTGCTCTACGCGCGACCGTCCGCCACCGAGGGGGAGCTGATCGAGGCCTGCCGGGCGGCGCAGATCTGGGGCCTGATCGCCACCCTCCCGGACGGGCTGGACACGGTGGTGGGTGACCGCGGCTACCGGCTGTCCGGCGGGGAGAAGCAGCGCCTGGCCATCGCCAGGCTGCTGCTCAAGGGGCCCGCCGTGGTGGTGCTGGACGAGGCCACCGCGCACCTGGACTCCGAGTCGGAGGTCGCGGTGCAGCACGCGCTGAAGACGGCGCTGGCCGGGCGTACCTCGCTGGTGATCGCGCACCGGCTGTCCACCATCAGGGAAGCCGACCAGATCCTGGTCATCGAGGGCGGGCGGATCCGCGAGCGCGGGGAGCACGAAGATCTCCTGGCCGCCGGCGGCCTGTACGCCGAGCTGTACCACACGCAGTTCGCGCACCAGGAGCCGCTCGCGCCGGCCTGAGGCGGCTTACGCGCCGAGCTGCACCACGCTCGGCGAGCTTCGCGCACCAGGAGCCGCTCGCACCGGCCTGACGGGGCCGTGGCGCCGGGCGTGACCGGGCTCAGCCGCCGTAGCCGACCCGGCGCAGTTCCTCGCCGGCGACGTCCTCGACCTCGGCGGCCTGGGCCGCGGTCAGCAGCCTGCGCCACGCCCCCGGCTCCAGCGGCGGGCCGGCCACCGGCGGCTCCAACGGGCAGATCTCCGCCCCGGTGAACGCGGACAGCGCCCGCGCCGCGGTCAGCGGCTGTCTGACCATTTCCTCGTAGCGCAGGGTGACGAGCTGCTCGGGGGAGAGCCTGGTGCGCAGCCTGGCCATCAGGCGTATGGTGCCGCGCCAGCGCATCGCGCATTTCCCGGCCACCGACGCCTCCGCCCACAGGCTCCGGTCCGGGGCGGCGTCCACGCCCAGCAGCGGATGGGTGACCTCGGCGTCCAGGTTCACGAACCCGGGCCGGAACCACGCCAGCGCCGCGGGGTCGGCGAGCATCCCCGCGACCACGTCCCGGCCGTCGCGGACGATCTGCACCAGGCGCGCGTCCGGGAACGCGTCTACCAGCGAATCGGCGCAGTAGAGGAGCTCCGGGCTGGCATCGCCGTACCTGCTGATGCCCCGCTCGGTGATGCACGGCCGGTTCCCCGGGGTCGCGCCCGCCTCCCGGCAGGCCTGCGTGCAGCCCAGGCAGCAGTCCGGGCCGACCTGCCAGCCCTGGGCAAAGGCGTCCCGTAGCACGGTGGCGGCCGCCTCGGGATGGCCGCGGGCCAGGGAGGGGGTGCGCGCGAACGCCTGCACCACGGGCAGCACCCAGCGCTGGCCGAGCGTCATGTGGAACCCCGCGGTGCGCTTGAAAGCACGGGCCAGCATCTCGGTCCCGGCGCGGGGCGCCCCGATCACGAACACCGGGTTGCGCACCTTGCGGCCGTTGACCACCAGGATGTGCGGGCGGGACAACGGCGGCCGGGGATAGCCGGTGACGGCGCCCTCCGGCGGCGGGCCGGGGTCGCCGGTGGCCGGCGTGGGGCGGGGAAGCGTGGTCACCTCTGGCCGCATCCCCCGGCCGTGCGCCCGGCAGGCCGCCGGCAGTGATCGGGCTCGTGCGCGGCCAGGTTGAGAGCGGCCTGGATGAGCGGGACATGGCTGAACGCCTGCGGGGTGTTCCCGACCTGGCGCTGGTACCTGGGGTCGTATTCCTCGCTCAGCAGGCCGACATCGTTGCGCAGGCCGAGCAGCCGGTCGAACAATTCGTGCGCCTGGTCCTCCCTGCCGATCATCTGCAGCGCGTTCACCAGCCAGAAGCTGCACGCGAGAAACGCGCCCTCGCTGCCGGACAGGCCGTCGACGCCCGACTGGCCGGTGCCGGGCTGGTAGCGGCGCACCAGGCCGTCGGACACCAGGTCCCGCTGGATCGCCTCCACCGTGGACACCACCCGCGGATCCTCGGGCGGGAGGAAGCCCACCTCGGGGATGAGCAGCACGGCGGCATCCAGCTCCGCCGACCCGTACGACTGGGTGAACGCGCCGCGCGCCGCGTCGTACCCGTGGGCGCACACCTCGTCGTGGATCTTGCCCGCGATCTCGCGCCAATGGTCGCCCGGCCCCGGCAGGCCGCTCGTGGTCGCCCGGTACGCCCGGTCGAAGGCGACCCACGCCATCACCTTGGAATGCACGAAGTGGCGGCGTGGCCCGCGAACCTCCCAGATGCCCTCGTCGGGCTGGTCCCAGTTCTTTTCCAGGAAGTCAAGCAGCGCCCGCTGCAGCGACCAGGCGTGCCGGTCGAAGCTGATCCCGGCGGCCCGGCCGAGGCTCAGCGCGTCGATCACCTCCCCGTACACGTCGAGCTGGCGCTGGCCGACGGCCGCGTTGCCGATCCGGACCGGCACGGAGCCCTCGTAACCCGGCAGCCACTCGGCCTCCCATTCGGCCAGCCGGCGCTCACCGGCCACCCCGTACATGATCTGGACGTCCCTGGCATCCCCGGCGATCGCGCGCTCCAGCCAGGCCCGCCACGCCGCCGCTTCCCCGGTGTACCCGGTGCGCAGCAGCGCCTCGAGGGTGATGGTGGCGTCGCGGAGCCAGCAGTAGCGGTAGTCCCAGTTGCGCACGCCGCCGATGTCCTCGGGCAGGGAGGTGGTCGCCGCCGCGACGATCCCCCCGGTGGGGGCGTAGGTGAGGGCCTTCAGCGTGATCAGGGACCGCATCACCGCGTCCCGGTGCGGCCCTTCGTAGGTACAGCGGAACGCCCAGTCCCGCCAGAACCGGGTGGCCTGGGCCAGCTCGGCCTCGGGGTCGGCCCGCTCGGGCGCGCCCTCGTGGGACGGCTGCCAGGTCAGCACGAACGGCACCCGGTCACCCGCGCTCACCCGGAAGGACGCGTGATGGGCCAGGTTGCGGCCGGTGAGGGTGACCGGGGTGTCCAGCCACAGCGAGTCCGGGCCGGCCACCGCGGAGATCCGGCCGTCCCTGCGCCGCACCCAGGGGAGGATCGACCCGTAGCCGAAGCGCATCCGCAGCGTGCACTCCATGTCCACGTGCCCGTGCACGCCCTCGACGATCCTGGCCACGACCGGTGGCTTGCCGTCCCGCGGTGGCATGAAATCGATCAGCCGCACCGTCCCGGTGGCGGTGCGCCACTCGGTGTGCAGGATCAGCGAGTCGCCGTGGTACTGGCGCGCCAGGTCGGCCTGCCCGCTGGTGCTGTCCGGGCAGATCTGCCAGTAGCCGTGGTCTTCGGTGCCGAGCAGCCTGGCGAAGCAGGCGGGTGAGTCGAACCTGGGCACGCACAGCCAGTCGATCGAGCCATCCTTGCCGGTCAGCGCGGCCGTCTGCATGTCGCCGATGAGCGCGTAGTCCTCGATCAGTCCCGCCACCGGTGCCCTCCAGTGCTCCCTCTGCCGGTCAACCGTACCTGCCGGGCCGGTCCGGCGTGCGGTGCGCGGCGTTCGCGGTTCCGGCCCGGCCCGGTCCGGTCCGCACGGGCCCCTAAGCTGGCAGCCGTGCGCGCACCTCACCCCGGACGGATCCTGGCGGCGGCGGCTGCCGCGGCGGCACTGTGCCTGGCCGCGGCGGGCTGTGCCTCCTTCGATCGCGCGTTCGGCAAGCGGGAGGCCGTGGTGCACTTCCAGCCGAACACCCCGGCCGCCGAGATGCTGAAGGTCCGGGCCGCCTGCTCGCACCTGGCCGCGGCGAAGCCGGAGCCGATCCCGCAGCACGTGCTCAAGGTCGACCTGCCCTACGACATCAGGTACGAGGTGAGCCAGGCGAGCGACGCGCAGCTCGCCCGGCTGCAGCAGTGCCTGCAGCGGTTCCCCGCGGTGGTCGGCATCGAAATCGCCAGCCCGTCCGGGGACTGAGCCGCCGGACAGAACTGCGCGGCCGGGCAACCCCCGTCCATCCCAGACGGGGTTCCTGGGTGATGGCACACACGTCACCGCTGCGTGAGGTCGCGAGCAGGCCCGCAACCGGCGAGAACGCACTGAGCTGAGCCGTCTGGGCGACCAGGTTGTGCTTGGACCAATTCTCTATTAAGTTGATCTGGATACTAAACTAATCGGGAAAGGTGGATCTTAATGCGGCGTGTGCTACTCGCGGCAGGAGTAGCTGCTGTCACCCTCTTGGCAGCCGGCTGTGCCTCGTCCGCCACGGGGGCCTCGGGCTCCGGCTCGGGCCCCGTGGTGCTGCGACTGGGCTTCCTCGCGAACATCACCCATGAGCCCGCGCTGGTGGGGATCGCCAAGGGCTTCTTCACCAAGAACCTCGGCCAGAACGTCACGCTGAAGACCACCGTCTTCAGCACCGGCACCGAGGAGACGACGGCGCTACTGGCCGGACAGCTCGACGCGGCCTACGTCGGTCCCAACCCGGCGATCAACGCGTGGCAGAAGTCCAACGGCACTGCCATCAAGATCATCTCCGGTGCGGCCTCGGGGGGCGCCTCCCTGGTCGTGAAGAAGGGCATCACCAGCGCGCCCCAGCTCAAGGGCAAGTCGCTGGCCACGCCTGCGCTGGGCAACACCCAGGACGTCGCGCTGCGCTTCTGGCTGAAGCAGCATGGCCTGAACACCACGCCCACCGGCGGTGGTGACGTGTCTATCAATGGAGTTCAGCTCGGGCCAGATCGACGGCGGCTGGGAGCCCGAGCCGTACGCCACCGAGATGGTGCTCGCCGGCGGGACCCGGCTGGTGAACGAGGCCAGCCTGTGGCCAGGCGGCAAGTTCGCCACCACCAACCTCGTGGTCACCCAGTCCTTCCTCTCCGCGCACCCGTCCGCGGTGAGCGGCCTGCTCAAGGGGCAGATCGAGGCGAACTCCTACATCAACGCCAAGGGCCGCGCGGCGGCCGGCGTGGCCAACACCGAACTGGCCAAGCTGCTCGGCAAGGGGCTGAGGCCGAACGTGCTGAGCGCGGCGCTGCCGTACATCACGTTCACCAACGACCCGATAGCGTCGTCGCTGGTCACCGACGCCCGGCACGCGGTGGCCGCCGGGCTGCTCACCCCGGTGAAGAACCTCAGCGGGATCTACGACCTCGGCCCGCTCAACGCGCTGCTGAAGGCGGCCGGGCAACCGCAGGTGAGCCCATGAGCATCGACCAGCGCCAGGCTGCGCCCGCGGGAGGCCTCCCGGGGGCGTCAGCCCGTCCCGGCCCCGGTGACGGCCCGAGCGGCGCGGACGGCGCCACCGCCGTCCGGATCAGCGAGGTGTCCAAGGCCTTCGGCCACGGCCGCGACACGCTGCTCGCCCTCGACCGGGTGTCGCTGGACGTGGCGCTCGGCGGGGTCGTCTTCGCTGGTGGCGGGCCTGGACGCGCCGACCGCCGGCGTGATCGACACCTCCGGCCGGAAGGTGGCGCTCATGTTCCAGGAACCGGCGCTGTTCCCGTGGCTGACCGCGGCCAAGAACGTGGAACTGGCCCTGCGGCCGAGCGGCATGGCCGCGAGGGCCCGCCGCACCCGGGCCGCGGAACTGCTGGAGACGGTCCACCTCGGTGGCTTCGGGGACAAGCGCCCGCACGAGCTGTCCGGTGGCATGCGGCAGCGGGCGGCGATGGCCCGGGCGCTGGCCACCGACGCCGACGTGCTGCTGATGGACGAGCCGTTCGGTGCCCTGGACGCCATGACCAGGGACCTGCTGCACGACGAGCTGGACCGGATCCGCATGGACCGGGGGCTCACCGTGCTGTTCGTCACGCACAACGTGCGGGAGGCGGTCCGGCTGGGCGACCGGGTGGTGGTGCTGTCCAGCAGGCCCGGCCAGGTCATCGACGAGTTCGCCGTGCCGATCCCCGGCCCGCGCCGGATCGACTCGGCACCGGTCGCCGAGCTGGCCAGCACGATCACCGACCGGCTGCGTGAGGAGATGAGCCGCCATGGCCAGGCTCGGTAGCCGCGGCGCGGCCGCGGAGGCGCTGGCCGCGGTCGCTGACCCGGGGGCCGCCGCCCTCACCGGGCTGGACAGCCTGGAGATCGCCGGGGTCCGCAACCATCGCTGGAGAGCCCGCAACATCTGGGCCGCCGTGTGGCCGAAGCTGCTGGCCGCCGGCCTGGTCATCGGGGTGTGGGAGATCATCCACCTCACCGGGTGGAAGCAGCTCGTGCTGCCCGGCCCGGGCACGGTCTTCGCCAACCTGTGGGCGCAGATGCAGCACGCGCAGCTCTGGCAGGCGATCGACATCACGATGCGCCGGGCCGTCGTCGGGTTCGCGCTGTCGGTGCTCATCGGCGCGGTGATCGGGGCCCTGGTGTCGCGGATCAGGCCGCTCCGCGCGGCCACCGGCTCACTGATCACCGCCATGCAGACGATGCCGTCGATCGCCTGGTTCCCGTTCGCGATCATCCTGTTCGGCGCCACCACGAACGCGATCATCTTCGTGATCGTGCTGGGCTCCGCGCCGTCGGTGGCCAACGGGCTGATCACCGGGGTGGACTACATCCCGCCGCTGCTGCTGCGGGCGGGGAAGACCATGGGCCTGTCCCGTGTCGCCATGTACCGGCACCTGATCCTGCCCGCCTCGTTGCCGTCCTTCGTGTCCGGGCTCAAGCAGGCCTGGGCGTTCGCCTGGCGCAGCCTGATGGCCGGTGAACTGCTGGTGATCATCCTCGGGCAGCCGTCGATCGGAGCCCTGCTGTCCGCCGCCCAGGACCAGTCCGACATGGCGACCGCGATCGCCATCATGATCGTCATCCTGGCCCTGGGCATCATCATCGACATGCTGTTCAGCAGGTCCGACGCCGTGATCCGGCGGCGCCGGGGGATGACCGACCCCGCGTCCGCGTAACGCAACTCCTGGCGTTCCCCCCGCCAGGCGGTGCGGGCGTTTGCCCGCCCGCGGGCCGTACCATCGAAGCTGTGCCGGATACTGCGGGAATCGTGCTGGCCGGCGGGCGCTCGTCCCGGATGGGCACGCCCAAGGCGGCCCTGGAATGGCACGGCTCGACGCTGCTGCGCCGCACGGCCGGCATCCTGGCCCGGGTGACCGACGGCCCGGTGCTGGTGGTCCGCGCCCCGGGGCAGGAACTTCCGGTGCTGCCGCCGCGGGTCGAGGTCGCCGAGGATCCAGCCGAGGGCCTTGGCCCGGTCCAGGGCCTGGCCGCGGGGCTGGCCGCGCTCGCGGGCCACGCGGACATCGCGTTCGTCAGCTCCACCGACATGCCGTTCCTGCACCCGGCGTTCGTCCGGCGGGTGCTGCGGGCGGCGGAGGAGGGCGCGGACGTGGGCCTGCCGCTGGCCCGCGGCTACCCCCAGCCGCTGGCCGCCGCGTACCGGGTCACCCTCGCGCCGGTCGCCGCGCGGCTGGTGGCACAGCAGCGGCTGCGGCCGGCCTTCCTGTTCGAGGAATGCCAGGTCACCCGGCTGGACGAGGCCGCGCTGCGCGCCGACCCGGTGCTGGCGGCGCTCGATCCGGACCTGGACTCAGTGGTCAACGTCAACTCCCCGGACGACTACCGGGCGGCCCGGGCGCGCCCGGCGCCGGAGGTGACCGTGCAGCGGTTCGGCACCCTGGCCGACGGCCGGCCCGGCCCGCACCTGGTCCGCGCGGCAACCGTGGCCGGGGCCGCGGCCGCGTCCGGGCTGGCGCTGGACGGGCACGTGGTGGCGGCGCTGAACGGGGACCAGATCACCAGGGACGGCGAGACGCCGCTGGCGGCCGGGGACACGGTGTTCTTCCTGTCGGCGGATGCGGGGGGCTGACCGGATGGCCCCGGGCGGTTATTTCGGGCGCGCGCTCGTCGTGGACGTAAAGACCGCGGCCGCCAGCGTCCTGCCGCTGCCCGAGGAGGTGCTGCGCGGCTACCTCGGCGGGGCCGGCCTCGGCGCCTGGCTGATGCACCGGCTCGCCCCGCCCGGCGGCGACCCGCTGGGTGCGCAGGCACCGCTGGCGTTCGTGTTCTCCCCGCTGGTCGGCACCCCGCTGACCACCAGCGCCAAGTTCGCGGTGGTCGCCAAGTCCCCGCTCACCGGGATGCTCAACGACGCCCTCTCCTCCAGCCACTTCGCCATCTCCGGCAAGCTCACCGGCCACGACGCGATCGTCGTGCACGGCGCCTGCGACCGGCCCTCCGCGCTGCTGGTGGACGGCGACGGCGCGCGCCTGGTGGACGCCGCGGACCTGTGGGGGCTGCCCGCCGCGCAGGCCGAGCAGCGGCTGCGGGAGCGGCTCGGGCGCGGGTGGCGGGCCGCCGCGATCGGGCCGGCCGGGGAGCGCCAGGTGCGCTACGCGACGATCTCCCACGACGGGCGGCACGCCGGGCGCGGCGGGCTGGGCGCGGTGCTCGGCGCCAAGCGGCTCAAGGCGGTCGCGGTGCGCGCCGCCACCAAGGTCGCGCCGGCAGACCCCGCCGCGGTGCTCGCCGCCGCGCGCGACCTGCGGGCCCGCTCCTTCGGCCCGGCCACCGCGAAGTACCGGGAACTCGGCACGCTGGCCAACCTGCTCGCGTTCAACGCGATCAGCGCCCTGCCCACGCGCAACTTCCAGGCGGCCACGTTCGCCGGGGCGCCGCGGCTGGCCGCGGAGGAACTCGCGGAGCTGCGCACCGTCGCGCGCAACAGCTGCGCGTCCTGCACCATCGGCTGCGAGCACATCTACTCCGGCGGTGGCGGGAAGGTGCGGGTGGAGTACGAGAACGTGTTCGCGCTCGGCCCGATGTGCGGCGTGTCGGACCCCGACGCGGTGCTCGCCGCCAGCGGCCGCTGCGACGAGCTGGGGCTGGACACCATCTCCGCGGGCGGCACGATCGCCTGGGCGATGGAGTGCGCCGAGCGCGGCCTGATCGACGCGCCGTGGCTGCGGTTCGGCGACGCGGCAGCGCTCCTGCGCGCGCTGGAGGAGATCGGCGCCCGCGAAGGCCTGGGTGACCTGCTCGCCCACGGCTCCCGGTACGCGGCGGAGCAGGTCGGCGGCGGCTCGGCGGAGTTCGCGCCGCACGTCAAGGGGCTGGAGATGCCCGGCTACGAGCCACGCACGATGCACGCGATGGCGCTGGGCCTGGCGGTGAACTCCCGTGGCGCCGACCACAACCGCTCCGGTGCGTACGAGGCCGACCTGTCCGGCGACCACGACCGGTTCGCGGGCGGCGACGCGCACGTTGCCGCGGCGGTCGAGACCGAGGACCGGGCCGCCGTGATGGACTCGCTGATCTTGTGCAAGTTCCTGCGCGGGGTGTTCCGCGAGCCGTTCGAGGAATGGGCGCCGCTGCTGTCCGCGGTGACCGGCTGGGACGTGGACGGCGCGGAACTGCGCCGCACGGCGCGGCGGATCGTCCTGGCCAAGCGGGTGTTCAACATCCGCGAGGGCTGGCAGCCGGGCGACGACTGGCTGCCGGAACGGCTGCTGTCCGAGCCGCTGCAGACCGGATCGGGCCGCGTCGCGGCGCTGACGCCGGACCGGCTGCGCGCCATGATCAGCGGCTACTACGCCGCACGGGGCCTGGACGCTCGCGGCCGGCCCGCCGCGGCCGACCTCGCCGATCTCGGGTTGAGGTAGATCGCACCGCGCCAGATACTGTCCTTATGGTCCTTGCCACGACCCGGACCGTCACGCTCACCGTCGACGGGCAGCCGGTCACCGTTCCCGACGGCACCACGATCTGGGCCGCGGCCAAGGCGGCGGGCATCGACGTCCCCGTGCTGTGCCACGACGAGCGCTACGACCCGGTCGGGGTATGCCGCATGTGCGTCGTGGACGTCGGGGCGCGGGCCTTCGCCGCGGCGTGCGTGCGGCCGTGCGAAGACGGGATGGAGGTCAAGACCGCCACCCCCGAGGTGGAGCGGAGCCGGGCGACGCTGACCGAGTTGCTGCTCGCCGACCAGCCGCCGGCCGGCCGCGACCCGAAGCAGACCACTACCGGCGACAACGAGTTGCTCGCCCTGGCCGAGCGGTACGGGGTCACCCGCGACGGCGGCCTGCCGATCTCCTCCAACCCGGTCATCGCGGTGGACCACGACGCCTGCATCCTCTGCGACCGGTGCGTCCGGGCCTGCGACGACATCCAGGGCAACGACGTCATCGGGCGCAGCGGGAAGGGCCACGCGACGCGCATCGCGTTCGACCTGAACGACCCCATGGGCGGGTCCTCCTGCGTCACCTGCGGCGAGTGTGTCGCGGCCTGCCCGACCGGCGCACTGACCAACAAGCCGATCCATGACATCCCCATCCGGCCGCGCGGCGAACTGGACCAGGTCGATAGCGTCTGCCCGTACTGCGGCGTCGGCTGCGCCCTCACCTACAACGTGGACCGGGAGCGCGGCGCGATCGCCTACGCCGAGGGCCGCGACCAGCCCGGCTCGAAGAGCCGCCTGTGCGTGAAGGGCCGTTACGGCTGGGACTACGCCGCCTCACCGCAGCGGCTCACCACGCCGCTGATCCGCCGGGAGGCGGCCTACCCGAAGGGGCCCCTGTCGGCGGACGTGCGCGGCGAGATGAACCGCCCGCCGGGCGAGAACGGCGAGGCGGCCGGCCGGCCAGCGGGCGACGGCAGGAAAGGCGGCCAGGAAGGCGAGCGGCGGCGCAGGCGCAGGCCGGGCGGCCTGGTCGACTACGCCGAGGTGCTGCCGCACTTCCGCGAGGCGACCTGGGAGGAGGCGCTGGACCTGGTCGCCCGGCGGCTGACCGAGATCAACGCCGAGGCCGGGCCCGGGGCGATCGCCGGCTTCGGCTCGGCCAAGTGCTCCAACGAGGAGGCCTACCTCTTCCAGAAGCTGATCAGGACCGGGTTCCACACCAACAACGTGGACCATTGCACCCGGCTGTGCCACGCCTCCAGCGTCGCCGCGCTGTTCGAGGGCATCGGCTCCGGCGCCGTGTCCACCACGTACGGGGACGTGGTGAACGCCGACGTCGCGATCGTCACCGGCAGCAACCCCACGGCCAACCACCCGGTCGCCTCGTCGTTCTTCAAGCAGGCCCGCCGCAACGGGACCACGATCATCTACGTGGACCCGCGGGCCGACAAGATGGCCGACCACGCCGACATCTTCTGCCAGATCAAGCCGGGCACCGACGTCGCGTTCTACAACGGCGTCATGCACGAGGTGATCCGGCTCGGGCTCATCGACCGCGACTTCATCGAGCGGCGCACCAGCAACTACGCCGCGCTTACCCGCCGGACCGGGCGGCGCAGATCAGCGGGCTGGACGCCGCGGTCGTCCGGCGGGTGGCGCGGGCCTGGGGCGAGGCGCGGGCCGGGGTCATCTTCTGGGGCATGGGGATCTCCCAGCACACCACCGGCACCGACAACGCCCGCTGCCTGATCGCCATGTGCGCGATCACCGGGAACGTGGGCAGGCCGGGCACCGGGCTGCACCCGCTGCGCGGGCAGAACAACGTGCAGGGCGCCTCGGACATGGGCCTTATCCCGATGTTCTACCCGGACTACAAGAAGGCCGACGACCCGGGCGTGCGGGCCAGGTTCGAGGGACTGTGGGAGACCCCGGACCTGGATCCCAAGCGCGGGCTGACGGTCACCGAGATCATCGGCTCCGCGCTCAAGGGCGGCGTGCGCGGGATGTACATGATGGGGGAGAACCCGTTCCTGTCCGACCCCAACATCAACAAGGTCCGCAAGGCGCTGTCGGCGCTGGAGTTCCTCGTCGTCCAGGACATCTTCCTCACCGA
>WNFJ01754322.1_pt1 | contig 13953 bp, 10 predicted proteins | sample 5400461 | NCBI WGS metagenome assembly WNFJ01 (sample SAMN13153349, study PRJNA577476) | soil metagenome | isolation source: 115 cm saprolite on Douglas fir-dominated hillslope | place: USA:California | collected 2013-09-17 | reverse complement strand
GACGCGGTGATCTCGCTGGCGCTCGCCGAGGAGTATGCGAAGACCACGAACGGCACGACGGTCGCCCACGACATGACGAAGGTGACGAACCCGCCGGGCACGCCGTGTTTCACCTACTCGACGTGCATGAAGCTGATCAAGGCGGGGACGAAGATCAACTATGAGGGCGCCAGCGGCAGCCTCGACTACAACACGTACAACAACACGTTCGGCCCCTACGGTGCCTTCCAGTCCAGCCCCGCGGGCGTGGAGCAGCAGGCGTTCCTGATGACCGCGACGCAGCTCGCTGCGGCCACGCCATAGGGCCGACCCGGCCGCCCGGGCCCGCCGCCCGCGGCGGAGCTCCGGGCGCCGGCCAGATGAACCAGGAGAGGATGCGATTCGGGTGACCCTTCCCCAGGAAGACGCGGCACCCGGCGGCGAGCGTCATTCGCAGCGCGGGCCGCTGGCCGGGATCCGCGTCCTGGACCTGGCGCGGGTCCTCGCCGGACCGTACGCGGCGATGCTGCTGGGCGACCTGGGCGCTGAGGTGATCAAGGTGGAGCGCCCCGGTGCCGGGGATGACACCCGGCACTGGGGGCCCCCGTTCGTGGAGTCCGCCGGCGGGGCCGAGAGCACCTATTTCCTGTCGGTCAACCGCGGCAAGCGCAGCGTCGCGATCGACCTGAAGGATCCGGCCGAGCGCGAGTTCATCGTCAGTCTGGTGCGCTGGGCCGATGTGCTGATCGAGAATTTCCGCCCGGGCGTGATGGACCGCCTTGGGCTGGGTGACGATCGGCTGGCGGAGCTGAATCCGGACCTGATCCGGCTGGAGATCAGCGGGTTCGGCGCGGTGGGCCCGGACGCCGACCGGGTGGGCTACGACCAGATCCTGCAGGCCGAGGGCGGACTGATGAGCCTGACCGGGACCGAGGCGAGCCCGGCGGTGAAGGTCGGCGTTCCGATCGCCGACGTCACCGCCGGGCTGTTCGGCGTGATCGGGGTGCTCGCCGCGCTGGTGGAGCGCGGGCGAAGCGGCCTGGGCCAGCGGGTGTCCACGTCACTGCTGGCCGCTCAGGTCGGCATCCACACGTTCCAGGCGACCAGGTACCTGATCGCGGGTGAGGTGCCGGGCCCGTCCGGCAACCACCACCCGACGGTGGCGCCGTACGGGATGTTCCAGGCCGCGGACGGCCCGCTCGTCATAGCCGTGGGCAACGACGAGATCTGGCTGCGGTTCGCGCCGCTGATCGGGCTGAAACCCGCGGATCCCCGCTTCCGGACCAACGCGCTGCGCCTGGGCCACCTGGCCGAGCTGCACCAGGTCGTGGCGGAGCGGCTGTCGTCGCGGACCGTGGCGCAATGGCTGGAGCTGCTGCGGCAGGCGGACGTTCCGGCCGGCGAGCTGAAGATGCTCGACCGGGTCTACGACAGCGAGCAGGCGCGCGCGGCCGGCCTGGTCTGGGAGGTGGAGCACCCTCGGCTCGGCCGGATCCGGCTACCGGCCAATCCGCTGCACTACAGCCGGAGCGCGCTGGCTCCCGGTCTGCCGCCGCCCTCCCTCGGGGAGCACACTGGCGAGCTCCGAGATAGCCTGCTCGACGGCAGGGTTAGCCCTAGGCCTAACGGGGACGACCCCCCTTCAAAAGTGACTCGCGGAGCAAGCTCCGCGACCAATCATGCCGATGACCGCTGACCGGCCTGCCATGGCCGGGACTGCCGCAGACAGTGTGCCGGGCGGAGCCGCCGCGGGCGATGGCGATACCGCCCGGAGCCCGGGCCAGCGCGCGCTGAGCGGGGGGGGTTGGGAGGGTCGTCCCCCCGGGCCAGCACTGTACGCCGCGATCGCGGACGCTGGCAGCCTGGCCCGCTTCGGTGGCCAGATCGAGGCGGTTGACCCGGCGGGCTGGCCCGGGTACCCGGGCCAGCTTCGCGGGGCGCGCGCGGCGGCCGGCGTCCCGCACGCCGTCACCACGGGCGTGGCCACCGTCGGCGGCGAGCAGTGCGTGCTCGTCGGCTTCGAGTTCTCCTTCCTGGGCGGCTCGATCGGCGAGGCCGAGGGCGCCAGGATCGCCGCCGCCTTCGACCTGGCCGTCGGCCGGGGCCTGCCGGTCGTCTCGGTGGCCCAGTCGGGCGGCATGCGGATGCAGGAGGGCTCCAGCGCACTGGTCCAGATGCAGGTGGTGGCCGGGGCCATCGCGAGGGCCCGCCGCGCGGGGATGCCGCACATCGCGGTGGCCGGCGACCCCACCACCGGAGGCGTCTGGGCCTCACTAGTCGCGTCGGCCGACGTGATCATGGGAGTGCACGGCGCGCAGGTGAGCTTCTCGGGCTCGCGCACCCGTCCGGCCTGCGCCGATCCGGCCGCCAACGAGTTCCGCGCCGAGGGCCAGTGGGCGGGCGGCTTCCTCGACATGATCGTTCCCGAGGAGAGGCTGCGCGGCGAGGTCGCAGCCGTGGTGAGCCTGCTGTCGCCGCAAACCCGGGGCGAGGCGACCAACGGCGCGCCGCCGCCCGCCGCGACCACGGCGCCGCCCGCCGCGACCACGCCGCCGCCCGCCGCCACCACGCCGCCGCCCGCCGCCACCACGGCCCCCGCCAGCGCCGCCAGCGCCCCCGCCAGTGCCCCCGGTGCCGGCGACGCGGCCACCGCGGGGAGCCAGGACGCCTGGTTGCAGGTCAGCCGCGCGCGCACGCGCCGCCGGCCGCGCGCCGAGCAGTGGCTGGCCGGTTACTTCGGCCGCAGCTTCGAGATCCGGGGAGACCGCACCGGGGCGGTGGACCCGGGCCTGCGCTGCGGCTTCGGCTCCCGCGGCGGCGTCACGATCGGGTACATCGCGCAGACCGGGCAGCCGACGACCGCGGCGGGCTTCCGCACCGCGGCCAGGCTGCTGGATCTCGCGGAGCGGTTCGGGCGTCCCGTGATCACGCTGATCGACACCCCCGGGGCGGCGAACGAGCCGCAGGACGAGGCGGCCGGAGTGGGCCCGGCCATCGCCGAGCTGCTCATCGCGGTCGCGTCGGCGAGCGTGCCGGTCACCTCGGTCATCATCGGCGAGGGGGTATCCGGGGGCGCGCTGGCGCTGGCCGCACCCGGCCGGCTGTGGCTCGGGCCTGACGGCTACCTGGCGGTGACCAGCCCGGAGCACGCGGCCTCGATCCTCAAGCTCCCCGCTAGCGACGCACCGCGGGTCGCGGGACTGCTCAGGCTCACCCCGGCCGACCTGTGCCGCCGCGGCATCGCGCGCGGCGTGCTCCGGCCGCCGCCCGGAGGGCCCGGTCAGCCCTGGGCGGAGAGATAGCCGAGGGCCGCGGGCACGCCGTCCCGGCTGATCGGCACGCCGGCCCGGGTCAGCCCCATCTCCACGCCGCACAGCGCGCCGGCCAGCTCGAGGTCGCCGAGAGCCCCGAGATGCCCGATGCGGAACACCCGCCCGGCCAGCCGGCCCAGCCCGGCGCCGAGCGACATGTTGTAGCGGTCCAGGATCAGCCGCCGCAGGTCGTCCGCGTTATGCCCGTCCGGGACGATCACGGCGGTAAGCGTGCTCGAGTACTCGTCGGGGTTCAGGCAGACGATGTCCAGGCCCCAGCCGCGCACCGCGCGGCGGGTGGCTTCCGCGTGCCGCTGGTGCCGGGCGAACACGGCCTCCCGGCCCTCCTCGTCGAGGATGGCGAGAGCCTCGCGGAGCCCGTATAGCAGATTGGTGGCCGGAGTGTAGGGGAACAGGCCGGTCTCGGCGGCGGAGACGACCGGCTCCCAGTCCCAGTAGCTGCGCGGCAGGCGCGCGAGGCGGGACGCGGCGAGCGCCTTCAGGCTGACCGCGTTGAGGCCGAGCCCCGGGGGCAGCATCATGCCCTTCTGCGAGCACCAGATGGTGACGTCCACCCCCCACTCGTCGTGCCGGTAGTCGACCGAGCCGAGCGAGGAGATCGTGTCGACGATCAGCAGAGCGGGATGGCCCGCGCTGTCCATGGCCGCGCGGATCAGCGGGATCCGGCTAGCCGTTCCCGTGGACGTCTCGTTGTGCACGACCGTGACCGCCTTGATGGCGTGGCCGTGGTCGGCCGACAGCCGCTCGTGCACCTGGCCCGGGTCGACGCCATGACGCCAGTCGCCGGGGACGAGTTCGATATCCAGCCCCAGCTGCCCGGCCATGCGCGACCACAGGGTCGCAAAATGGCCGGTCTCGAAGGCGAGCACGCGGTCTGAAGGTGACAGCGTGTTGACGAGCGCGGCCTCCCAGGCGCCGGTGCCCGATGAGGGGTACAGCGCGACCGGCCCGGAAGTGCCGCACAACCTGGCGGCGCCGGCCAGCACCTGCCGGGCCAGCGCGGCGAACTCCGGGCCGCGGTGGTCGATGGTGGGCGCCGAGATCGCCCGCAGGATCCGTTCCGGTACATTCGTCGGGCCGGGGATCTGCAGGAAGTGCCGGCCGCTGCGGTACGCCATGGACTCATCCTCCGTGCACTAGCATGCCTTCTGAGCGGCGGAGGGAGGTGCGGCGATCAGCAGCCCGCCTCTCGGCCCAGCCCCGGAGCCTGCTATCGCGGCGGCCGGGCTGACTGACCGGCGCGAGCTCGCCGGGGCGCTGCGGCGTGCGATCGGCGGCGAGGTCCGCTTCGACGCCTACAGCCGTCACCTGTTCTCCCGTGACGCCAGCATGTACGCGATCGAGCCGGTCGGGGTCGTGTTCCCCCGCGACGGCGACGACGTGGCCGCCGTGGTGGCCACCGCGGCCGACTTCGGCGTGCCGGTCCTGCCCAGGGGGGCTGGCACCAGCCTCGCGGGCCAGACGGTCGGTCACGCCGTCGTGATGGACCTGTCCCGGCACATGACCAAGATCATCGAGATCGACCCCGAGGCGCGGCGGGCCCGGGTCCAGCCCGGCGTGGTCCAGGAGCAGCTGAACCTGGCCGCCGCTCAGCACGACCTCATGTTCGGCCCGGACACCTCCACCGCCAACCGGGCCACGATCGGCGGCATGATCGGCAACAACTCGGCCGGCAGCCAGTCGGTGCGCTACGGCATGACGATCGACCACGTGCTCGCCCTGGAGGTCATCCTGTCCGATGCGAGCCGGGCCGGCTTCCAGCCGCTGTCGGAGGCCGAACGGGTGAGCCGGGCGGCCCGGCCGACGCTCGAGGGTGCCCTCTGCCGTGACCTGCCCGGGCTGGCGGAGCGGCACCGCGAGGACATCGCCACCGGGTACCCCCGGTTCTGGCGGCAGTCCGGCGGCTACCGGCTGGACCGGCTGCCCGAGCCTGCCGGGCCATCGGCGGCCGGCGGCCTCGACCTGGCCAAGCTCGTGGTCGGATCCGAGGGCACGCTCGTGACCGTCGTCGAGGCCACCGTGCAGCTGGTGCCGAGGCCGCGGCACCGCGCGATCGCCGTCGGCCATTTCTCGTCCACCGAAGACGCCATCGCGGCCACCGAGGACGCGCTGGCCTGCCAGCCCGCCGCCGTCGAGCTGATCGACCGCACGATCCTGGAGCTGTCCCGCCAGAAGATCGAGTACCGGGCCCTGGGCTCGATCCTGCACGGCGACCCGGAAGCGCTGCTGTTCGTCACGTTCTTCGGCGACACCGAACCAGAGGCCGCGGCCGGGATGGACCGCCTGGAACGCCGCTGGCGGGACCACCGCCATGGCTACCACACGCTGCGCGCGCAGGCCGCCGCGGAGCAGGAGGCTCTGCTCAAGGTCCGGCAGGCCGGCCTGGGCCTGCTCATGGCCGCCAGCACCGGCACCCGCCGCCCGCTGGCGTTCGTCGAGGACACCGCCGTCGAGCCGGGCAGGCTGCCCGCTTACACCAGGCGCTTCCGGGAAATCCTGGACTCCCACGGCCTGACCGCCGGCTTCTACGGTCACTGCTCGGTGGGATGCCTGCACATCCGCCCGTTCATGGACCTCGCCGAGCCCGGGCAGCGGGAGACCATGCGCGCGGTCGCCGAGGAGGTGCGCGAGCTGGTCATCTCCTGCGGCGGAGTCAACTCCAGCGAGCATGGCGACGGCCTGGCCCGGAGCGAGTTCAACCGACGCGTCTTCGGTGACGGCCTGTATGCGGCGATGCAGGAGTGCAAGCGGCTCTTCGACCCGGACGGCCGGATGAACCCGGGCAAGATAGTGAACGCGCCCGCCATGACGGAGAACCTGCGCGATGCCGTGCCGCTCATCCCGCCCCCGTACGCCAGCAGGCTGAGCTTCGAGGCGACCGGCGGGATGCGCGGCGCGGCCGACCGGTGCATGAACATCGGCCTGTGCCGAAAGTCGGCGACCGGCGTCATGTGCCCGTCGTACATGGCCACCCGCGAGGAAGAGGACTCGACCCGCGGCCGTGCGAACGCCCTGGTGAAGGCGCTCTCGGCGGCCGACCCGCGGGCCGCGCTCGGTGATGACCGGCTCCACGAGATCCTCGATCTCTGCCTGGAGTGCAAGGCCTGCAAGAGCGAGTGCCCGCTCGGCGTGGACATGGCGGCCCTGAAGTCCGAGGCCCTGGCCGCTTACCACGACCGCCACGGCGTCCCGCTGCGCTCGCGCATGTTCGGATCGATCCGGGCGCTCAACCGCATCGGCTCCGCCACCTACCCGCTGTCGAATCTGGCCGGCCGCGTCCGGCCCGCCCGCAGCGTCGCCGAGCGCTGGCTGGGCGTCACCGCCGCGCGGCCGCTGCCGCGATTCCAGCGCGAGAACCTGTCGCGGTGGTTCCGGCGCCGCGCAGCGCCAGCGACGCCGGCGCCAGCGGGCGAGCTGGTCTACCTCGCGGACTCCTTCACCACGTTCACCGAGCCGTCGGTCGGCCGTGCCGCCATCACGCTGCTGCAGCTCGCCGGGTGGAACGTCCGGCTCGAGGACGCGGGGTGCTGCGGCCGGGCCAGCCTCTCCAAGGGCCTGATCGACCAGGCCCGGCGGATGGCATCCGGCATGGTCCAGCGCCTCGGCGACGAGGCCGGGCGCGGTGTTCCGATCGTCGCGGCAGAACCCTCATGCCTGCTCACGCTGCGCGACGAGTACTCGGCGGTGCTGCCCTCCGATCCCCGCGTGGCCGCCGTGGCCGCGGCCACCCGGCTGCCGGAGGAACTGCTCCTGGTCGCCGTGGCTGAGGGCAGGCTGGCCCTGGCTGAGCATAGCCCGGTCAGCGGCAAGCGGATCCTGTTCCACGGGCACTGCCACCAGAAGGCGCTGGCCGGCACCGGGGCGACCCTGGCGCTGCTGCGCAGCATTCCCGGCGTAGACGTCATCGACGTTGACGCCGGGTGCTGCGGCATGGCGGGCTCCTTCGGCTTCGAGAAGGAGCATTACCAGCTGTCCATGCGCATCGGCGAGCTGCGGCTGTTCCCGGCCATCCGGGCGGAGGCCGCCGGCACCATCATCGCGGCGACCGGCGTCTCCTGCCGCCAGCAGATCGTCCACGGAACCGCCCGGCGGGCCTGGCATCCGCTGGAGATCGTGCAGCAAGCGCTCGGCGACACCGCTGATACCGCGTGATCGGCCGGTATTACCGCTGGCTGCGGCTCCCGAGCACTGCGGTGAGCGTTTCGTTAGGGATGGTCTTGCGGCCGTTAGGGCTCCGCATGCGCGTCCATGCGCTGGCCGATTCGGGTCTAACGTCATCGGATATGAGCGCGACGGGACTGATGGTCGTGCCGGTGCGAACCGGATCGGGAATGGCCTGCCTTCGGTGCGGGCGGCTGCCGACCGGAGAGCGCGTTGGGATCGCGTTCACCACCGAAGCCCGCCTGGTCAGGGTATTGGGAGCAGGTCAGCCATGGATACATTTGAGCCACCGGGCCATGCAAGAGATGCTCGCACCGCTCGGCGTGACCCGGATACAGGTGGACCCGAGCCTGATCGCCGCAAGCCTCCCCGTCTCGGTGCCGGCGTGACAGGCGATTCCCACATCCTCGTGCTGCACCGCGTCCGCGTGGACGCGTGATGAACATCTGGCCGCTCACCGCGCAGCCAGCGCTATCGGTCGGCGGTGTGAGCCTGACCGAGATCGCCGAGCGTTTCGGTACCCCCGTGTACGTGCTTGATGAGGAGCATGTGCGGATCCGCTGCCGCGAGTACGCCAAGGCCATGGCCCCGCACGAGGTGGCCTACGCCAGCAAGGCGTTCTGGTGTCGCGCGATGGCCCGGTGGATCGCCGAGGAGGGACTATCGCTGGATGTCTGCTCCGAAGGGGAGCTCGTCGTAGCCGGGGCGGCTGGCTTCCCCGCCGAGCGCATCCTGCTGCACGGCAACGGCAAGACGTCGCATGAGCTGTCAGCCGCGCTCGACTACGGCGTCGGCCGGATCGTCGTTGACTCCCCGGGTGAGGTCGGGCAGCTTGCGGCGCTGGCCGGCCGGCGGCAGAAGATCCTGGTCCGGGTCACCCCGGGGGTCGACGCCCACGTGCACCGGGCGGTGACCACCGGCACCGAGGACCAGCAGTTCGGCCTGTCGATCGCCTCTGGCGCGGCCACGGACGTGGCCCGCCGCATCCTCCGCCAGCCCTCCTTGGAACTGGCTGGCGTGCATTGCCACATCGGCTCGCAGATCACCAGCCTGGATGGCTTCGAGACGGCCGCCCGCCGTCTGGTCGCCTTCATGGCCGGGCTGGGCGGCCTGCCCGAGCTGAACCTCGGGGGCGGTCACGCCGTGCCCTACCGTCCCGGCGAGGACGGCCTGGACATCACCGCCTTCGCCGAGCGGATCACCGGTGCGGTCGAGCGGGAATGCGCCGCACGCGGCATCCCGGTGCCACGCCTCACCGTCGAGCCAGGCCGCGCGATCGTCGGCTCTGCAGGGGTGACGCTGTACCGGGTGCTCACCGTGAAGCACGGTGCGCGCCCCTTCGTCGTCGTGGACGGCGGCATGAGCGACAACCCACGGCCCGCGCTGTACGGCAGCCGCTACCACATCGAGCGGGTCGGAACTCGTGCACCTGCCGAGACCGAGCCGATGACGGTGGTCGGCCGGCACTGCGAAGCAGGGGACGTGCTCGTCCCCGACGCGCGCCTGCCCGCAGACACCCGCCCCGGCGACCTGCTCGCCGTCCCCTGCACCGGCGCCTACCACCACGCCATGGCATCCAACTACAACCACTTCACCCGGCCCCCCGTCATCGGCGTCCACAAGGGCCGGGCCCGGGCCCTGGTCCGCCGCGAGACCGACGAGGACCTGCTGCGCCGCGACGTTGGCTGACCGGCTGGGCCCGACGTATCGCGCAGGAGCCTGCACCGCGATCGTGATCTCCGGCCACCGCAGCCAGAAGGGCCACATGATCATGCCCGAATAAGCGTTTGCAGAAGAATAACTCGTAGCCTCGTGCGATCCGTCATGCTGGTGTGGTATGAGCGGCATGGACGAAAGCAGGGAGCTGCTGGCGGCGAAGTTCCAGGCGATCTTCCCGCATCTGGATGAACGGCAGCGGCGGCTGCTGATGGGGGCCGAGGCGCGGGCGCTGGGACATGGCGGGATCCGGGCGGTCGCGAGGGCTGCCGGTGTCCGGGAGGCCACTGTGTCGGCGGGCGTGGATGAGCTGGACTCGGGCGCCGGGCCGCTGGGCCGGGCGCGCAGGCCGGGCGGGGGGCGCAAGCGGGCGGCTGACCTGGATCCCGGGCTGCGCCCGGCGCTGCTGGCGCTGGTCGAGCCGCAGGAGCGGGGCGATCCGATGTCGCCGCTGCGGTGGACGGTCAAGTCGACCCGCAAGCTCGCCGCCGAGCTGACCGGCCAGGGCCACAAGGTCGGCGCGGACACCGTCGGTGACCTGCTGCGGCAGGAGGGGTTCAGCCTGCAGGCCAACGCCAAGACCGTCGAGGGGAAGCAGCACGCCGACCGGGACGCGCAGTTCCGGTACATCAGCGAGCAGGCCAGGGCCCGCCAGGACGCCGGCGAGCCGGTGGTCAGCGTGGACACCAAGAAGAAGGAGCTGGCCGGGGCGTATAAGAACGGTGGCCGGGAATGGCAGCCTCAGGGCCAGCCGGCCCGGGTCAGCACCCACGACTTCCCAGATGAACAGCTGGGGAAGGCCATCCCCTACGGGGTTTATGACATCACGGCGAACGCCGGCTGGGTGAACGTCGGCACCGACCATGACACCGCCGCGTTCGCGGTGGAGTCGATCCGCCGCTGGTGGAACGCGGCCGGCCGCGCCGACTACCCCCGTGCCCGGCGGCTGCTGATCACCGCCGACGCGGGCGGCTCCAACGGCTACCGCACCCGCGCGTGGAAGGCCGAGCTGGCCGCGTTCGCGCTGGAGACCGGGCTGGAGATCACCGTGTGCCACTTCCCGCCCGGCACCTCCAAGTGGAACAAGATCGAGCACCGGCTGTTCTCGGCCATCACGATGAACTGGCGCGGCCGGCCGCTGACCAGCCACGAGGTCATCGTGCAGACCATCGCCGCCACCACGACCCGCACCGGGCTGCGCGTGCGCGCCGAACTCGACTCCGCCAGCTACCCGGCCGGCGTCAAGATCAGCGACGAGCAGATGGGTGCCTTACCCCTGACCCGCCACGACTGGCACGGTGACTGGAACTACACCCTGCGCCCCGAACGGCCCCGCCCCGCCGCCCCGGCCACCCAGGCCTCCCGGCCGGCCCCCCGGGACAGCGCCGGCTGGGCGCACCCCGCACTCACCGGCATGTCACCCGAAGCCTGGGACCTGCTGACCGCCGCGCTGGTCATCCCCTACCAGGCCCACCGCGAAGCCAGGCTGCACGTCCTGCGAGGCGGCCCCGCCCGGCGCAAGCCCGCCGGCGGCTACCCGCCGGCGCTCACCCTGACCGAGATGATCCTCGCCACCATCCTGCGGGCCCGCTTCAGCCTGCCCCAGCCAGTCATCGCCGAGCTGTTCGGCGTCGTCACCGGCACCATCGCCAACGCCGAACGCCACATCCGGCCGCTCCTAGACCAGCGCCGGCACGCCATCGAACCCGCCGCAACCACCTTCAGGACCCTGACCGAGCTCACCACGTTCGCCGCAGCGCACGGCATAACCCTCACCCCTGGGCACAAAGCGCCATGTTAATAATCTGCAAACGCTAACCGTTGCATCGTCGCTCCGGTCAGGGCTGGTTTCCGCGGGCTGAGGCGTCCGAGGAAATAGCTTTCTTAGCGCGGGGCCTGCGCTGCGCCACGAGAACGGGGCAGCTCGACCGCCGGATGACCCGCAGCGTGACGCTGCCGAAGAGGCGAGTGAGCATTTCCCCTCGCCTCGGCCGGCCCAGCACGATGAGATCGGCTTCGAAAGCCCTGGCCTCGGCGAGGATCGCCTCGGCCACCCGGTCGACGGCCACGTAACGGACGCCGGCGCCCGCGGCCAGGCCGGCCATGCGCAGCTCGAACGTCGCCGCATCCGCGACGAACGAGGCGTCCTTCTTAGTTTCCCGCGAGTACCAGCCGAAGCCGGAAACCTCGCGAACCCGAAGATGCAGCGCCCGCACCTCCGACGCCCCCGGGGCGGCGACGTCCTTCACCAGGTCGAGCACGGCCTGGCTCTGGTTGAAGTCATCGATCGCGACCAGGATCCTGGCGAACATCGCACCCCACTTGGCCTTCGTGTCGCTCTGCCAGCCGTCTGGCATCACATCAATCATGTCCCGGCATTGCGGGCGCACGGTCGGCAGGGCCGTATGGATCCCGTTAGGGTTCCGGCCGCACGGCGTGGATGGCCAGGTGGTGGTGGGGAATGCCAGCTGCCTGGCCGCTGCCGCGCCGTGGGCTGGAGTCAGGATCCGCCGACGAGTTCGAGTGCCGCGCGGTCGCGGAGCCTGCGGCGCACGATGCCGGTCACGCTGCCCTCGATGAGCTGCCGGACGCCGGTGCTGGACTGGGTGTCCATGACGACGTAACGGACCTGCCGGGTCCGCGCGACCTTGGCGATCATCCGCCCGGCGCTGCGAGTGGCGGCGATCTGGCCGTCGACGGCGCAGCCTCGCCGCTCCAGCTCGGCGATCGCCTGGCCCACGATCTTGAGCTGCTCCTCGCGCTCGCTGCGGGTCGGCATCAGCCCGGGGTTGGGCAGCCCGAAGGTGGAGCCATACACCTTGAGGATCGACAGCACGGCGACCGGCTGCCCGGCGGCGAGCTCGTAGGCGCGGCGGACGGCCGCCCGGCTGAACGGCGCGCCGGAGGAGGCGAGCAGCACGCCGGCGCTTTCCGTGGGCTGCGGGTCCCAGCGACGTTTCAGCAGCGGCATGCCTACCGGTCCCCCGCTACCGGATGACCGGCGGCTCGCCGGACGGCTCCGCGCCGCCTACCGGGTCGGGCGTGGCGCCGTCAGCCGACGGTGCCGCACCGTCGCCGAGCGGTGCCTCCGTCCGGGCCAGCCCGCCCTGTGCACCCAGCGAGGCCGCCGCACCGCCCGAGCCGACCGGCGCGAGCTGGCCCGGAAGCCGGCCTGCCGCGGCGAGCCTGCGGTCCTGCCATGCGCGCCACCAGTACAGCGGCGCGTACAGGGCGACGATCACCAGGCCCAGCAGGTAGAGCCAGGGTCCCTGGTGCGGGTCAGCCAGAATGATCTTCGGCGAGTTCCAGCCGCCGAAGAAGTAGATGGCCATCCAGATGACGAAGATCGCGAGCGCGATCCATTTCGCGAATGTCGGCAGCCGGAACGGCCGCGGCGTGTCCGGGCGCAGCTGGCGGTAGACGAAGTAGCCGGCGAAGGCGAGCGAGCAGGACAGCAGGTAACCGCCGTTGGAGATGATGTAGATCCGCAATGGCGAGCCGAGCAGCACCAGGATCGCCGAGCAGACCACGTTGAAGGCCATCGCGTAGTCGGGCACGCCGTGCCGGTTCTTGTGCTCGAACCAGCGCGGCAGCTGCCCGTCCTCGGCGGCCTGGTAGAGCGACCGGCCCACGCCCATGATGGCGTTCAGCACCGACAAGGCCAGCGCCAGGATCAGCGGGATCCCGACGAACCACTGCTCCCACGACCCGGCCCCGAAGATGTGGTTGGTGTAGCTGAGGTAGAGCGTCAGCGGGTCGGCGCTTGTGAGTAGCAGGCCCAGCACCGCGACGAACATCAGCGGCGTCATGATGTAGATGAACACCCCGAACAGGCCCTCGGCGGTCAGCGCGATCTTGGCGTCCCGGGCGCCACCCCGGCACTCGCCGACGTAGCAGGCGGCGGCCTCCATGGCGATCACGTTCCACAGGATCGGGAAGAACCACGCGGCGACGAAGGTCACGGTCACGGCCACGTGCGGCGGCGCGTGGAAGCCGGCCACGTTGTGCCAGTGGATCGAGCTGGGCTTGAAGAACGGCAGGAAGATCATCACCGTGATCGGCACCATCGACAGCACGCCCAGCACGGTCGCGAACGCCGCGCCGAGCCTGATCCCGAGATAGGCCGGGATGAAGATCGCCAGCAGCAGCGCGAAGCAGATGAGGACCAGGGTCACGCCGATCGGCGCGCCCCACGTGTGACCCACCGGCGCGATGAGGTGCCCGGGGCTGAACTTGAAGAGCACCGCCAGGTAGGACGCCGTCAGGATCACGTTGATCGGGGCCACCGGGAACCAGCCCAGCCAGTACGCCCACCCTGATACTCCGCCGATATGCCTCGCCGCCGTGTCGCCGACCAACGGCCGGAACGACTCCGTCGCGAACGAGGGGATGCCGCCCGTCCGATCGGGCCACATCGTCGCGAGCTCCGCGAGGCAGAAGCAGAGGAAGCAGCCGGCGATCGTCATCACGCCCATGAGGATGATGCCGAGCGCCCCGGTGCCCTGCACGACAAAGGGCGCGATGCCGGTGACCAGGATGGTGCCGGCCAGCCCGATCACGAACGCGCCCCACCAGTTCGTGCCCTTGGCCAGGCCCTTCTCCTGAATCACTCCGTCTACCGAGGTCATAACTTCACCCCTCCTGCCAGATCAGGCCCGCGCCGAATGCTCCAGCCACGTTTCCTAGAAGAGCGTCAGGTAACGCTCTACCTCCCAGTCGGTCACGACGGAGTGCCAGGCGTGGAACTCCTCGCGCTTGACCTTCG
>WNFJ01731179.1_pt1 | contig 13954 bp, 10 predicted proteins | sample 5400461 | NCBI WGS metagenome assembly WNFJ01 (sample SAMN13153349, study PRJNA577476) | soil metagenome | isolation source: 115 cm saprolite on Douglas fir-dominated hillslope | place: USA:California | collected 2013-09-17 | reverse complement strand
GACGAACATCCCCATGGGGTGCGCGTCGTGATGGAAGCCGTCGATGAATTTCTTGATGCTCTCGTGGACGATCGTGTGGTGCGTGACGTTGTAGACCCACGAATCGAGGTCGGCGGCGGAGGGCAGCTCGCCGTGCAAGAGCAGGTACGCCGTCTCGAGGAACGTGCTCCGCTCGGCGAGCTGCTCGATCGGGTAACCGCGGTAGCGGAGGATCCCCTTGTCACCGTCGATGTAAGTGATCGAGCTGCGGCACGCTGCCGTGTTCATGAACCCGGGGTCGTAGGTCACCAATCACCAATCCCGCATCGTCGTCGACCACCTTGAGCTGGCGCAGGTCCGCCGCACGGATCGCGCCGTCCTGGACCGGGACCTCGTACTGCCGGCCGGTCCGGTTGTCAGTGATGGAGAGGGTGCTTTTCGGCACGCGGATGGGTCCTTGGAAATGGCCCGCGAAAGATAATCGCGGGGCGGCGGGGGGCGGCACCCGGCCCAAACCGTTGGCCGGCGGAGTCGGGTCGCGTATCTTGGGGCCCATGACCAACCCCCCCGCAGCAAAACGTGATCCGCTCTATCCGACCCGCTCGGCCGCCGGGGCGCTCCTGGGCCAGCAGCTCGCGGCCCGGGGCTATCTGGGGTGCCTGCTGCTCGGTATCACGCCCGAAGGGGTGGAGATCGCGGCCAATGCCGCCAAGGCGATGGGGGCCCAGTTCGATGTCATCGTCGCCGCCTTCATCAAACTGGGATCGAACCTCGCGCCGATCGGTGCCATCGCCGAATCGGCACCGTCGGAGATGGACCCCGACTTCCAACCGAGTGGCGGCCTGCTCGACAAGCTCGCCAGCGCTATCGACGAGTCGCGCGCCCGCGTGAGTCAGGACCTTATCCTCTATCGGACCCAGCGCCCGGTGAAGCGGCTCGCCGACCGGATCGCGGTCATCGTAGACGGGGCGGTCATCTATCCGTGGAAGGTGCTCGCGGCGGCCAAGGCGGCCGAGCAGCTGAGCGCGAAAGAGGTCGTGATCGCGACCCCGGTGGCGACCCAGGCGGCGGCCGAGCGGATCGCCGCCCGGCAGTATGCGTTCGTCTGCCCGAGCGTGGTGCTCGACCCGGGCGGCCATCCGGCCCCCTACGGGGATATTGCCGGAGACACCCCCGAGCGGCTGCGCAGCATCATGATCGCCCACCAGGCGGCGTGACGGCACGCCGACCCGGGGGCCGGCGCATCACTCGAGTTCCACCATGCCCCGCTCGAGCCAGCGATGCTCGCCGGCGAGCGCTTCCTGGGCCACGCGATACGCGCGCGTGTCGGCGTTGCGCCGCAGCTCGCGGAACTTGGCCTCCACGCGACCGCGGGCCTGCCGGCAGAACAGCTCAGCGAGCTCGACCGCCCGGCGCCCCGCGGCCGGATCGTGGCGCGACAGCCACTGCGCCCGGGCGCACACCGCCGCCATCGCGAACAGCTCGGCACCGACGTCGACCAGCCGGAACAGCACCGCCTGGCGGTATTCGAGCTTCGGGCCGAAGCGTACCATCGCGTGGAACACGCCGCGCGCCAGGCGCCTCGCCCCGCGCTCCACATAGCGCAACTGCCCGCCGAGCGGTCCGAAGGCCGCGTACTTGGGCCAGAACCCCCAGCCGAGCCAGCGGGACGGATACCACCAGGCGTAAAACAGCGCTGAGCGGACGAGCCCCTTCGCCCGCACGCCCAGGGTCTTTCCCGGCATCACGACGTCGCCCGCGATCTGGAGGTGCTTGTCCACCGCCTCGCGGGCGATGAACAGGTGCATGATCTCGCTCGACCCTTCGAAAATGAGATTGATCCGGAAGTCGCGCATGATCCGCTCCACGGCGATCGGCTTCTCCCCGCGCGCCCGCAGTGAGTCGGCGGTTTCGTAGCCACGCCCACCGCGGATCTGGACGGTATCGTCGATGATGCGCCACCCGGCCTCGGAGTTGTAGAGCTTGGCGATCGCCGCCTCGAGGCGGATGTCGTAGCCACCGCGGTCCGCCATGGCACCGCACAGCTCGGCCAACGCTTCCATCGCGAACGTATTCGCGGCCATCGCCCCGATCTTCTGAGCGATTGCGTCGTGTTTGCCGATAGCGTGGCCCCACTGCACCCGTTCGCTGGCCCAGCGCCGCGAGATCTCGAGACAGCGCTTTCCGGCGGCGACGGATGAGATGGGGAGCGTCAGCCGGCCGGTATTGAGCGTGATCAAGGCGAGCTTCAATCCTTTGCCCACCTTCCAGAGCACGTTCTCGTTTGGTACGCGCACGTTCGTGAACGAGATCACGCCGTTGTAGAGCGCCTTGAGCCCCATGAAGTGGCAGCGGTGCGTCACCGTGACGCCGGGCCAACCCGTCTCGACGATGAATGCGGTGATCTGCCGCTTTTCCTTGCCGTTCACGATCGTGGACGGGGTCCGGGCCATGACGACCATCAACTCGGCCTTGGTGCCGTTGGTGCACCAGAGCTTCTCGCCGTTCAGGATCCACGCCTCCCCGTCGGCGCTCGGAACGGCCGTCGTCTCCATCGCCGCGGGGTCGGACCCAACGCCGGGCTCGGTGAGGGCGAACGCCGAGATCGCGCCCTTGGCGAGGCGCGGGAGATAGCGCTGCTTCTGCGCCTCCGAGCCGAACATCTTAAGGGGCGTCGGCACGCCGATCGACTGGTGCGCCGAGAGCAGGGCCGTGACCGAACCGTCGATCGAGGAGACAAGCTCGATTGCCCGCATGTAGGAGAGCTGCGACAGGCCGAGCCCGCCATACTCGCGCGGAATCTTGATGCCGAAGGCGCCGAGCTGGCGCAGGCCCTGGATCACGGTCTCGGGGATCTCACCCTCGCGGTCGATCTTGTCCGAATCGACGGAGGTGCGGAGAAACCGCTCGAGCTGATCCAGGAACGGCTGGGCGCGGCGGGTCTCTTCGGGATCCTGCTCCGGGTAGGGATGGATCAAGTCGAGGCGCAGGCGGCCGAGAAACAGGTCGCGCACGAAGCTCGGCGCGGCCCACTCGGTCTCCCGCGCGGCTTCAGCGACTTCGCGCGCCTCGTCGGCGCTAACCCGGCGTTCCGGAGCGGTAGCGGTGGTGGTCATGAGTACCTCCGCTCTTAACTTAAGCGCCTTGACAGGGACGCGCGTAGGGGGAGATTGCGCCTCGCCTGAACCGAGGAGCCTCCCGATGCGCCGCTCCCTGCACCTCCCTGGCCGCACAAGCGCCCCGACCGAGCGTGGCGCCCCCCACCCTCATCAAGGCCGGCCGCTTGATCGACGGCCGAGGCGATACTCCGCGTGCGGGCGTGGGCATCCTGATCGACGGGGACCGCATCAAAGCGGTCGGCCCACTCGCCCAGGTGCAAGGCCAGGCAAAAGACGCCCGCGTGATCGACCTGACCCAGCTGACCGTGCTGCCGGGCTTCATCGACACCCACACCCACTTGTTGCTCCAGGGCGACCCCACGGCCGAGTCCTACAACGAGCAACTGCTGTACCAATCGACCGCGTATCGCGCGCTCCTCGCCGGGCGCAACGCCCGTATCGCGCTCGAACACGGCTTCACGACGCTCCGTGACTTGGAGACCGAGGGCGCGATGTACGCCGACGTGGACGTGAAGCGGGCGATCGAACGCGGCGTGATTCCCGGGCCCCACATCTTCGCGTCGACCCGGGCGATGGCGCCCACAGGGATGTACCCGATCGTGTCGGACAACTGGGAGCTCGAGCTACCGCACGGGGTGCAGCCGGTGGACGGGGTCGAGGGCGCTCGGCTGGCGGTGCGCCAGCAGGTGGCGCACGGAGCGGACTGGATCAAGTTCTACGCCGACCGCCGCTACTACCTCGGGGCGGACTCGGTGCTGCACAGCTGGGTCAACTTCACCGACGACGAAGCCCGAGCGATCGTGGACGAGGCCCATCGCCTGGGTCGCCGCGTGGCCGCCCACGCGATCGGCGCCGACGGCATCGCGGCCGCGCTGCGCGCCGGGGTGAACACGGTCGAGCACGGCGATGGCATGACGGACTCGCTCATCGACGTGCTCGTCGCGAAAGGGGTGTACTGGGTGCCCACCGTTACGGTGGGGCGCTACGTCGCGGGACCCCGCGGCGGCGTGTGGGGCCCAATGGTCGAGCACCAGCGCCAGGCCATGGGGCGCGCCATGAAGAAAGGTGTCCGGATCGTGTTAGGAAGCGACGTGGGGGGTTTTCCGTGGACCGAAGTCAACCAGGCGAAGGAATTCGAATATTACGTGCAGTACGGCATGACCCCAATGCAGGCGATCAAGTCGGGAACGTCGCTCGCCGCCGAGCTGCTCGGCCAGCCCGATCTCGGCGCCGTTGTCCCGGGCATGGCGGCGGACCTGGTGGCCGTGGCGGGGGATCCGTTGAAAGACATCACGGAACTGCAGCGCGTCCGGTTCGTTATGAAGGGTGGGGTGACTTATGTTTCGCCATAGTGCGGCGCGCGCTCGGGACTAGCCTCGCTCTGTTGCTCGGCGCCGCCGGCGCGGTGGCGGGGCAGTTCGCCCCGCCCGGCACCGGCGGCGTCGCGGCGTTGGCGGGCGCGCTGGCGCAGCTGGGTGCGAACAAGCGCGTGCTCGTGATCGGCGCGCACCCCGACGACGAGGACACGGAACTCCTTGCGATCCTGTCGCGCGGGATGGGTGCCCAGGTCGCCTATCTCTCGCTCTCTCGCGGAGAGGGTGGCCAGAACGCCATCGGTCCCGAGCTCGGCCCCGAGCTCGGGATCATCCGCACCGAGGAACTCCTCGCCGCCCGCCGGCTCGATGGGGCCCGTCAGTTCTTCACCCGCGCCTACGATTTCGGCTTCTCGAAGACGGTGGACGAGACGTTCCGCTTCTGGCCGCGCGATTCGCTGCTCGCGGACGTGGTGGCCGTGATCCGCCGGTTTCGGCCGCAGATCATCGTGTCGATCTTCTCGGGGACACCGCGCGACGGACACGGGCAGCATCAAGCCTCCGGGATCGTCGCCCGCCAGGCATTCGAAGCATTGCACGACTCGAGCTGGGGGCCGCTGAAGCTGTATCGCGCCGCGTGGTTCGACACCGGCGCCACCACGCTGCGATTCGACGGGGGCGCGCTCGATCCCGTCATCGGCCGCTCCTACCATCAGATCGCGATGGCGGGGCGGAGCCGCCACCGCTCGCAGGACATGGGCCAGATCGAGCGGCCGGGACCGAGCGTCGACCGGCTGGCATTCGTCGCGTGGCGGGATCCGACGCGCGGGACGCGGGACGGCGATGGCCTGTTCTCGGGTGTCGACACGCTCCTCGCGGGCACCCGGGGCTACGCGGCCCTGATCGACTCGGCTCGCGCGCGGCTCAACCCATGGCATCCCGGCGCGATCATGCCGCTCCTCGGACGGGCGCTCGCCGAACTCGGCGAGGCGGACTCGGGCCAACACGCGCTGCTCGAGCAGGCGCTCGCCGCAGCGGCCGGGGTGGTGGTCGACGGGGTCGCGGACGACGGGATCGTGATTCCGGGCGAACGCCTCCAGGTCGAGACCACCGTCTGGAACGCGGGCGAGGCCAGGGTCACGCTCGACGGTGTCGAGCTGGCCGCACCGCCCGGCTGGACGGTCCAGCGCCTCGACCCCGCGAGCTCCGCGATCGCGCCGGGGCTGGTGGCGACGCGCCGCTTCGCTGTCACCATCTCAGCCGACGCGCCGCGGTCGCAACCGTACTTCCTCAAACGGCCGCTCGCCGGCGCGTTGTACGATTGGACCGGCGTGCCGGCGGCGTGGCGCGGACTGCCGTTCGAACCGCCATCCGTCGGGATGACCGTGCGGCTCACGATCGCGGGCCGGCCGGTGACGCTCTCCCGCGAGGTCGTGTATCGCTACCGCGATCTGCAGACGGGCGAAGTGCGGCGGCCGGTCCTCGTCACCCGGCCGTTCGACCTCACGGTGACTCCGGATCTCGTCGTGTGGCCGGTCGATGGAGCGGCTGACGGGCCGCGCCGCTTCACGGTCACGGTGACGAACCGAACGCAGGGGCCGGCCACACCCCGGGTCGTCGTCACACCGCCCCCCGGGTGGTCCACGGTCCCGTCCGAGACGCTCACGTTCGCGCGCGAGGACGAATCGAAGAGTGTGTCGGTGACGCTGGCCCTGCCGTCGCAGCCACGGCCCGGTCGCTACGAGCTCACGGCGGCGGCCGTTATGGCGGGTGCGCGGAGCGAGGGGGCACTCGCGCTGATCGACTATCCGCACATTCGGCAGCGACCTGTGGAGCGCGCGTCGAAGGCCGAGCTGCGCGTGGCGCGGCTGTCGCTGCCCACGCTCACCCGCGTGGGCTACGTGCGCGGCGCCTCGGACCGGGTGCCGGAAGCACTCGCAGCGGTCGGGATCCCGATCGAGCTGCTGGGTCCGGATAGCTTGGCGCGCGGCGATTTCTCGCGCTACGACGCAATCGTGATCGGGACCCGTGCCTACGAGACCGAGCCAGCGCTCGTCGCGAACAACGGGCGGCTGCTCGACTATGCCCGCGCCGGCGGTCTCGTGATCGTGCAGTACCAGCAATATCCGTTCGTGAGTGGCGGCTTCGCGCCCTACCGGCTTTCGATTGCGCGCCCCCACGACCGCGTGACCGACGAGACGGCACCGGTCCGCGTGCTCGACCCGGCGAGTCCCGTGTTCCACGTGCCGAATGAGATCGGCGCCGCCGACTGGCAGGGCTGGGTGCAGGAGCGCGGTCTCTACTTCGCTCACGACTGGGACTCCACGTACACACCGCTCGTCGAGATGCACGATCCGGGCGACCCACCGCTGCGGGGCGGGCTGCTCGTAGCGAGCGTGGGGGCGGGCACCTACGTCTATACCGGCCTCGCGTTCTTCCGCGAGCTGCCGGCCGGGGTTCCCGGCGCCTATCGTCTGTTCGCGAACCTCTTGGCGCTCAAGCGACGGAATGTGCCATAGGATCGCCGGGCGAGGGGAGCGGGACGGCGGCGAGGAAACGGGGGGACGCGCGCTCGGTCCGCGCTGCCGGCGCGCCGTGCCTCGCTCCCCGTGGGGTGCGCTGACGGCCGCGCTGCTCGTGGCGGCGTGCGCGCGCGACCTGCGAACGCAGCTCGTCATTTATTCCCCCCACGGCCGGGACCTGCTCACCGTGATCCAGCAGCGCTTCGAAGCCTTGCACCCTGACGTGGCGGTGCGCTGGCTGGATATGGGGTCGCAGGAAGTGTACGACCGAGTTCGCTCGGAGCGCGCCAATCCCCAGGCGGACGTCTGGTTCGGAGGCCCGGCGACCATCTTCGCGCTGGGGGCGGCGGATTCCCTGCTCGAGCCGTTCCGGCCGAGCTGGGCGGCGGCCATCGCGCCGCACGGCCGCGGCCCGGGCGACCGCTACTGGGCGGTCTACGAGACCCCTGCCGTCATCGTATACGCGGAGCGGGCGGTCGCGGCGCGCGAGGCGCCAGCGGACTGGGACGAGCTGCTCGACCCGCGCTGGAAAGGGCGGCTCCTGATCCGCGACCCGCTCGCCTCGGGCACGATGCGCGCCGTGTGGGGGATGATCATCGAGCGCGGGCTCAAACAGACGGGCGACACGGCCGCGGGCTTCCAATGGCTGCGGCGGCTCGACGCCCAGACGAAAGAATACGTGCTGAACGGACCGCTCCTGGACCAGAAGATCGTGCGCGAGGAAGGTCTCGTAACGATCTGGGATCTCCCCGACATCTTGCTGAGCCGACGCGACGGGCTGCCCCTCGGCTACGTGTTCCCGAAGAGCGGTACACCGGTGATCGAGGACGCGATCGGCGTGGTCCGGCAGGCGCGCCACCGCGCCCAGGCGCAGGCGTTCGTGGAATACGTGGGATCGGTCGCGGCGCAGCTGCTCGCGGTCCGCCAGGCCTACCGCCTCCCGGCGCGCCGCGATCTGCCGGCCGACTCCCTGCCGCCGTGGGCGCGCGACGTGCGTCGCGTGATGCGTGTCGCGGACGTCGATTGGGATCTGCTGGCCGCGCGGGGCGCGGAGTGGATGCGCTACTGGGACGAGACGGTGCGCGGGAGGGGAGCGCGTGCGAACGCGGCGGCGAGGCAGGCGCGGTGACGGCATTCGTGACGCTCGACAGCGTGGCGAAGCGCTGGTCGGATAGCGTCACGGTCGGGCCGCTCTCGCTCGCGGTAGCGCGCGGCGAGATCCTGGCGCTGCTCGGTCCCTCGGGCAGCGGCAAGACGACCGTGCTGCGGCTGTTGGCGGGCTTCGAGACGCCGGACGCGGGCCGCCTCGTCATCGAACAGGAAGACGTCACGGCCGTGCCAGCGGCGCGGCGGCGGTGCGGCATGGTGTTCCAGCACTATGCCCTGTTTCCGCACTTGGATGTAGGCGAGAACGTGGCGTTCGGGCTGCGGGTCGGACGGACGCCGCGCGATGGCAGCGTCGCGCGCAAGACGGCGGACGCGCTCGCCCTCGTCGACCTCGCCGGATTCGAGCGGCGCCGCGTGCAGGAGCTCTCGGGCGGGCAGCAGCAGCGCGTCGCGCTCGCCCGGGCACTCGCGCCGGAGCCGCGCGTGCTGCTGCTGGACGAGCCCCTCTCGAACCTGGACCCGGCGCTGCGCGAGCGCACGCGCCGGGAGCTGCGCGCCCTGATCACGCGCCTCGGCATCACCAGCGTGTTCGTGACGCACGAGCAGGAGGAGGCGTTCGAGGTGGGGGACCGGGTGGGGGTGCTGCACCAAGGGCGGCTCGAGCAGCTCGGCACACCGGACGAGCTGTACGAGCGCCCACGGAGCCTGTTCGTCGCCACCTTCGTTGGCCGCGCGAACGTGGTGCGCGGGCCGACGGCGCGCACGCTGGGCGCGGCGACGGGCGAGCTCGCGGTAGTGCGGCCCGAGCGGTTGCGGTTCGCCGACGCCGGCATGCCGGGCGTGGTGCGCGAGCGGCGCTACATTGGGGCTGCGGCGTTCTTTCAAGTGGCGACCGACGCGGGGGACCGGCTGGAGGTGCTGGCCGCTCCCGAGGCGGCCCGCGTCGGGGAGCGCGTGTACCTCGAGGCGACGGGTGTGCTGAGGTTCCCGGAGGAGCGCGCGTGAGGAAGGCTCGGCCACTCGGCCTCGTCGCGCGCGCGACGCTCACACTGCTGCTCGCGTGGCTTGTGCTCTATCCGATTTTCATCGTGCTCGTGGACGCGGGCCGAGGTGACGCCCTCGCTCGGTTCGTGGCGCGGCCGGGCGAGTGGGGCGCCCTGTGGGCGAGCGTCTGGATCTCGCTCGCGAGCGTCGCCCTCGCCGCGGCCATCGGGGTGCCGCTCGCGTTTCTGTTCGAATGGCTCGAGTTCCCCGGTCGCAAGACCCTGGGCTCGCTCATCGCCCTCCCCGCCGTGCTGCCACCGTTCGTTGGCGTGATCGCCTTCCTCTTTCTATACGGCGAGTCGGGCTTCGTCGCGCGTGCCGTGCGGGCCGCGTTCGGGTTGACCCGGGCGCCCTGGCAGCTCCAGGGCGCGGGGGCGATCCTCTTGGTCCACGCGTATTCGATGTACGTGTACTTCTATCTGTTCACCCGGGCCGGGCTCGCCAGCCTCGATGCCTCGGTGCTCGAGGCCGCTCAGTCCCTCGGGGCGGGGCGCTGGGACACGCTGCGCCGCGTGACGCTGCCCCTGTTGCGCCCCGCCCTCGCCGGCGGGGCGCTGCTCGTGTTCATGACCGCGCTGGGGTCGTTCAGTGCCCCCTACGTGTTCGGGGGCGGGTTCCGGGTCATGACGACGCAGATCGTGGCAACCAAGCTCAACGGCGAGCTGCCGCTCGCGATGGTCGAGACCGTGGCCCTCGCCCTGATCGCGACGCTCGGGCTCGTGCTGCTGCGCCACACGGAAGGGAACGACGTCCTCGCCGCGCTCGGCAAGGGCACGGCGCCTCGGCGCCGACCGATCGAAGCGCCAGGTGCGCGCGCGCTCGCCACGACGGCCGGGTGGGCACTCGCGGTGCTGCTCCTGCTGCCGCATCTGACACTCGTGCTGGTGTCGCTCGTGCCGTACGGCACGTGGACCACCGAAGCGGTGCCACCCGTGCTCGGCCTCGTGAACTACCAGCGTCTGCTGGGCGAGCCCGAGCGGCTGCGGCCACTCGTGAACTCGCTCTGGATGGCGGGTGCGAGCACGCTCGCGGCGCTTGGGTTGGCGCTCGCGGCCGGGGCGTTGGTGGGCCGACCGCGGTCCGGGAGCGGACCGGGGTGGCGCGGCCTGATCGAGACGCTGGTGGCACTCCCCTGGGCCCTACCCGCCACCGTGTTCGCCGTGGCGCTGGCCACGACCTTCAGTGTCGCGCAGCCGCTGGCGCTGCGCTGGGTGCTGGTGGGCACCGTGGTGCTGCTCCCGCTCGCTTACCTGGTGCGCAACCTGCCGATCACGGGGCGCGCGGTGCTGGCGGGCTACCGGCAGCTCGACCCGGCGGTGGAGGAGGCCGCCGCGAGCCTCGGTGCCGGGCGCTGGGCGACGTTCTGGCGCGTGACGCTGCCGCTCTTGAAGCCGGCCCTCGCGGCGGGCGGGAGCCTCGCGTTCGTCACGGCGCTGGGGGACTTCGTGACGTCGATCGTCTTGTACACGTATGACAACCGCCCCATCGCGATCGAGATCATGTCGAGCCTCCGGGTCTCCGAGCTCGGCACCGCGGCCGCGTTCGGCGTGATCCTGATGCTCGGGAGCGCACTGGTCCTCGGCGTCGGAGCGCGCCGATGAAGCGCATGTCGGTGTTGATGGCCGTCGCGTTCGTGGACATGATCGGGTTCACGCTGGTCATGCCGCTGTTAGCGCTATACGCGCTCAAGTTCCACGCCAGCCCCACGATCATCGGCTTGTTGATCGCATCTTTCACGGTCGCGCAGGTGCTGGCGTCCCCCGTGTGGGGGCGGGTATCGGACCGCTACGGGCGGCGGCCGGCGCTCCTGGCCGGGTTGGCGGCGTCGGCCGTGGCGTACGTCATCTTCGGGCTCGCCCAGTCGCTCTGGCTGTTGTTTGTGTCCCGCTTCGTCCAGGGGCTCGGGGGCGGGACGACGGGCGTTGCGCAGGCCTACGTCGCCGACACGATGGCACCGCACGAGCGCGCCAAGGCATTGGGCTGGCTGTCGGCGGCGACGAGCTTGGGCGTGGTCATCGGACCGGTGGTGGGATCCTTTGCCGCCCGTGCGGGCTCGTGGGCACCCGGGCTCGTCGCCGCGGCGCTGTGCGCCGGCAATCTGATCTTCGCGTGGACGTGGCTGCCGGAATCGCGCGCATTCAACTCGTACACGACGACCGAGAGCGGGCGCCACATCCCGGCACCCGAGCCCCGGTCCGTGCGAGCGGCGGTGTGGGAGGTTATCCGTCACCCGGGCCGACCCGCCGCCTACCTCATCTGGATCTACGTCGTCGCGATGGTCGCGTACAACGCCGCGCCGGCCGTGTTCACGATCTACCTAGCCGGCCGCTTCGGCATCGACGCCACGAATATCTGGTGGTTCTTCACCGTGTTCGGCGGCGTCGGCGTGCTGATGCGCGCCTTCGTGGTCGGCCCGGTCAACGACCGCCTCGGCGAAGTGCGGACGATGCGTCTCGGGGCGGCCCTGTACGCACTGGGGTACGCGCTCCTGCCGTTCGCGTCCTCGGTCCCGCTGTTTCTCCTGTTCCAGGCGCTGCTGCCGCTCGGGACGGCCCTCCTCTTCCCGGCGACCTCAGCGCTCGTGAGCCATCGCACCGACCCGCACGAGTTCGGCCTCATGATGGGCGTGCAGCAGGCGCTGCGTGGCGTTGCCAGCATCGTGGGGCCCGTCTGGGCTGGCCTCGCGTACCAGTACCTGGGGCCGCGCGTCCCATTCTTCGCGTGCGCCGCGATCATCGCGTGCGCCCTGCTGCTTGCCGCACGGGTCCCGCGCGCGGAGCCGGTCGCTGCAGCAGCGGCGGCCTAGCCGAGCGGCCGCGTATATTTCGATCCCATGACGCGCGCGCTGCTCTCGTTGCTGCTGGCGATCGGGCTCCGGCCGGCCTTGCGCCCCCGGCTGGTCGTGGTCATCACAGTCGACCAGTTACGGCCCGACTACCTGGAACGCTACCGCGCCCAGCTCCAAGGTGGGTTCGCCGTGCTCCTGAAGGGCGGGGCGGTCTTCACCAACGCCTACCAGGATCATGCCGTGACCGAGACGGCGCCCGGGCACGCGACGATCCTGTCGGGCCGCGTGCCCGCGCATACGGGGATCATCAGCAACGTCCAAGGCGTCCAGGATTCCACGGTACCGCTCCTCGGGTTCAGCGGCGTCGGCGCCTCGCCGGCGCGGTTCCGGGGAACTGCGTTGTTCGACTGGCTCAAGACTGCCGAGCCCGCGGCGCGGGCGCTGTCGGTGTCGGGCAAGGATCGCGGCGCGATCCTGCCGCTCGGTCACGCGAAACAGCAGGTCTACTGGTATCGCGCCGGCGTGTTCACGACGAGCCACTACTACGCCGATTCGCTGCCGCCGTGGGTCCAGGCGTTCAATGCGCAGCGCGTGCCGTTCCGCGCTGCCGGCACGCAGTGGACGTTGCTGCTGCCGGAACGCGCCTATCCCGAACCGGACAGCGTGCCTTACGAAAACCAGGGACGGGACGTCACCTTCCCCCACCGGCTCCCGAGCGACAGTGCGCGGGCGGCGGTCGCCTTCGTCGCCACGCCGACGATGGATTCGCTCACGCTCGCGTTCGCGCTCGAGGGGACGCGCGCCCTGCGGCTCGGGAGCCGCGGTGCGACGGACCTGCTCCTGGTGAGCCTGTCTACCACGGACTATGTGGGGCACGCGTTCGGTCCCGATTCCCGCGAGATCCACGACCAGGTGGTGCGGCTCGATCGCTATCTGGGGCGGTTCTTAGAGCAACTGGCGGTGCGCTACGGTCGGGACAACGTGCTCGTGGTGCTCACCGCGGACCACGGGGTGACGCCGTTCCCCGAGCGCTCCCGCGCCCTGGGGCACAGCAGCGCGGTGCGGGTGATCCCCGACGGCGTGATCCGCAGCGCCAACGCCGTGCTCGACCAGCGCGTCGCGGGCGGCACCGGCGACTGGCTGGTGATGGAAACCGGCATGGTGTTGCTCACAGGCCGAGCCGTGCTCGCCGCGCACGGCGTGAACGTGGACAGCGTGATCGCGGCGCTGGCGGCGGGGCTCGCCGCGCTCCCTGGTGTGGCGCGGGTGGATCGTCCGGCGGATCTCGCCGGCCAAGATACGAGCGATCCCGTGGTGCGCCGCTGGCGCCACCAGGTGCCGCCCGACGCCGGCGTGGAGCTGGTTGTGACGCTGCAGCCGTACTCGGTGTGGGGCTCGCCGAGCGTGGCGATCGCGATGCATGGGCAGCCGACCGATCTCGACGCGCACGTGCCCCTCATTTTTTTTGGGCCGGGGATTCGGCACGCGGTCCACGCCGGCCGAGTGCGCTCGATTGACATCGCGCCCACGCTCGCGCGGCTGCTCGATCTCACACCGGGCGAGCGGCTCGACGGGCGCGTGCTGACGGAGCTGTGGCCATGACGCAAAAGCTGACGGCCGATCAAATCCGGCAGATGGAAGAGATCCAGGACTACCAGCGCGTGGCGGATCGCGTGAAGCACTTGGTCGCCGAGCTCGAGGCCAACCGCGCCGGGCAGACCCGCACGATCCAACACTTGTGCGAGAAGATCGCGAACGAGACGTCCCAGATGCGCCAGCGAGCCCTGAGTTCCGGCATCGGGACGATCGCGGACGTGGCGGGGGCGATGTCGGTGATGGCGGGGCGGGGTGGCGGTGTTCTCCTGAAGATCCGCGGACTCGCGGACGGGGTGAACAGTCTGCAGATGCAGCTCGAGGCGGCCCTGCGGCAGGCCACGAAGCCGCCCGAGCCGAAATCGCAGCCGAAGAATCCGGCCTAGCGGTGCCGGCCATCCGCTGCAGCGGGCTCGTCAAGCGCTTCGCGGACGTCGTCGCGGCCGCGGGGCTCGACTTGAGCGTGACCGAGGGCGAGTGCTTCGGCCT